>ERZ837487.2005-NODE-2005-length-22177-cov-10.043305_pt1 | contig 22177 bp, 20 predicted proteins | sample MGYA00519911_ERZ837487 | MGnify/ENA primary metagenome ERZ837487 (study PRJEB31850, sample SAMEA3708818) | human gut metagenome | biome: human gut; feature: human-associated habitat; material: faeces | place: China | collected 2014 ...
TAGACATTGCCGCACGGTCAATGCAAAGATAATCTGCCAGCTGCTGCCGGTCAAATGGAATGTCAAAAGATAAGGATGACTGCCTGATCGATTCTGTTGACAGATAAGACAACAATTTATCCCTGGTGGTCCGCTTACCGACATGCGTGATCTTATCGTTAAGGATCAGTATCTTATTCGCCAGGACACTGACTAAGTTACGGATCAGCTTCTGATGATGTTCACATGCCGTCGGGCAGGAAACCAGAAGTCTCTGAACGTTTAAAAACAGAATCTCACAATCCTCATCTGCTACCACACTGATATTCAACACCGCTCCCGGACTTGCTGCATATGGCTCACCAAAAAAATCACCGGCATGGCATTTGGACAGGATATTCCGATGCCCCCAGAGATCTTCCTGGATCACAAGGACACAGCCAGCCACTACGAGTCCCATTACCTCCGTAGAATCTCCTGCCCTGAAAATATAGGAATTCCGTTTTCTGGAAATTGCTGCTGCATTTACGCAGTGAAGGATCGATAATATCTCACAGTCAGAAAGTCCTGTAAAAAATGGACTGTTTTTTAAAATGGGCAAATATTTTTTCAAAATCATACCTCCTGTTGGAAATCAAACATACATGTTGTAATTATTATACTATACTTCCAGCAGAATCAACTGTTAAATGCTACTGACGGAGGAAAAAAATGATAAGAAGAATTATTCGGATCGATAAAGAAAAATGTAATGGCTGTGGTGCCTGTGCAGATGCCTGCCACGAGGGCGCCATTGATATCATCAACGGAAAAGCAGAACTGGTACGAGAACATTTCTGTGACGGACTGGGAGATTGTCTCCCGGAATGCCCCACAGGAGCGATTTCTTTTGAAGAAAGAGAAGCGCCGGAATACGATGAAGAGGCTGTTAAAGAAGCGCAGAAAAAAATATCTGCCAAAAACCAGGCAATATCTGCACACACTGGCTGTCCCGGATCTAGGATCATGCAGATCCAGCGGACAGAAACACCCGAAACAGATCAATCACCTTCAATGGGACCTCAGATATCCAGGCTCCGGAACTGGCCGGTACAGATCAAACTGGCGCCCGTTCATGCGCCCTATTTTAGCGGTGCGAAGCTTTTGATCGCTGCAGACTGTACTGCGTATGCTTACGCAGGCTTCCATCAGGATTTTATGCGGAATAAAGTAACGCTCATTGGCTGTCCCAAACTGGATCAGGTGGATTATACCGAAAAACTGACTGCGATCATTCAACAGAACGACATCCAGAGCGTAACTATCCTAAGAATGGAAGTCCCTTGCTGCGGCGGTCTCGAAATGGCAGCCAAAAAAGCGCTTCAAAACAGTGGAAAATTTATTCCCTGGCAAGTTGTAACGATTGGCATTGACGGAAAAATCATGGAATAGAGGGAGAATATGCTCATGGATAAGAAAATGTTTTGTTTTCAGTGCGAACAGACTGCCGGATGTACCGGCTGCACTGGAAATTCTGGTGTCTGCGGAAAAAAAGCAGATACGGCTGAATTACAGGATAAACTGACAGGTGCATTAATCGGCCTGGCAAGATCCATCGATGACACAGCCATGGTATCAGAAAACACCTGGCAGATCATAATAGAAGGACTGTTTACCACAATCACCAATGTCAGTTTTGACAATGCGGCTATTGAAAACATGATACAAAAAGTCAGGGCTGAAAAGGACGCTCTGGTTCCTGGCTGCAGCCAATGTCAGTCTCCCTGCGGCAGAACAGATGACTATGATATGCAGCAGCTATGGGATGCCGATGAAGATATCCGTTCTTTGAAATCCCTTATTCTCTTTGGTATCCGCGGAATGGCTGCCTACGCCTATCATGCAAAAGTTCTGAATTATGAAGATCCCGAAGTAAATCATTTCTTCTGCGAAGCATTATTTAAGATCGGTTATGAAGAAAGTGTGGAAGCGCTGCTTCCTACTGTGCTCAAAGTAGGGGAAATCAACCTGAGGTGCATGGCACTTCTTGATAAGGCCAATACAGAGACCTATGGAACACCGGAACCGGCTGTCGTTACTCTTGCAGTAGAAAAAGGCCCTTTTATTGTCGTAACCGGCCATGATCTGAAAGACCTGCAGCTTTTACTTGAACAGACAGAAGACAAGGGAATCAATATCTATACTCATGGCGAAATGCTTCCAGCCCATGCTTATCCGTTCTTAAAGAAATTTCCTCACCTGAAGGGCAATTTTGGAACTGCATGGCAGAACCAGCAGAAGGAGTTTGATCACCTGCCTGCCCCTATCCTCTACACTACAAACTGCCTGATGCCTCCGAAAAAAAGCTATGCCGACAGGGTATTTACAACAGAGATGGTTTCCTTCCCAGGCGCGGTTCATATTGATGAGAAGAAAGATTTCACGCCTATTATTGAAAAAGCATTGGAGCTGGGCGGCTACAAAGAAGATCAGATATTCACAGGCATCAACGGCGGCACACAAGTAACAACCGGCTTTGGGCATGCAGCCATCCTGTCCCATGCAGATACGATCGTAGAAGCTGTAAAATCAGGTGCGATCCGTCATTTCTTCCTGGTTGCCGGCTGTGATGGAGCCAAACCTGGCCGAAACTACTATACAGAGTTTGTAAAACAGACACCTTCTGACAGTATTGTCCTTACTCTGGCCTGTGGAAAATTCCGTTTCAATGATCTCGATCTGGGAGAAATCAGTGGTCTGCCACGACTGATGGATCTGGGTCAGTGTAATGATGCCTATGGTGCGATCCAGGTCGCTGTGACACTTGCGGATGCATTTGGATGTTCTGTAAATGAGCTCCCGCTTTCCTTCATCCTGTCATGGTATGAACAGAAGGCCGTCTGCATTCTATTAACCCTTCTGTATCTGGGTATCAAAAACATCCGTCTTGGCCCTTCTCTTCCAGCGTTCCTTTCTCCTAATATTCTGAACGTTCTGGTAGAAAATTATGGAATTGCACCGGTCACCACGCCGGAAAAAGATATCCAATCAGCCACACTGTCACACTAAACACCTACCCTTTTTCCAGTCCACATACAATCAGCAGATCCCCGTCCACCCGGAACTTCACATCAAATCCCGCAAATGGCACGCCGTACACCCGCTCCGGATCCTGGAAATAGGTGGGACGGGGATCCTGGGCCAGGATTCCCAATACTGCCTGGCGCTTCTCCTCCGGATACTGGTTTAGCAGTTCCTCCGGGAACTCTACCTTCAATTCATGGATCTTGGTCTCTCTGGTATAGCCTTCGGATGCCTCCGGATGACAATCTGTCAATGGAATATAAGGCTTGATGTCATAAATGGGGGTTCCGTCTAACAGATCGACACCTGCCACCCACAGCACCGGGCCGTCTTTCTCGTCCTGCTCTACCCGATCTAATTTCACACAGGAAAGGCCGATGTTGTTGGGACGGAACGGAGCTCTGGTGGCGAAAACGCCCATACGTTTTTTGCCGCCAAGTCTCGGAGGCTTGACTGTGGCTGACCAGTGTTCCTTCTTCGCCTCGGAGAACTCCCAGAGAAGCCAGATGTGGGAAAATTCTTCGATTCCTTTGTAGACCTGGGGATTGCGGTATTCCGGCTCCAGGATGATCTTTCCTTTCAGGCCATCGATAAGGCCGCTTTGACGGGGAATCCCGAACTTACTTGGGAAATCCGTCCGAATATGTCCGATCACTTTCATCACTGCGTTTCCTCCTGTTCTTTCTCCCCGTCACCAGGTTCCCAGTCCATAGCGGTTTCCGCCCACTTAAGACACGCCTGCTGCCACCGCTTTACAGCTTCCTCATACTGCCCAAGCCGCTCCCGGTACACCGCTTCCTCGTCCCAGGCGTCTCCGTTCCAGAAGCCTTCTGACTGCTGCCACTGCATCATCATCTGCTCCAGCGCCTCCGTCAACATCTCCACCTGCTCTTTTGCCGCTTCCATCGGTTCCGCCGCCAGACGCAGCTTCCAGTCCGTATACGCCTCTTCTGTGGAAAATTCACGCAGCCGGTGACGTTCTGCCTTGGGAACCGCCCGCATTCCGGCGATCAGCGCCTGCTCTTCGGCTTTGATCTGCGCCGCCAGGCTCTCGTGCTTCCCCTGCTTTTCCTTTTTTTCCAGGTAATGCTCATAGCCAAACGGATAATACATCACCGTCTGATTTTCGAAAATCATCACAGATTCTGCCACCTGCTTTAAAAAATACCGGTCATGGGACACAAACAGGATCGTTCCCGTATACGCCCGGAATGCGGATTCTAATGTCTCCTTCGCCGCAACATCCATATGGTTGGTCGGCTCATCCAGAATCAGGAAATTCGGACGGCTCTGCAGAAGCTCTGCAAGCACCAGACGGGATTTTTCACCCCCCGACAGACTGCTGACCTTCTTTGCCGCATCTTTTCCACCAAACAGGTACGCACCTAACGTCTGCCGCACATCTTTCTCCGTCATGGACGGAAACAGTTCATGGAAATGCTCTAATACCGTCTTTTCCGACTGGATCTGGGCCGAATTCTGGTCAAAATATCCGATCGTCACCTGATTACCGATCTGGTACTCACCGGAAAATGGCGGCAAAAAACCGGCGGCTGTCTTTAAAAATGTAGTCTTTCCCACACCATTTTTTCCCAGAATCCCGATCTTCTGACCTCTCTTGATCCGCATGGTGATCTCCATAATCGGACGGTCATAACCGATCTTTAAATGCTCCGATTCAAAGACCCATTTGCTTCCCAGCATGGCAGGCGTCAACTCCCCTGTGAAGATATGTTCCTCATGGTCAGAAGGCTTTGGCACCTTCGGCATCCGCTCCAGGATCTTCTTACGAGATCTTGCAAATGACGCTTTCGTAGGCTTATGCTTAAATTTCTCGATCAGTTCCTCTAAGTGTCTGATCTCTTCCTGCTGCTTCTCATAAGCTTTCTTCTGGATCTGAAGGTTCTTCCGCTTTTCCTCTTTATAATGGGTGTAATTGCCCGGATAGCGGGTCAGATGGCCGTCTTCCAGTTCATAGACCACCTCTGCCGTCCGGTCTAAGAAAAAACGGTCATGGGACACCATCACCACAGCCTTCTCATACTGCTTTAAATACTGCTCCAGCCATTCTGTCGTTTCAATATCCAGATGGTTGGTGGGCTCATCCAGGATCAGGATATCCGGTTTTTCCAGCAACAGCCTGATCAGGGCGATCTTGGTCTTTTCTCCACCAGAAAAAGAGGACAAAAGTCTCTTTTTGTCCTCTCTTTTCAAACCAAATCCTGTGAAAAGCCGGTCATATTCCTGTTCATATTCAAACCGTTCCCGTGCAAAGGTATCCTTACACGGGCAGGCCGCTAAAAGCTCCTCCTCCACCGTCCGGTCATCTCCGGTAAATACCCCCTGCTTTAACATCCCCACTGTCAGCCTGCGGGACATGGTGATTCCGGGCCCCATCCGCTTGTCATCGCCGTCCAGCTCCAGTTCCCCGGAAAGTACCTGCAAAAGTGTGGTTTTTCCCGCTCCATTGGCGCCTGTCACTGCAACTTTTTCAGTTCCCCGGATCTCAAAATCAATATGATCCAGGATTACATTACCGCCCAGGCTTACAGTTCCATCATTGATCTGATATAACATTTTAATCCTCTTTTACAACAAGATGTTGGGGGCAAAGGCTTTACGCCGTCACCCGGTCATACACCAGCGGCTCCTCTGCAGGTTTCGTATCACCGATCTCATAAGCCGCTAAAAGCTTTTTCTCCGCTTCCGCAAACAGCTTCTCATCATCTGCGTAGAGCACTGCCAGAGTCTCCCCGGCCTTCACCGGCTCGCCGTATTTCTTCTTCAGGATAATGCCTGCTTTATAGTCGATCACATCGTCCTTCCTGCTTCTTCCTGCGCCTAAGCACACAGAAGCGATACCGATGCTCTCTGTATCCATATGGCAGACATAGCCGTCTTTTTCTGCTTTCACCTCTTTTGACAGAGCAGAACGCGGGAATTTCTCCGGATGATAGATGTAACTCTCATCACCGTGCTGGCCCTTGACCATATTGGCAAGAGCATCCAGGGCGCTTCCATCAGCCATGGCTCCTTCCGCCAGCTTCCGGCACTCCTCCAGGCTTCCTTTTCCAGCCATGTAAAGCATGTTAGCAGCCAGTTCCAGACATACAGCCGTTAAATCCGCCGGACCGTTGCCTTTTAAGGTCTCGATGGCTTCCATCACCTCTAAAGAGTTGCCAATCGCATGTCCCAGCGGGATATCCATATTGGTGATGACTGCACAGCATTTCCGTCCTGCCATGGTGCCGATAGAAACCATCTTCTCTGCTAATTTCCTGGAATCTTCCACAGTCTTCATAAATGCACCGCTTCCGGTCTTTACATCCAGCACAATCGCATCACTTCCCGCCGCCAGCTTCTTACTCATGATAGAAGAAGCGATCAGCGGAATGCAGTCTACGGTAGCAGTCACGTCACGGAGCGCATATAATTTCTTATCTGCCGGAACCAGGTTGCCGGACTGTCCGATTACTGCGATCCCGTACTTGTTTACAATATCGAAAAACTCATCCCGCTCAATGCTGGTCTGAAGCCCCGGGATACTCTCCATCTTATCCACAGTTCCGCCGGTATGTCCAAGGCCCCGTCCACTCATCTTCGCTACTTTTACACCGAGAGACGCCACAATCGGCCCAATAATCAGGGTGGTCTTATCACCAACTCCGCCGGTGCTGTGCTTATCGGCTTTCACGCCTTTGATCGGAGACAGATCGACCATATCACCGGAATGTGCCATGGCAAGTGTCAGCTCTGTGGTCTCCTCATCATTCATGCCCCGAAAATAGATCGCCATGAGCATAGCAGACATCTGGTAGTCCGGGATCTCACCATTCACAAAGCCTGTCACCATGAAGGAAATTTCTTCTTTCGTCAGTGCATGGCCGTGTTTCTTTTTCTCGATCAGATCGTACATTCTCATAAGACTACTTCACCTCCAGATTTTCCGGTCCAAATCCCATAGGAAGAATCTGTTCCAGGGTAAATTCCCGGTAGTCCTCCGGGCTCTTTGCAAGATAGATCTTAAAATCGTCTGGCGCACAGAACTCCCGCATCACCTGACGGCACACGCCGCATGGCGGACAGTAATCGGTGATCACGCCATGTAACCCACCGCAGATCACGATGGCTTCAAACTCCCGTTTTCCGTCACCAACTGCCTTGAAAAACGCGCACCGCTCCGCGCAGACTGTCGGAGTGTAGGACGCATTTTCAATATTGTTTCCTGTATACACAGTTCCATCCTTGCACAGAAGCGCTGCGGCTACGTGAAACCTGGAATATGGCACGTAGGAATTGGGCAGTGCATCAATAGCTGTCTGTATCAGTGTCTTTATTTCCATTCAGTTTCTCCTTCTCTGCTTTTGCCAGTTTTACGATCCGGCTGGTACCCAGGCGCTTTGCGCCCAGACGTAAGAATTCCTCTGCATCCTCGAAGGACTTGATTCCACCTGCTGCTTTCATCCGCACACTCTCACCGATGTGTTCAGAGAATAATTTAATATCCTCAAACGTAGCGCCTGCCTTGGAAAATCCGGTAGAAGTCTTGATAAAATCAGCGCCTGCTCTGGTCACCAGCTCGCACATCTTGATCTTCTCCTCGTCTGTCAACAGACAGGTCTCGATGATGACTTTCAAGATATGATCACCACAGGCCTCTTTTAACTGGCGGATCTCGTCCTCCACTTTATCGTATTCTTTGTCTTTTAAATCACCGATATTGATGACCATGTCGATCTCGTCTGCGCCATTGGCAATGGCATCCTTGGTCTCAAATACTTTTACAGCGGTTGTGTTGTAACCATTCGGGAAACCGATCACGGTACAAACCGCCATCTTATCCCCAACATACTCTTTTGCACGTTTTACAAAAGACGGTGGAATGCACACACTGGCTGTACCGTAAGCGATGGCGTCATCACAGATCTCCTTGATCTGTGCCCAGGTGCTGTCCTGCGCTAATAAGGTGTGGTCTACATACTGAAATACTTCTTTATTCATTTCTTGATTTCCTCCCAATTTTGATTGATCCTCATAAAGAATCCTGCTTGCAGGATTCTCCGCCTGCGGCGGGTCGCAATAGCGACATAATTCCTTTCCGCCGCAGTGCGATCCTCGCGGAGCGTTTTTATTTCATAGGACGTAATTTCCTATGAAATAAGAAAACAATAACTGCCAAACACATCCGCTCTTTTTCTCGCTTATCTGCCTGGCAGTTATCCGTATCGAGTTTCTTTTATTATAGCATTGATTATTGGTTCTTGCAATTTACTTCTAACAGGACTTTGCAAGACTTTTTATGGCAGGCGATGGCATATTCATCTTGACTCCTCTTTCCCCCTTCTGTATACTAATCTTGTAACATATCATACTATTTTAAAGGAGGATTTTTATGGCTACTTCAAGTATTACTCACGATTTTACCATCTCAGGCCCTGAAAATGTGAAACGTTTCATTTCTGCTCTGGATGAAGCAGAATTTGACCGTTCCAAGCCGCAACATTTTTCTGGTCAATATCTGACAGATCCGCAAGAAATTCTTGCATTGCTGGCAAAATGGGAGACAATTTCTCATGCATGATCCGTATTCTATTGTTAATCTTCGATCCTGTCTTGAAAATGTGAATCTCCCTTCTCTGCTTTCTTCATTTTCATGCCCGTCTAATCCTGATGTCGAACAATTTCTTCTTCACAATTCCATTGAATTTACCAAAAAAGATCAGTCTGTTACATATCTGGTATTTAACCATGAATCCGCCCTTGTCGGCTATTATTCTCTGGCAATCAAACCAATATCGATACAGACTGATCATATAAGTAAAACTATGGCAAAAAAATTATCCCGTGTAAGTACGCTCGATCCCTCTGGACAATCCTATCATACTGCGGCTTACCTGATCGCTCAACTTGGAAAAAACTATGCGATTTCAAAAAATCAACAAATCAATGGCTCCATACTCCTAAGTTTCGCCTTGGACACGATTTCTAAATTAAAATATTCAGTGGGTGGAGTAATGGAATTCTTAGAATGCGAAGATAACGAATTCCTATTGCAATTCTACACCCAAAATCATTTTAAGCCATTCAGCACACGCATTACCACATCTTCCAACCACACGCTTCATCAGCTCTTAAAATTCATATGATACTCCACCTGATGCCCCGGCTGGGTCATATCCATCAGATCCAGATATTGATCCAGTTCCTGCTCGGTCAGGAGATGTTCGTCTAACACGATCTGGCGGACCGGAATACCGGTTTTCATGCACTTTTTGGCAATCTCAGCGGATTTTTTGTAGCCAAGCGCCGGACAGAGGGCGGTAGCTAAGGCGGCGCTGGACTCCACCAGGGCTTTGCAGTGTTCCCGGTTGGCGGTAATGCCGGTGATGCAGTTGTCGATCAGGGTCTCTACAGCGCCTTTTAAGGTGTCGATGGACTCGAAGATCTTATAGAAGATCACGGGCTCGAAAGCATTTAACTCCATCTGTCCGGCTTCTGCTGCCATGGTGACGGTCACATCATTGCCGATCACATTGTAAGCCACCTGGGAGACTACCTCCGGGATCACCGGGTTGATCTTGCCTGGCATGATGGAGGAACCGTTCTGTTTCGGCGGCAGGTTGATCTCACCAAGTCCGGCTCGTGGACCGCTGGATAAGAGGCGCAGGTCATTACAGATCTTAGATAAATTCACGGCGCAGACCTTTAAGGTGGCGGAGGTATGTACAAATCCGTCCAGGTTCTGGGTAGCGTCAAATAAATTCTCCGCCTGGGAACAGTCCGTACCACAGACCAGGTTGATGTTGTGGATGATGTGGAACAAATACACCGGATTCACATTGATGGCGGTTCCCACTGCCGTTGCACCGATATTTAGTATCTTCAGCTCTTCTTCCAGATTTTTGATCCTCTGGATATCCCGCTCGATCACTGCCGCATAAGCCCCAAAAGACTGTCCCAGACGGATCGGAACCGCGTCCTGAAGCTGGGTTCTTCCCATTTTCACCACGTCATCGAACTCGATGGACTTATCTCTCAACGCTTTGTGAAGCCGCTCTAACTCTGCCACTAAACCCGGAAGCAGGTTTAAAATGGTCAGTTTTCCCGCACAGGGGATCACATCGTTGGTGGACTGGGCCATGTTGACATGGTCATTGGGATGAACGATGGAGTAATCACCCTTTTGGCCCCCTAAGATCTCGATGGCACGGTTGGCGATGACCTCGTTGGCGTTCATATTGGCAGAGGTTCCCGCGCCGCCCTGAATGGCATCCACGATAAACTGATTATGGAGTTTTCCGGCAATAATCTCGTCACAGGCTTTCACGATGGCATTGCCTTTCTCTTCATCCAGCACATGGGCCGCCATATTCGTGTAAGCCGCTGCTTTTTTGATTCTTGCCAGGTTTTTGATAAACTCCGGATGAAGTGGTCTTCCTGTGATCTTGAAATTATTTTTTGCACGGAGCGTCTGCACTCCATAGTAGGCTTTCTCTGGTACATCCATGGTTCCGATGGAATCGGATTCTCTTCTTGTCATCATAATCTTGTCCTCCCATTTTCTGTTTCTAAGCTGAGAATAGCACTTTGGAAAAGAAAAATAAATACTTTGAAAAACTATGACAATTCTTAATAAAACAAGCCAAAAACCTTATTTTTTTAAGATTTTTGGCTGTTTTTCTATTTTTATTAAGTTTGTTTCTATACTGTTATGTCAATCACTCTGGAAGCTTCTCTTCTAAGGTTCCCTGCATATACTGATCCATGGCTTCTGCTACCACCTTTGCGTAAGCAGTTGCCTCTACCACAGTCTTGGCGCCCAGAACCACATCTCCCGCGGCGAAAATGCCCGGATGGGTGGTCTCACCAAACTGGTTTGTTACTAAAAGACCATTGGCAGACGCCTTTAACCCTTCTGTGGTGCTGACTAACTTATCCTTTGGTCCCTGGCTGACGGACACGATGGTACTGTCAGCGTGAACCTGGATCGGAGTCTCGTCCACACCGATGCGGTTGCCTTCCTCGTCAAATAATACCTTCTGGAACACCGGGCCGTCATCGGTGATCTCCACCGGCTGCATACCAAAGGACAATACCGCACCGTCCACTTTTGCATAAGCGATCTCCTCTGCGCTTGCCTGGCTCTTTAAACCACGGGCATACAGCGTTACGTTTCTTGCTCCCTTTCTCAGAGCGGTTCTTGCCACGTCCATGGCGGAATTTCCCATACCGATGATGGCAACCGTATCACCTAATTCATAGGAATCCGGGTTTGCCAGGTAATCAATGGCAAAGTGGACATTTCCTAAAGACTCACCCTTGATGCCCAGCTTCTTCGGTCTCCACACGCCGGTACCAATGAAAATACTCTCATAACCATCACGGAACAGATCTTTGATCTCCAGCGCGCCGCCGATAGTGGTATTGGGACGAATCTTGATTCCGATCTCTCTTAATTTCTTCTTATAACGCTCCAGAATGGTCTTGGGCAGACGGAAATCCGGAATTCCGTACTGTAACACACCGCCGATCTTATCACGGGCATCAAAGATCGTCACCTCATAGCCTTTTTTTGTCAGCATGATCGCGATGGTGATTCCCGCAGGCCCCGCGCCGATGACTGCCACTTTTTTCCCGTTAGATGGTGCACATTCAATCTTCATTTTATCAAAATATGTATCAGACACATAGTTTTCAATACTGCTGATATGCACCGGCTCCCCTTTTCTTCCCAGCACACAATGACCCTCACACTGTTTCTCATGGTTACATACCAGAGAACAGATCATGGACATGGGATTATTGGAAAATAACATCTCCCCGGCTTCATTTAAGTCTCCTTCTTTAAATGCCTTGATCATCATCGGGATCGGTGTCTGGATCGGACATCCCTGACGGCACATCGGTTTTTTACAGTTTAAGCAGCGGTTTGCCTCATCAATTACATGAACGGTCATACAGAAAATCCCCTCTCTTTGCTTTCACTTTCTCATTTCATCTGGTTACTATTTTAATGCCTGGGACGCCGCCGCTCAAGAATAGTTAAAAAAACATCAAGTATTATGAAAAGAAATACAAACCGAGCCCACTTTCCCCCTATTTCCAGTCAAAATCCGGCCAAATTGCAAAAATTTTTGAAAAAAGATTGACAAATGAATTTTCCTGCGTATAATTAACATCAACATAACCTACTAAAACAGTAGGAATTAAAAACTGCCACTCCACAGGCAGTTGCCAGCTTTATAAGAAAGGAGGAGAAACCACCATGAATACGATCTACACCGTTCTGTCTGCTATGTGTTGTTGTATGGAGTGTATGTGTTGTTGTTGTAACCATACGCTTTCTTTTGTTGTGCAGACGAATGGCTGGGTTGTATCCTCGTGAGTTTCTCTATCACGATACACATGTATAGATACCCCTATATAGTCAGTTTTTGAGAGGTCTGGACAACACCAGACCTCTTTTTTTATGCGTAACTGTTCAGTTCCTTCACAGTTACACGCAAAAATCCATTCCAGATCGACTTCGTCGATGGGATTTTTGCCTGCTAGCCCAAGTTTTCTTACGGTCAGCGCAGCAAGTGCGCAGACCTGCCGAACAGTTATTGATAATTCCAGAAAAGGAGACCCGTCCATGATTCGATTTGAACACGTAAGCAAAACCTTCCAAACAAAAAACGGCCCGTTCGATGCTCTGAAAGATGTGTCCTTCGAGATCGAGAAAGGAGACATTTACGGAGTGATCGGCTACAGCGGAGCCGGAAAATCCACGCTGATCCGCATGGTAAACGCCCTGGAAACCCCAACTTCCGGTAACGTCTGGGTGGAAGGAAAAGACATCGGTACCTTAAACCAGAAGGAACTGCGAAATCTGCGGAAAGGAATCGGCATGATCTTCCAGCAGTTCAACCTGTTGGAATCCAAGACCATTTACGATAACGTGGCCATCGCGCTGAAATTAAATGGCGTATCGAAAAAGGACATCGAGAAACGGGTCACCGAGCTTCTGGATTTCGTAGAACTGTCTGATAAGAAATACTCCTATCCCGGACAGCTTTCCGGCGGTCAGAAACAGCGCGTAGGCATCGCAAGAGCCCTGGCCAATAATCCTTCGATTCTGCTATGCGATGAAGCCACCAGCGCCCTGGATCCGAAAACCACCGATTCTATCCTGGAACTATTGAAAAAAATCAATGAAATGCTTCACATCACCATCGTCATCATCACTCATGAAATGAACGTGATCCAGAAGATCTGTAACAAGGTGGCAGTCATGGATTACGGACAGGTGGTCGAGACCGGATCGGTCATCCAGGTATTTTCCGATCCCCGGTCGGACATCGCCAGACGGTTTGTTGGCAACCTGATCCGGGATGTGATCCCGGAACCGTTAGTCGAAAGCATCCGGAGAGAGACCAGAAACAGCCGTCTTCTCCGCATTAAACTGGAAAATACCGACAGCACCGAACCACTGCTCTGGGAGATCAACCGGAGATTTGAAGTAGAGACCAATATCCTCTACTCCACCATCAATGTGATCCAGGGAATCGTGGTCGGCATCATGTTAGTTCTTTTCATCGGAACCGATGAAGAAATCGAGAAAGCAGAACAATATATCCTTGAATCCAAGGAAGAATACAGGGAGGTAACCTTACCATGATCGAACAGTATTTAGGAATTTCCACAGACAAATTAGTGAAAGCCGGATGGGAAACCCTCTATATGGTGGGATTTTCCCTGATCATCGGGTCAGTGGTTGGATTTCTCATCGCCATCGTCCTCTGGCTTACCCGCAAGGGGGGCTTAAAAGAAAACCGGATCCTTTACACCATCTTAAATGGATTTATCAACGTGGTCCGCAGTACCCCATTTATCATTCTTCTGGTATGCGTGATGCCAGTAACCAAATTCATCGTAGGAACTCGCATCGGAACCAAGGCAGCCATCGTTCCACTGGTGATCTACACCGCCCCATTTTTAGCAAGACTGCTGGAAAACTCCCTGCTTGACGTTAATGCCGGAATCATCGAGGCGGCGCAGGCCATGGGGGCCAATACACTCCAGATCGTCATTCATTTCGTACTGCCGGAGGCATTTGCTTCCATCATCCTGGCGCTGACCACCGGAACCATCGCACTGATCGGAGCCACCGCCATGGCCGGTTACATCGGAGGCGGCGGTATCGGAAACATCGCTTTGACCTATGGATACCAGACCTTTAACTTCCCGCTGATGTTTTCCACCGTTTTCATCCTGATTGCTTTTGTATGGCTGATCCAGAGTTTAGGAAATCTGCTGTCACAGAAGCGCAGAACACACCAGTAAAAAAGAATCCTGCTTGCAGGATTCTCCGCCTGCGGCGGGTCGCTTTAGCGACATTCTTCCAGTCCGCCGCAGTGCGATCCTTAGCGGAGCGTTTTTATGTCATAGGACGAAGTTTCCTATGACATAAAAAATAACACAAAAAGGAGACAACGATTATGAAAAATTTCAAAGCCTATGTAAGAACCACCTTAGCAGCATCCTTAGTACTGACCACCGGACTTTTAACCGCCTGCTCCGGTAACGCCTCCAGCACCTCCACTTCCACAGCCGCAGATACCACCACAGCTGCCAATGACACCACTTCCGAGAAAAAAGAATTAAAATACGGCAAGGCCGCAGGCCCATACACCGTTCTTTTCGAGGACGCCATCAAACCGATCCTGGAAGAGCAGGGCTACACCTTCACCGAAGTGGATTTCTCCGATCTTCTGCAGAATGATCTGGCATTAAATGAGGGAGAGATCGATTTTAACGTGGAGCAGCATACCGCTTATGCGGAGAACTTTAACCAGGCCCAGAACGGCGACCTGGTACCGATCTCCCCAATTCCAACCGTTCCGGCAGCGATCTTTTCCGCAACCGAAACCTCTCTTGACAACATCCATGATGGAGCCAAGGTAGCCGTACCAAACGATGCTGCCAACACTGCAAGAGCTTATGCCCTGCTTCAGAAAGCCGGATGGATCACCCTGAATCCGGATGTGGAGCTTTCCACCGTGACCCAGGATGATATTGCAGAGAATCCTTATAACATCGAATTTACAGAAATGAGTTCCACCAACATCCCTGGCGTACTAGATGATTTTGACTATGCAGTTATCACAGGAAGTATCGTATACAACGCAAGAATGGACGCTTCTACCGCGCTGCTGCAGGAAGATATCTTACCGCACTTACTGCTTCAGGTTGTCGTGAAAGAGGAAAATAAGGACGCTCAGTGGGCAAAAGACATTGTGGCTGCTTACCACTCTGATGCATTTAAAGAATACTTAGACAAGAACAACAACGGTTTATGGTATGTTCCTAATGAATTATTTGTAACTATTCAGTAGGTCTGCGCACATGCTGCGCTGACCGTAAGAACACATAGGCTAGAAAGCAAAAATCCCATCAGCGAAGCTGATCTGGAATGGATTTTTGCTCGTAACTATGAAGGTACTGAATAGTTACAATTATTTGCAAAATAAAGGAGACCTGCATATGGCACAGAATGAAACACCAATCATTTTAGACGAAACCGAACAGAAGATCATCAATATCATTGACGCCCACCGGGATCAGATCATCGACTTCGCCAAAGACATTTACACCCACGCGGAGCTTGGCTATAAAGAATTCCGAACTGCCGAAAAATTCGCGAATTTCATGAAAGATCTTGGTCTGCCAACCAAAGAGCATCTGGCAGTTACCGGCGTGAAAGCCTACTTAAATGAAGAAAAGAAGGATAACGTCAGCCTTGCCCTCATCGGCGAATTAGACGCCCTCCGCATCCCGGAGCACAAATACGCAAACCCGGAAACCCAGGGAGCCCACTGCTGTGGACATCACGCCCAGTTAGCCGGAGTCATCGGTGCCGCCATTGCCCTGACGAACCCAGAAGTAAAAGAAAAACTGGACGGCCAGGTAGTCCTTTTCGCCGTTCCTGCTGAAGAATATGGTGAGATCGAGTTCAAGAACAAACTGACCGACGAGGGAAAGATCAAATACGGCGGCGGTAAATGCGAACTGATCCGCATCGGCGCTTTTGACGACATCGACCTAGATATCGTCCACCACATCGGTGACAAAGATATCAGCGTCGGTTCCAACTCCAACAACGGCTTCGTCTCCAAGGTAATCCGTTACAAGGGTATCGCTGCCCATGCCGCAGGTGCGCCACACTTAGGCGTCAATGCCTTAAATGCCGCCTCCCTTGGACTTTCCGCCCTGGCTTACCAGCGTGAAACCTTCCGTGACAATGACCATGTCCGCATCCATCCGATCATCACCAAAGGCGGAAACTTAGTCAATGTCGTTCCAGATGAGGTGGTCATCGAGACCCTGGTACGCGCAGCCAATAAAGACGCCATCGCAGATGCCGCAGCCAAGACTGACCGAGCCTTCAGATCCGGCGCCTATGCCATTGGCGCCCAGTGCCAGATCACCACAATGCCTGGCTATCTGCCGGCTTTAAGTGCGGAGGCTAATGAGGAAGTCCTGGCCGCCGCCCAGATTGCCTCCCAGTCCAGCAAAAAAGACTACGAAGTAGTAAAACAGGATACTACCGCCCACAGCGGCGGCTCCACCGACGTCGGTGACGTCCAGCACATCCAGCCGGTTCTCACCTTCAACACCGGTGGAAAAGTAAGCGGACTTCACTCCGTAGACTTTGACATTGTGGACGATGAACTGGCTTATATAGTCACCGCAAAAATCTTTGCTCTTTCCGCTTACCGCCTGCTGAAAAATGGCGCAGAAAAAGCAAAAGAGGTAGTAGAAAACTACCACCCCATTTTTACAAAAGATGCTTATATCCAGTATATGGATTCCTTTATTGCGGAAAGTACAGACTTGTGAAACAATTTCCGCCCGCGGGTTTAACCTGCGGGCGGCTCTCATAAGCAACGATATGTTCAAGTGCTTCAATTCGTTCATACTTGCAGGGTTCCCAGCCACCACACTCCGAACCTTGTTAGATGCCACTTGATATTTACAGCAGCAGCTTTCCCTTCACTTCCAGTCCGGTGATCCACGGCTGCTTCAATTCCAACAGCTCCGCAATATTCTTCTGTTTCGGAACACCAAGGATAATGCTTGCCTTGACGATGCCTTTTTCCTTTTGGGAAAATTCGATGCTTCGGATATGAAATCCCATTTCCCCGATACACGCCTTCAATTCCAGAAGCTCCTTCTGTCCACCGGAGATCTCCACGTTCACCGCAGACATCGCCTCCCGGTGCAGCCCCATGATACCTCCCCGTCCTAAAAACATCTCCACTAACACTACGATCACAGAAGTTGCAATCCCCAGATAGATCATCCCAGAGCCAACTGCCAGTCCGACACCTACAGTAGCCCAGATTCCTGCCGATGTGGTGATACCGCTGACACTCTTATTTCTTGCGATAATCATGCCCGAACCTAAGAAACCAATCGCTGTAACCACCCCGGCCGCCACTCGTGATGGGTCCAGCTTCGTATACTCATTCAGCACATCATTGAAGCCATACTTGGAGATCAGCATCATCAATGCCGACGCCACACCGACTACCGTATGGGTCCGGACACCCGCCGGTTTCCGCCGGTTCTCCCTTTCATGTCCAATCACGCCGCCGCATAATCCTGCGATCAGCAGCCTGCCGATCATTATCAGTTCCTTCTCCAGTGCAAATTCCATGTAGCTCCATCTCCCGTCTTTTTTATACACACGCCCACATATATTGTTTGTAAAATATGTTAACAGGTACATTTGCACAGGTCAATGTTCAATTTTCGGAAATTTTTGAACTATTTTTAGAAATCTTACGAGGCCTCTTATAGCAACTCCAAAAATGCTTTTGCCGCCGGAGTCAGATATTTATTTTTCAGATACGCATACTGGATATTCCGTTCAATGGTGGTTTCTTTCAGATCCAGCGCCGCTAAAAGCCCCATCTCTATCTCACGCTCCACCGCCAGTTCTGACATGATGGAAATGCCTACGTGATTTACCACCGCTTCTTTGATAGCATCCTGGGTACTGATGAAAAATTTTTTGGTGAAATCGAAATCGTACTGCTTAAAAATCTGATCTAAGAATTTATACTGGGAAGACTGCTTCTTTTTTGTAATGTAGAGATCGTCCTTTACATCAAAAAGGGAGCAGCTTTTTTCGTGGAACAGCCGATGCTCATTGCCTACCACTAACTTCAGATGATCCTTCCAGTAGTCCTCAATCACGTAAGCGTCCCGGTTCTCAATGATGTAGTCGGACAGAAATACGAACTCCAGCTGGTTCTTATGAAGCATTTCCAGGATATTTTTCGAAGAATTGATGTTCATGTTAATGGTGATATTGGGGTATTTTTTCGTAAACCGCGCCACAATGGCCGGAAGCATATACACACCGATGAAATTAGTAGCGCCGAAGTTCGAGGTACCGTGTTCCATATGCTCGATCTGGCGGATGTACTCCCTGGCGCTGTTGTAGGTGGCCACCAGGCTCTCAGCATAGGGCTTAAAGGCTTCGCCGTGGATCGTCAGAAAGGTCTGGTTTCCCATCCGGTTAAATAACGGCACGCCCAGTTCCTGCTCCATGGCATGGATCCGTTTGCTTAAGGCTGGCTGGGAAATATATAATTCGTCCGCCGTTTTCGTGAAATGCTGTAATTTTGCTAACATTAAAAATGATTCCAGTTTTTCGATATCCATTCTTTCGTTCCCCCCTCGTATCCACACATTCACCGGGCTTTTGGCTCTGCGCCTTCTGCCCCAGGCTTTCCACCCCGTCTTTTTTCCAATATTTGCCCATTTTCCCCGGCGCTCCATCGCGGAACGCTCTCTCATTTTCTTTATCATAACAAAAAGTTATTACTTTGTAAACTTTATTCGATTAAGTTACTATGAGAAATTTTATATAATAAAATCAACAAAAATACATCGGAAAACGTACCGGTACAGGGGCGCGCGGCCTGGAACGTACAGGAAAACAGGAGGTATGTTATGTCAACGAATGAAAAGAAAAACTGGGGTCCTATCATCAGCATCATCGCTGCAATCGTTGTATTCCTGGTTTTATATTTTATGCCTCTGCCTGAAGGACTGACTCCGGAAGCGCAGAAAAGCATGGCGCTTTTTGCCTTTGCACTGATCATGTGGATCGCCAAACCGATCCCGATTTACCAGACATCCCTAATTTTGATACTCCTTCTTCCTATGCTCGGCGCTGTGGAAAAGCAGAAAATCGCTTTCGGTGCCCTGGGCTTTGACATTATCTGGCTAATGGTCGCAGCATTTGTCCTAACCTCCGCCATGAGTGCCACAAACGTAGGAAAACGAATTGCCCTCTATCTGACCACGAAATTTGCCAAAACACCAACCCAGATATTGGTTGTATTCGTAATCATAAACTTTATCCTGGCATTCTTCGTTCCATCTACCACAGCTCGCGCTTCCCTGATCGTCCCGATTGCACTGGTGATCCTGGAGATCTACAAAGCTGCACCTGGTAAGAGTAAATTCGGTAAATTGATGATGCTTCAGGGTGTGCAGAACAACGCATTTGCCACCTCCGTGGTTATGACTGCTACATCCGCACAGGTTCTGGCAGTTGGGTTTATCAACGAGCAGGCTGGTGGAAACGTAGGTTATATGCAGTGGCTGTTAGGCTCCATTCCACAGGCAGTCTTAACCACAGTCATCGCATTTCTAGTTGGTTTAAAAATGTTTAATTACAAAGGAGAAATGGGCGATGTCATGAACAACGCCACCGTTTCTCTGAAAAAACAGTTAGAAGACATGGGACCGATCTCCACAAAAGAAAAGAAAGCCCTGTTCATTTTCCTTCTGACTCTGACCCTTTGGGCAACCGGCGACTACCAGAAAGCCTGGTTCGGATTTAAGATCAGCACCGAACAGACAGCAGTTTTAGGTATGCTTCTGTGCCTGCTTCCAGGAATCGGTGTCATCAAATGGAAAGAAGCCAATATTAAATGGGATCTGATGCTGTTCTCCGCAGGCGCTTACGCCGTGGGAAATGCAGTAGATGACACGGGGGCCGCTACCTGGGCCATCAACCATCTGGTACAGGCCATCGGACTGGACAAAATGAATCCTGCTATGGTTGCAGTGATCCTGATTTTCATCACTGTATTCAGCCATCTGATTTTCACCAGCAAGACAGTCCGTACTACCATTCTGATCCCGGCGATCATCAGTCTGGCAAAAGGCATCGGCATTGACCCGGTTCCACTGGCTCTGGTTTGTGCCTTTGGTATTTCCACCACCATCACACTGCCACCTCACTCCAAGGTAAACACCTTATACTTCGGAACTGGCTATTTCAGTGTAAAAGACGAGTTGATCTTCGGACTGGTATCCTGCTTTATCGCAGCCTGCTCCATGTCACTAATCTACTTTACCTGGATCAATGTAATTTTATAAATGATGATCACTGTATTATAGAGATTTTCCATTTCGGAAACTCCGATCCATGCGTAGTAACTATACACCAGTTTACATGAGGAGATCCCCACTATGAAAAATAAAATTTTACTTGCCATCGCCGACGGCGTCGGTGACCGCCCCTGTGAGATTCTTGACTGGAACACCCCACTTCAGTATGCCCGTACCTCTAATTTAGACCAGCTTGCCGCCAATGGTTCCTGCGGTATCATGGACTTATACCATGCAGGAATCCCGGTAGGCACCGATCTTGGACACCTGATTCTCTTTGGATACGGCCTGGAAGATTATCCGGGCCGCGGTCCCATCGAAGCATTTGGGGACGGCATGGAACTGATCGGCGGAGACATCGCGTTCCGCTGCAATTTTGCCACCGTAGACCACCAGGGACTGATTTCTGACCGGAGAGCCGGACGGATTCGCCTCGGCACCGATGAGCTTGCTGCTGCTTTAAATGGCTTAATGATCGATGGAATCCAGGTGCTTTTTAAAGAAGCCACTGAACACCGTGCAGTGCTGGTATTTCGTGGCCCCGGCCTTTCTGCCAAGGTTTCCGACACAGACCCTAAAAAGGAAGGTCAGCCCATCAAAAAAGCGGTTCCCAAAGACGATTCCCCGGAAGCCGCATTTACCGCCAACATATTAAACCTGTTTTTACAGAAAGCCCAGGAGATCTTAAAAGACCTCCCCTTAAATAAAAACCGAGAACAGCTTGGTCTCCCACCTGCCAACGCCATCGTCACCAGAGGCGCCGGACAGATGACTAAAACGGAGAAGATCACCGAACGCCTTGGCTTTTCTGCCTGCTGCATCGCCTCTGAGCGGACTGTCTTAGGTGTTGCAAGAATGGCTGGATTCGACATTCTCACCGACCCGGCATTTACCGGAAACCTAGATACCGACATCCACAAAAAAGCCCGATTCGCTATAGAAGCCTTAAAAACCTATGATTTCGTTGTCCTCCACTACAAAGCCACCGACCTTATGGGGCATGACAACAATCCCATTGGCAAGGTCCAAGCTATCGACTGCTACAATGACCTGATTGGCGAGGTGATGAAAGGCATCAAGGGACAGATCGAGGTTCCCGTCATCATCGCCCTGGCAGCCGACCACTCCACTCCATGCGAGCGCAAAGAACACAGCGGCGATCCAGTCCCGATCGTGATCAGCGGCAGAAATATCCGCAAAGATAAAGTAACCGCTTACAATGAGATTGCCTGTGCCGAGGGCGGTCTGGGACGGATCAAAGGAAATGATTTTATCTGTACGCTGTTGGATTATCTGGAAGTAACCGAAAAGCAGGGGAATTAGCCCCTGCTTTTCGGTTACTTGAATACTTGAATCTAGTGGTTTAAAAGAAGTGCTTTCGCACCATCGCAGAGTAGTTATCATATCGCTGAAAACCATATCTCTCGTGAAAGATATTCTGATCATCCACCCATACATCCGCCTCTGGTACGCCAAGCTGACTCGTTTCATCCAAAAATACATAGGAAAGTTCCCACTCTGAATCCTCATACACAAACGGATATCCCCTGTTTTCCATCATAATGGTCACTCTTTTTTGCATGTTTCGCAAATTTGTGTGTCCGGTGTGGCAAACTGGAATTTACAGTTCTTCCATCCTTCCCATCTTCAGCGCCATAACAAGAGTTCCGGCTGCCAT
>ERZ837487.2020-NODE-2020-length-22073-cov-113.517985_pt1 | contig 22073 bp, 27 predicted proteins | sample MGYA00519911_ERZ837487 | MGnify/ENA primary metagenome ERZ837487 (study PRJEB31850, sample SAMEA3708818) | human gut metagenome | biome: human gut; feature: human-associated habitat; material: faeces | place: China | collected 2014 ...
TTGCATCTGCTGTCCATGTAAGTTTCAGGGTTTTGCCGTTTTTGCCTTTAAAGCCCCTGGCTCTTAAAATTTCCTGTAAAAGGAGCACAGATGTGTTTTTATCTCCTGCTTTTACTGTTTCTGGATTAAACATATATTTCCCTCCTGTTTGTATCGTATTGGATGGTATTTTATTAATGTCAGATGGTTTATTCACTGCATTAGACACAATGCTATAGTCTGGTGTACAGAACTTAGTTCCGGGCATCTGACTGTTAAGGTAACTTTTAGCACATACACCACCACCATTTGCAATAATTCCAGATGCACCAGAAGTATTTCCCTCGATAGTATAGAACCTGTCTCCGATTACAGCCGTTACGATGCCGGTATGAGCAAAAGTTCCGTTACGATAAAAGATTACAATATCGCCAATCCTTGGATTAGCGTTTCTTGTGAACAGATTGCCGAGTGTTGGACAGTAAACATAAGGCCAGTGTTTCAACAGTTTTTTTGCTTTTTCCTGTCCGAATGCTTTCATGAAACACCAACTCACGAATGCTGCACACCATGGTTGTCCTTGATAATCCGGCTTAATATCTCGCCAATATTTTGTATAATTGGCGGATCCCACATTTGCTGTTTTACTGTCAAGTTGGCTGTTTGATTTTTTCTCTAAATAGCCCTCTTCGTTTTTTGCAATCAGGATAACTTTTTCGATAGCTTTATCCATTGCCATCCCCTCCTTATCTTCATTTTTTGTTGCAGCATAGTCTTTGTAAAATACATTTCTATCTACTTTCCCTGAGATTCCCGGAATGGTTGCTTTACTGGAATACTGCCAACCAATACCAGCAGCAGGTTTTAATCTGATCTGCATTGTCCCATCATCCTGTGATGGGTAAGCAGCTAACCAGCAATCATATTTTTTTGCATCTTCAGGTAGCTGATTCTGATACCAGGAGTATCCGCAATAAATGCCAAACTGATAACCAGCTTTAATGATGGTTTCTCTGAATGCATCAATCATCTGCACCATAAGAGATTTTGGCAGATTTTCTTGACACTCATCTTCTATGTCAAGAAATACTGGATAGTCCAATTTTCGTCCATTCAGGACTTCAACTACTTTTTTTGCTTCATGTTTAATTTCTGAAACATTGATTGCATAACTATACTTGTAAACGCCGACAGGAATGTTATTGGCAGTACAGCCTTTATAGTTGGCTTCAAATGTACTATCAATAACATTGTCCTTTTCTGTGATTCGCAGGATAGCGAACCCCATGCCGTAATCAGCAACTGTTTTCCAGTCGATTGTTCCTTGCCATGAAGAAACGTCTATACCTTTATACTCTGCCATTGTCCTACCTCACGCATTTAAAATGTTACTACTTTCACGCACTACTTATTTCTGCTTTCTAATTGTTCCTCTAATCTACTGATTCTCTGGTACAAATCATTGATTCTTTCATTCTGATTCTGAATAACTTTCATCATTGCCGGAATCATGGTTCTGTAATTCCAGTCTTCTATCTGCCCATCCTCATTGAATATTACTCCTTCAGGATATTGTTTATACACGTCTTCCGCATAGAATCCCGGCACTGGTTTGCCTTCAAATGAGTCTCCTTCTTTCAAATAGCCTTTTTTATATTGAAACCATACCACTGGAACTTTAAGGAGTTTATCCGCTTCAGAGCTATCCATATTTCGAACATGGTTTTTGTATCTTTTTGAAGAAGATGACAACTTATATACGATATTACTCGCGATGCAAAGAGTTTGTCCCGATGAGACAGTAGTCAAGTTGATTAGTTTAAATTCGCCTGAACCGTCCGTGAATTCTCCAGATGATCTTTGAGTGTGTACCTGCATACCATATTTGACGCTCAGAGACTTTTTATCAGATGCTTCCGCAAGAGTTACATTGCCTAATTTGATAGTACCGCCTTTTATTTGCAATCCTATGCTAGTGTTCATGTTAAAATAATTGCTCGCGTCTTTATATACGCTAAATCCGTTTGTTCCTATGTATATGCCTTGCGTAGTTGACGTCATGGAATTGCGGCCGCTGGTATGTATACTGGTAGACCCGACCACAAATCCGCCTATTTTTGCAACAATCGCATCAAGTGTATCCACGTCGATAAGATCGGCCGTTATGGTTTTAGACTTTATGTATTCGCCATTAATGTACAATTTCCCATCTGAGCCATAGGCTATAAGTTGACGATCGCCATTGTCAGTCAGAGCGTTAAAAACAGCTTCTCTTGTCACTTCCGCATCCGCAAGTACAGATACGCTCAACATCCCGAGGATGACTCCGGAAGAATTTCCGACAGTACATCTGATGGCAGTGGTTCTGTTAGTTATCCTATCCCATGCGGAGAATTTCATATCTATTCCCACGCCAGTTCCAGAAATAGCGTTCCATGTGCTTCCGTCTTCTGTATACTCAAACGTCCATCTACCGGAAATGTTTTGCTTTCTCTCCTCTGCTCCTGTCTGCGAATACAAATGAAACACCAGCGGAGAAGGCAAATAATCATATCCGCCAGAGCTGTTTGAACATCTTTTGATCGTTGTTGTTTCGCATTCAAGGTAATAAACAGTGGCATCTTTTCCGTTCGTACCGTTCCCGCCAGCATACTGCTTTGCAATATTAAAGCGCTTGATTATTGTTATTCCGTTATAAGTCGTTGAAAAATCAACCCATCCAATGTCTTCGGACAAGCTCTTTACGGAATAAGTGTGTGTACCTGAAGACCACGTGCCTGTTATGTTTTCTGTCGAGTACGATATAGCTGCTTCTGATGTAACATCCGATTCCCCATAAAAAACCTGTACTTTTACCTCGCATCTTGGAAAACTTGAATAGTTTCCATCCGCATTTACCGGGATTGCCTGATACTCACTTGATAACTGTATAACCAACGGAATTGCTTTCTTTATTTTTTCATCAACAGTATCTCCAGCAATATCTTCTACGTCCTTGCCGCCTATAGTAAGAGTTTTGGCGGCAATCATGACATTGCCATCATTATCAATATAAAATGTTGTTTTATTTTCCTTATCAGTGACGCTCATGCCTTTTCCATTAATAAACTTACCGGCCAAAACGCCAGATAGGATATAACTTGCATTTACATACAGTTCACCGTCCTGAATATAAATACCTTTATTTTTCCCATTGTTGGTCAGTTTATTGAATATTTCAGGCTGCCCCAGGCTATTATCATACTCACTAATTGCATTATCCACATCATCAGAACCCACATAAGACGGACTAATCCAGTCAGCAGATGAAAATACACCGGATTGTCTGGGTGTTTTGCAGATTTTTATTTCACCTTTTCCATTAGTGGTGGAGGTAACCCACATGTCACCCTCATCATATGGCGGCGTAGGTGTAACCAAAAACACTCGTCTTTTTCCATCTGCGGTATCTTGTGCCGCTGATGCAGCATCAAGTGCGACTTTTATATCAGGATCATCAAAGCTCTCCCAACTATAAGTGCCATCAATCTTTACAAAGCGGAACATCTTCTTAGTACTCGTGTTATAGAAAATATCATTAAGATGCTTATCTTTTGCATCTACGTCAGTCCATTCAGATGCGGGTGCATTCTCAAGCGTGGGGTCATACGCATAAAAGTATTGAGTACTTACATCTATACCGTCTGTTATCACTGAATCGACGTAACTTTTTGCGGATTCATTAGCTATTTCTTTAATAGTCTTCCCTTTAAGCTGAAAAGAATTCGCAACAATGTCCACACGTCCAGTGTCAGCGTCAACGCGCAGCGTCACGTCTCCGTTATTATCTTTTGCTGTAAAACCTCTTGTGTTAATCCATTCTGACTGGATGCCAATTGCGTAGAGGATGTTCAGTACAGCATCGCCATTGCTGTCAAAGCCCGCTTTCCAAGTCTGACCGCCGTCTACTGACAAGAAGAATCCATCAACACCTGTCTTATAAATTACTTTAGAATCAGCAAGTATAGGTTTGTCATGCCGGTACGTAATTACGGAACCATCTTCTTGTATTTCCTCTGTATAGAAGAAACCTAGTGTGTTTGCTGCAAGCTCGTTCATTTGTTTGAGCTTTACGTCATAGGCAGATAGTTTCTTCTCTATATCTTTTTTTGACTGTTCTACCGCCGCTTGCTGACCACCAACAAACTCACTTACATCTTCTTCGGCACTCTTTGCACTACAGCTCCATGATGTTGAGCCACCGAACACAAATTCTACATTAGTTACAAATGATCTAAAAACACGATTCTTTGTGTCAATAAATTCGACTGGATCGCCGAAAGTGGCGTATCCGTTGGCGATTCCGTCACATGAGAAAGGACGCATTCGTAAACCGATTAATTGATTTCCAATAGCTTCGACTCCTGCCTGTGCATTTCCTGACAGTAACTGGTTGTCAATAGTAATTACATAGCCGTCCTGACCCGACATATATTCGGTCTCATCTTCTACGTATTTGACGCCTGTTACAATAACATCGTCCACGTCATATTGTAGATTCTGAATTGAAAATAACGCGTGATAATCGTTATTGCTTAACGTACCACCATCAACCACAGCCCCTGTTGTCCATGGATTAAGTGTGCCACCATCCAGATCATCGCCGCTTGTCCAATTTTTTACTGCTCCACCATCGTAAATAGTCGTATTGGTAAATGTCTTATCAAACGTAATAATTCTGAGTAAGTCATTTTCGTCGATTCTTGCATTTCCACCGGCTATCCCGGCACACATTCCGATTACTGTACGGTATGTCGTATTAGATGGCGACTGCTGAATCTGAAAGTCCGCATTTGGAAATATTGCATCTCCAAGAGTGATTCCGCATTGCTGGCAACATTCTGAGAGCAGCTCTTTAACTGTACAAGGAAAAGACAAATTAGAATCGTATGCCTTATCAGCGTTATGCATCTTATCTAAGAGAGAAAGACTTATTTCGCTTGCTGTCGCGGGCTTTTTCGATACGATGTAAGTACCTCTTTTAATAGTTTCTAATTTGTTAGACAACTGAAGATTAAGAAAAATGACAAATCTTGCACCGTTAAAGTTGTAATTATCAAAACGACCATCGTCATTCACTAATGACAGACTTGCTGTTTTTTCGATTGCCACGCCCACTGGGAAGTCCCCAGAGTCTGCTGAATCTACGAGACTATTTCCAGACAGATAAAAGTCTTTTTTGCCTAGCTTAAGAGTTGTACCATTTGACAATGTAACATTTGCTGTCACATAATAATTTCTGTTTGTAAGAGATTCTTTCTTTAACTGGGTAGATACATTTATCAAATCGGCTCAATCCTCCTCACATTAATAGACAAATCCGTCCACTTTTCCTCTCCATCTTTCAAAGTCTGTGCCGCCATATTGAAATTTGATGCGTAGAATGTTCTGTCTATCCATCTTCCCGGAACAGTCGGGTCTTTGTGGTGGAACGTGAATTGACTTTTGTTAAGTACAGTGTTTAGTATAGTTGCTATTTCAACCCACGTAAGTTCGCCCCATTGCATGTCATACCCACCAATTGTCCCCATTGGAGAATTATGCATAACTAAATCCTGACTTCTTTTAGAATCTTCCGTAGAAGTGGTTGCGAACACCGGTTTGTAACTGTCCGGTGCTCTTATAACAACGTTGTCTATCTTGAACTGTTCCTGCGCCATATTTTCTCTCCTTATGCTAACTCAAATGGGTTTTTTCCGTTTCGATTTCTTCTCATTTCAGCTTCACTGATAATAATATCTAAAAGTTTCCTGCCAGATGCATTAACTGTAACATTATAGGTATTTCCATCTCCCTGCCCTTTCCCTGACTCTTCCCGGACAATCTGCCGCAACAGGCTTTCCGGTGTTTCCAGGTTATTGCCTTTCTTCTGGTCGCCTAATACCGCAAGGAATTCGCTTCGTGGTGGAATAACTGCACCACTGGCCAGATATGGGATAGTTCCGATACGTGGAAATGTCGCATGAAATCCGATGGTCTTTGTTCCGAATGGTGTAGGTACGCTCCATGGCCCAAAAGAAAACGCAGACTCAATTCCGCCAATTGCGCTGTTTACAGTCCCAATTGCTCCATTCACGATACCAATGACCTTATTCAGAATATTGCGAATCGTATCTTTAATGCTTCCAAATATTTCAACGACTTTATTCTTTGCAGATGTAAATTTTTCTACAATTCCGTCTCTGATTTTACTAATCAAGTTTTCTATTGTCGACCAGATAGTAGACCACTTTTCACGCGCGCTAGATTTAATATTGTTCCAAATTGTGACAATTTTAGATGCAAGGTTTTTAAGTTTAGAGCCAATATCATTGACAAATGTTATGGTCTTGTCTTTAATCCAACTCCATACCGCACCTGCGACCTCTTTGATTTTGCCCCAGTTTTTGTACAGCAAAACTCCGATTGCTATAGCAGCACCGACTGCGACCACGAAGATTCCACCAGCGCCGATTGCTGTCGCAATAGCCTTGATTCCACCCATGATCCCGCCAGTACCAGTCATTAACGCGATAAGTCCTTTTGCGGCTGTAGCTATTCCAGATACACTTTTGATAACTCCCGACGCTAATTCTGCAATCTTTGCTGCCGCGAACGCTCCGATTAGGGCTGCGCCGAACGCTTCAACAATCGACTGATGGTCAGCAAGAAAAGTTGCTACTTTTGCGACTAAATTAATCACTGTCGGAAGTCCTACCTCAATAACCCATTTCAACATCGGAAGAACGATGTTATTGTAAATCCATTCAAGAACGTTTCCAATGGATTCCAGAATTGGTGCAAATGCACTTGTCAGATTACTGATAGATTCTAACAGCGGATAGAAATCTAAATTTGCCGCCCATGTTGCTGTATCTGCGGCAATCCTCTCAATGAACTGCATGACCACTACAAGGGCATCTGCAATGTTCTGAATAATCTGCGTTCCGACATTATTCTTGTTCCATGCGTCAGCGAAACCAGATGCAATGTTTCCTATTGTTATAAGGACATTCTGAGCAATCCGAAGCATGGTTTCCAACATCGTTGTGCCAGTACCATTCGTCCAGACTTCCGCAAGACTTTTGCCTACACTCTTAGCGAGCTTTGCGATTCCAGACAAGGCTATCTGTGCCGCATTAATAGTGTTCTTACCCTCTTTTCTCCAAGCATCCTGAAATGGCTTCCAAAGTTTTTTGAGCAAATCTGCAAGCTTCTTTGCCGAATCACTAATCTTATCAAGAACTGTCTCACCCTCTGCCATCTTTCCATAATCAACATTTTGTACAGCATCTTTCATCTGATCTGCAAGTCCGCCGGTTGCGCCCGGTACTTTTGACGATGAATCTGTGCTTTTATCCGTTGAGTAATTATTTATTTCGTCAAGAGGACTAAGATATCCTTTTGCCGCCTTAGTAGCTTTCTTAGTTGCATCTGCTGTATCATTTGTCGCATCTGCCAGCTTTTCGGCATTGTTGGCAGCATCTCCATATTGGTCTGCCGTATCAGCTATTGCATCTGTCCCGGCAAGGCCTGCACCACTTGTGCCTGTCTGGCTAGATGATTTCTTTCCGGTGATTAACTCCGTAAATGACTTGAAAGCATTTGCCAGAGTTGCCAGTTTGCCCAGCAAAATATTAATAACTCTCAAAACAGGAGTGAAGAGATTGATTAATCCCTGTCCAACTGTCGCCTTGAGAGATTGCAGCTGTAACTGCATTACTCTTACCTGGTTCGCCCAGCTGTCTGAAGTACGGATAAAGTCACCAGATGCGGCAGACAACTGTTTCTGTACAAAAGCCAAGCGGAGAGCCACTTTCTCCTGTTCAGTCATGGCGGATGTGGTTTTACCATAGCCATTTGCCAGCGCGAACTGGTCAAGCGCCGACTGGGTCATTACCACACCGAGGTCCTTGAGTGTTTCCGTTTCACCTGTAAACACTGATTTCAGTTTGATATAGGCTAAGTCCTGACTGATATTATAAAATGATGCCACATCGCCAGTTAACTGTGTCAGAGCCGTTGACATGTCGTAAGCCTGCGCTTCTGAGAATCCGAACGACTTAGACATTGCTCCGAACGTTCCGACATACTGTTTCGCCATTGTTTCAGATAATCCGGCCGAGGTCATGGCATTCTTTGCAAATTCATTGACCTTATCCGACATTGTGGTAAATGTAACATCAACCACGTTCTGTACTTCTGCCAGATTAGAACCAAGTTCTACGCACTCTTTCCCAAACTGAGCCAGTTTCCTAATTGCGAATGCTCCGCCAATCAGTATGCCTATTTTTTTTACTACGCTGCCAAGTCCGTTAAAAGACTGCCTGATTGCTGATACGCCGTTTTGTACACCTGATGTGTCCATTCTGGTATCAATAATGACTGAGCCATCAGCAGCCATGTGTCCACCTCCTAACTATTTGAGGTTCAACATCTCATTCAGCTTATCTTTATAAGCTTGCTCCTCGTCGCTGAGACGTGTTTTTATGTCAATTGTGTTTTTATTCTCTTGATAGAATTTCTTTTCCCATTTATCGAGTTTTTCACCCTTTGCTTTTTTTGACCGGATTCCAACTACGGTGTTGAACAGGCACTCGCCAGATTCCATAAAGTATCCAAAAAACGTCCACCAGTGCATATAAGGTACTGATCTGATTTCTTTACCAGCAACCTTGTTCACAGCCGGAACGATCATATCTCCATCCTGTTCCCAGTCCATCAAACGGGGTTTGGGCTTGTTCGGGCTATCATCGAATTGACCACAATCAATAAACTCGCAAGCTTTCTGACAAGCTTCTGTAAGATGTTCCAGGGGTATGCTTTGCCAGTCCTCAAACAAAATCTGTAACATAACAACAGCTTTCGCCTGTTCGTCCAATTCTGGGTCATTCATGGCAACCAGAATATCAATAATTACTCGAAAATCCGTTCTGATAGAAAAATCCACCCCACTGATATTTAGTGAGGTGGGCAACTCATAGGCGGTCATTTTGTATACTTCTCCGTGTACTTATTGACTACTTCCTGCATTTTTTTCTTTCTCTTTTCAATTTCTGGAGTAAGTGCTTCATTGATTTTATCAAGAACGATATAGGCGAACACCTGACCATTTCCAAAAACAGTTGTTGCGGTAATTGGTTCTTTAAATAAATCCTTAGATGCTTCGTATCCGAGCATATAATTGATTTTGTCCTCAATCTGCTTATTAATCTCCGCCATCTCTTTGCTGGAAGAGACATTTTTAACAGATTCCTGAGCCTGCTCAAAGAAAGTTTCCAATTCTTCCGCTCTTGCTGCAACATTAATGTCAGTAGGGTTCAGCTTAAATGAAGAGAACACTTCACCCTGTTTGTTTGTGAATGTGAAAAGAAGAAACCCATCATCAATGTTTGTATTAATTGTTTTTGCCATTTTCTATGCCCTCCTAAAAAAAAAAAAAAATTATTCGCTGTCAGCTGTAAATGTGCCGGAACTGATATCAAACTTTCCTTTTACACGTTCGCCGGTATAATTGACGGTAAATGGAATCTGATATCCGGATGTATCACCGCCATAGGAGGTCGGCACAACGTAGCAATCCTGCTGATACGCTTCATACTTACCTGCCGTAGCTTCTGTCCAGAGATGAACCTCAACTGCTTTTGTTTTGAGGTTGTCGTCTTTGAGGCGTCCATCTACAATCTTCTGTAATGCTGTGAACAGATCAGAAGTAGTGTCTGCATAGAATGGATCAGCGTCAGAAGAAACTTCATAGCCATTGTGTTTGAATGTGGATTCTCCAAGAATGTTTTTAGATGTTTCAGTATCTGGATTGAGTTCTACATTGTACTCTTCCAAATCCTTTCCAAGACGCTCATATTTCGGTGTTAGTCCTCCACAGAGGGAACCTGCATCGATATAATGAGCCATATATTTACGGTCAATCTTGCCTGTAACTGCCATAGAAATGTCCTTTCTGCCTATAACTTTAAAGGCTGTGTAGGTTAGCGACTATCTCCAATTGATAGCCGGTTGTTACTTGTTATATTACTTCATAAGTATTTTCATAGCGTACTGACAATGGCAATAACCAATCCTGTACGCCGCTCTCCTGTGGTTCTAAACCATATGAGTTGTCGCGCATGATGCGTTTTATCGTTCGTCCCTGTGAAAGCTCTGGAAACGCATTCAAACGTGTCTCAACGCCATTTATGGCAACTGGTTCTCGACATATCCATTTACCGAGATTGTCAAGGAACTTCTGAACAGATAATTTCTGTCTTTCCTTGTCGGATGCTGTTCGGTATACCACATAAAATGGATACTGGCATACCTGATGCATTGTGCCGCAGACATCTTCTTTTTCCTTATAAACCAAAGCTCCATTATCCGCTGAGAACGCAATTCCCGATTCTTTGCCGAGTTCCTCAAATTTGATTGTTTCATTTTCGTACAGCCCCGGATACTGGTTCAGAAGTGCTTTCATGGCATCTGTCAGAATCTCGTATCCGGTTGCATCTTTACCAATAGGCTTATCTGCCATGTCTGCCACCTCCTGCCTGTGCTTTTACTTTACGAATCCATGTACTGCCGTATTGTCGTTTAGCGGCATCGAACCATTCAGCCTGTGCCCGTGGGTGAGCCTGTTTGGCGTATTCAAGATTTTCCTTTGCGGCTGTCTGACCAGAAAACTGACTGACAAGGACTTTCTTTGCTCCACGTCTTGCGTAGGGACTTCCGGTTGCTTCGTCGACCATTCCTCTTCCTTCGTACAGAAAACGCCCATAAGGAGCCGCCGCCGCGCATACTTTCCCGGTTCCTTGCAAGGATGTACTCTCAACTCTTGTTCGATTGATAAAGTCCCCTGTAATCATCGGCATAAATGGTATCATGCTGTCCATAACCATTCCGTCAAGAAGGTACTGGGCTTCTTGGTATTGTCTGGAAAATCTATCCATATTCAGCTTGATTTTCATATCTCCGTCAACTATGGAGAATCCTTTGAAATGATGAATCTTACTCATATTACTTACCCAGAATCTCAAAATGTGGAATCAGTGTATATGGACCGCCCACGCTGGTAATCTTAAACACGTTATCCTTATTCTCATTCATGTACTGATAGAATCCATTCCGATAATCACCATCGGATATCGTTCCACCAGTCCACTCACCTTCCCAGAAGAACGACTCATCTGAGAATGTAATAGTGTCTTCCAGAGCGTTGTTAATCTGCTGTTTCCACTCTTTTTGCGGCACATAGGGGAGAATCTTGCCGTCTTTATCAGTGATGGTTATATCGCCATTCTGGACGGTATAGCGGATGTGCAACTGCGCGTTGTCAGTCACGTCTGGTCCGTACTTCTTGAGGATTGCTCCCTTGTCGGTAATGAGGTCGACACCGGATAAAACATGAGGATACCAGTACGCATCTCCAGTTGTGGCACTTTCGTAATAGTTGAAAAGTGTAATTTTAGACGAATACATGATATCCTCTCCTTAATTATTCTTTCTGCACTGCCTGCTTAATAACCTGATTCACACCAGTTGCCGACAATCCGTTAAACATACCAACTGCAACTGCCGTGATATAGTCCGATGCCGGGAAATCCGGGATAACTCCCATCCCGACCGCTCCGAGAATTCCACCAATAACCGCCATGATTACTGGAATCCATTCATCAGAGATTCTTTTTGATGCTTTACAGCCCATTCCTACGATGTAGCAAATCATAACGATTGCTATACATGAGCCTAATGTTGAAATATCCATAATTTTCACCTCACATCTGGAATACCAAATTGTTTGTATGTACCTGTAAATAAAAACTGTTTTCCGCATTTACAGCAAGTTTCCGTAATGGTGCAAGTCTTTTCTTTGTCATTACATTTTGATTCGGCAGGACTTTTGAACTTATGCCCGCCAGTTAAAAAGCACATTACTTTATTCATATTAATTACACTCCTGCATATAAAATTGGTATTCCATCATCCATCCTTACTCCCATCAGAAGCGGTAAAGCTGTCTTTAAGAGTAAGTCGTTCGTTTTCTGTACATCTCCGGCGGCGGCATATACCGCACTCCATTCCTTTGCACTTGCCCCAATTTGCTGAGGCGTTGCGTAAGAGATGGATTCACTGCCAGATGATACAGATGTTACAATGCCTGTTGAGATGTTCCCGGCATTTATGTCGGTTACATTTGCCGATGCCTGATTAATAGCATTCTTCTCAGCAAGTTCAATCTGATACATTAATTCAGCCAATGAACAGACTGCCTTTTTGATACGCTTCTGTGAGCGTTCGTTTGTTGGCAGTCCGTCCACCAACCTGTCAAATGTCATTGTATCCACAAAATCACTGGCTCTTTCTGCCAGTCGTGGAAAGTCGGTTTCTGGCACGACTGAACCGAAATATGAAGTTGTGTAAAATTCATAATCTGCATAAGCCATGCCAGTTACCTCCTACGTTTGTCATTTTACTGTTACGCTTGCACTTCCGGCATTCAGCGCTTTGTATGTTCCATCACACTCAACCACTGTAATCTTCTGCCCGGTTGCTGCCTTAATGTCGGCTTTTCCGTCCCATGTAGTCCAGTTTCTGAGATTCTGGCCATAAGTTACAGCTGTTTCAGATGCACCAACTTTGTACTTGTACACATTGCCAGCGTTTTCTTTAGCCGGATTTACAGTGATTTTTGTATCACCAGTTGCTGTTCCTTCCGCAGATGTTACTGTCAGAGTGCCGAGCGTTGGTGTTTCGTCAATGGTGATTACTGCGATTGCGTCAATGTACTCCGCAAAAAGAGTAAGTCCCATAACTGCGAACGCTTCGGACACTGCGGTGTGGTAGTTGCCCTGAGTGTGGAATCCGATCAGGTTTGTCTCGCCAGATACGGTATACACCAGACCTGCTCTTGCAAAGTCAGATTCGTTCGGGTCAACATAGTAAAGTACGATGTTCTCGACAGGGGTAGCAATAACCTGTCCTCTCGGGATTTCGCTGTCGGATAACAGGAAGATAGTATTGAATCCCATGAAATCTTTCATGTACTGGAAGCCGAACTGGTTCTGAATAGTGATCTCAGCCGCTCCAAGATATTCATATACGTCCAGAATGTTCACAAATCCAACAACGCCAGTCACATTTCTGTGCATCTGCTTGAATTTGTTCTCAACACGGCCTTTGGCCATCGCCAGAGCCATCTGGAATGTAGTTTCTGTGGAAGTAAGTGTACCGGTTTTCAGATAATCATAGAATCTGCCGGTAACATCAGTCTGAAGCTGGAAAAGGAATTCATCATCGGTCATCTGAACAGCGTTCTCATAACCGTGATCCTTGATTGCTTCGATAGACACAGCCTTTGCGTACTTCTCGATAGTCATTTCCGCATAGGTCTTTTCTTTTACGGTAAACTTACTGTAAGGGATTTCCTCACCCTCACCAACTTTTCCACTCTGTAAAGTACCCTCTGCGTATTTGGACTTGAGTACAGCACCCGGCTGCTTTTTGATAGGTCTCATGATACCCAGAATATCACGTAAGTGCTGCCAGTTTCTTTCGAATCTGGTAACAAAGTCAATCTCACGTGCCGTGACATGAATATCATTAGTCATAATAAGATTTGTTTTTGCTGGCATAAAAAATCCTTTCTACCCATAATTGTTAAGGTATTGGGTTAGCGGCTATACCCTGATGTATAGTCGGTGTAAAAAAATCACTGGAATAACTGGATATTCTGAGCAATTGCAGCCTGTCTCTCGGACGGGTCTTTGATTGCTTCAATATCTTTCTTTGTCATGTTTCCCGGTGTCTGCTGCTGTCCAACGTGAGTGGTAAATCTTGCTTGATTCTGCTGAGCCTGTTGCTGAGATTCGTCCACGAAAGCAGACGCGTCAGACTGTTTCATCTGCTCAATCAGGTCGTTCAGCCCAAGGATTTTACCATCTTTCAGCTTAAGACCTGCTTCTTTGATGTCTGCCATGACTGATTTCTTTGCCGCTTCGCTTGAAAACTTAACATCATCGAGTGCCGCTTTGAGTGCATCTGAAAAATCACGGTCGTAGATTTTCGCATTGAATTCTTTCTCCGCGTCCTCGGCTTTCTTCTTCCATTCAGCAAGCTCTGTCTGAATGTTCGCCGGGTCGATACCATCAAAGCCTTTTAAGGTTTCCTCTGCTGTCTCAGCACGTTCTTTCCAGTCATCACGTTCGCCCTCGACTTTTGACAGAGTTTTCGCTACTTCTTTAGCATTCTTGTAATGCTCAGAGAGTGCTTTCTTCACATCTGCCTGCTTATCTTCCGGGATTTCAATTCCAAATGATTTAAGTGTGTCAATAAGTTTCTGCATAACATCCTCCTGGTCGTGTTTATTGACCTGCCGCCGCAGGTAAATGGATTAAGCCAGTTAGACCACTGGCAGGGTAACTGGAATAACAGGAATCGAACCTGTGACACTCTGATTAACAGTCAGATGCTCTACCAACTGAGCTATATCCCATTAACCCGGATTCCCGGGTTAGCAAGGTGTTTAACGTGTCATGCCTGCCACGAGTTGTTTCGGATATTTATTTTTTTTTAAAAAGAAAAGTATGAATAACAAAAACCTTAATCAAGGAGGTGAGCCATCTTGCGTGCCAGATGGCAAATACGCACGACAGGATTCGAACCTGTTCAACTTTCCATTAAAGCGTGCGCACCAGCTGCAAAAATTAAAGAAAGGAGGATTAAAACGAAAATGTCAAAACAACCGTTTTACTTGTGCTTCCTGCTGCACAATTACATTATAACAGATTTCTTTTAATTACCTCTCTACCACTTTTGCGTTTTTAGAGCATATCACGGAGTTTTTCCACGTATCTCTTGACAAGATCACGTTCCTCCCGGCACTCTGCATCCTTGGACATATCGCTCATTTCTGTTGTGAGTTCGTCCAGATGCTCTTCCAGAGCGGCAAGCATCTTTCTTTTGCAGTCTTCAGACTTGCCGGAGCGATAGCTCTGCTTCTGTGTCATATAGTCGTCATAAGCATCTCGCCCATCAGAGCGGCTGTAATGCCCTCTAACATAATGCTCACCCCTTCTGGCATAAGAATTACCCCTGTCGTAATCCGGCATCATTCTGCCATCATTTGCGCTGTATCTCCCCATGCTGTCGCGCTTTCTTCCGCGTTCGCTGTAATCGTCATTGTATCCGCCACGCATCTCATCAAGGACAGTGTTATAGTACTCCACTTTCTTGTCCCAGTACTGCGTGTTCTTTATGTCTTTGTACATATCAATCAGTTTGTATGTCATTTCCAGATTTCCGGTGGTCAGTCCATTGTCAGCGATTTTGGACAGCTCGTCTTCAATTCTTGCGCATAAGTCTTTAATATCTCTCATAATCACACCTCCTACGCTTCTCTAGTCACGACAATATTTGCGTTCGCAACAGATACTGCCTGGTCGCTTGTGTTCTCTACTGCGATATTAACGCAACATCCGCGAGGTACATCAATATAGATGCCAGAGGACACATTATTGTACTGATTTACTGCTGCCGGTGTGGAAATCATCTGGGAAGAAAGAACCGGCTCACCAGAGATTGCAATTGCCAGAGAAATAGCTCCGACAGTACCGCCTGTTGGAATTGCGATATTACCAGAAAAATCCACGAAGAATCTCGCTTTACACTGGTTAGTCAGTCCTCTTAGAGTGATGATTCCGCTTCCCTCTCTGTGCTGAATGCAGTTAGAACCCTTAACTGCTGTATTTGAAAATACTACGTTTCCATTTGCTGCTACAGTCTGAGCAGCTACACTTGTAAATTCTGCCATAATTTTTACCCCTTTCATATCACAAAAGGGCAGGCTGAGACCTGTCCCTCTGTGTAATACGGCATAAGCCGACATTCGAATCAATCGAAAGATACTCTCGATATGAAGTTATCAGCAATTGCATCCGGTGTTGCATCCGCATCCACATCCGTAATATGTGTTCGGGTTAGGAACCTGATATGCCGGAATCGGTGCTGGATTGATTGCATTAATGAGCTGCTGTGTCTGAGAAGCCATTGCAGTTGTGAGTAATGCACTCTGGCGATCCTGAGAAGCAGCGCGTCTGAGGTCATTATTCTCAGCCTGCAAGTTAGAAATCTTTTCATTGCAAAGATAATCAAGAATTGCTCTTGTTCCTGCATTCTGACTGTCAATAATGTCTCTTGTATTGCTGTTCATGGTGTTCTGCAATGCACAGGTGTTCTGTGCCATATTGTAATTTACGCCCTGAATTGCTTCTCTGGTTTCACAGCAACAGTTCGCAAGCTGTGCCTGTAAAGCATTGGTATTCTGCATATTAGCCACAGTATCGGCATTAATAGCCTGCTGAATGCCGAAGCCAGTCTGCATGATGTTGGTGTTAATTCCATTGAATCCGGTAAGCATACCGTTGTTCACTGCATAGAATCCATCACAGAGACCGTTGTTGATTCCGTCAAGCTTGCTAATTACTGTGGAGTTATCGAAACCTCTCTGAATGTCCGCCTGAGTAGCTGCTGTGGCTGCATATCCGCCACCGTTGCCATTATTGCCCCAGCCGTTGTTTCCCCATCCACAGAATACGAACAAGAAAAGCACGATAAGCCACCAAGCACCATCTCCGCCAAACATGCCGTCATTATTTCTACCGTTTCCAGTAGCAGCGGCAATATCTGCTAAGCTATAATTTCCATCCATAATATAATCTCCTTTATTGTGTATTTACATCAATCTGGCCAGATTGTAATGTACTATTTCATTCCTTTCAACATGTGCTGGAATTGTCCTGCCATCTGCTGAACCTGATTAAGTTGCTGTTGAGAAATCTTCCCAGACTGTAACATCTTCTCAACTTCTGCTTTCGGGTCTCCCTTAAAATTCTGTTTAAACTGCATAAACTGCTGCATCATCTGCATTGGCCCGTTTCCCTGTGGCATCCCACCACCGAGGGCATTAAATAATGGATTACTCATCTGCGTTTCCTCCCTTGACCGCTGATTCCTGCACGGTATTAGCCCTAACAGGTTTAGAAAAAGAATTTAATCGGTTTATGATAGCTTCGTATTTGCCCTTTAAATCATCATATTCCTGTCTTGTGACATATTTATTATCCATGTTCTGAACAGGCTGTTTAGGTGGCATCTGAGTGCCTATTTCGTGATACTTGAACGTCCGTAATGGCTGTGGCATACCGGAAGCGTCTGTGGATTTTATGTAGAACTTTTCGCTCTCTGAATCCATCAGTAAAACACTTGTCCCGGGTGCTACCAGATAGGATTTTGCGCCTACTTCGCCAGATACCCACAGGATACCATTACTATTCTGCTGGGGTTGCTGTACTGGTTGAGCTGGCATCTGGACAGGCTGTTGCTGAAACTGATTCATTTGCCCCGGAACGCCAAAACTATATTGATAAGGATTGTTATATAACGCCATCTTATGCACCACCTTTCTGATTATATTTTTGCATAGATGCATCAATCTAAAAAGTTCAAAAAAGTATCGAAAAAGTATTGACATACCACCAAATTGGTGGTATTATATAATCATCAAAGGAACGGAGGAAACAGAAATGAAGAAATACAACTTATCAAAAATCATGAAAAGAGCATGGGAACTGGTTAAGAAATCTGCAATGACAATTTCCTCCGGTCTTAAGAAAGCATGGGAGGAAGCAAAAACAATGGAACAAAAATTAGTTGAACTCGTCGGAAGTCCAAAGCAGATTGCATGGGCTGAAGATATAAGAAAAAACATGATTTCATATCTGTCTGCTCTCGTTAGAAAATACGAAGCTGAAGACAGACCTGCTCGCGCAGAAAAAAGAACTAAAGATATGGAGATTCTTAGCAACATCAAAGAAGCTTCATGGTTTATCGAAAATCGCAGTTATGCCGTATATTCTACAAATTATGATTCAAGCGATTTAAGCGAATTAATGGCGAACCGAAATGAAATGAATTTATATGAGCGTATACATAAATATGTCAAAGAACATTGATAGAAAGGGGGACGAAATGTATGTATAAATATAATCAATCTGAATTTGAATCCATGATGGATGAATTAATGCATGATTTCAAGAAAGACTGTGGAAAATCTGACACCGAACTTGATGTAGCTTACAAAATCTTAAATCCCTCTCCTGTCGGCGGGTTTGTCGACAGTCTCGTTAAAATGGATAAAGATTATAGCACGAATCTATGGGAGATCAAGCGAAAACAGATCAAAAGTTTTATACCTGAATGCGACGGATACCAGTTAGACGATATAGTGGCCTATTGCCGTGCGAAATTCTTTAAAGAAGAAGTCGATCGTATCATATATGATAATTCTATCGCTGAAGAATGCGATGTTTGTGTATATGCGGACGGTACTATATTAAGTCCGGAATGGCCATATTTATGTGCAAAAGTATATGTGAGCATTAAATGGATTGGCGAAAACAAAACCACTTACACCCGTATTTTCCCATCCGCGGTAGGATTCATGTCTTACAAAACAAAAGGATCTATGGAAGATGATCTGAAACAAAAAGAAAATATGTCCACCATGGAAATGCGTGAACGCTTAAAGATATCCCGAGCAGAATTCTCAAGAAGGTACAACATACCGGTTAGAACGCTCGAAAACTGGGAATCCGGAAAAAGTAAATGCCCGGATTATGTTAGGCAGCTGTTAGAACGAGCTGTCTTGGAAGATTGTGAGAAATAAGAAAAGGAGAGGGTAGAAATGTCCTCTCCATATTTTTTTTAACACACTTTAATTATTTTATTGTTCACCCTCCGACTTAATCGTTTTGCCGTAGATATACTCACATTCATCTGTTCAGCACAGTATTCGAGTGTATATTCCTTGCATCTCAGTCGGAACAGCCTTTCCTCGTCCGGTGTAAAATTACACTCTATCAAGAATCTGTCTATATCTTTCTTAGTGAACACATATAATTTCATGAGCATACCCCTTACTAATGCTAACGCTGATTCTGTGCAAGATAATTTGTAAGCTTCTGTTTTGTTTTTTTTAATTCTTCTACATTATTCCCACTGATCTGACTGTCCAGCATGGTTGACAACACTTCCAGAATTAATGAATCTCGTTCTGCGATTCTCCGAAGACTTTCATAATCTCGTCTATCATGTTCTTCCAGTGTCTCTACTCGCTTATTAAGTCGGAATGCCGGGGCAATCCATTTAAAGATTACGGCTGCCGCCCCTCCTACAATAGACACCCCTCCGCAGATAGAAAGGAAAATCTGTACAAATTCTGATATGCTCATTTAGCTACTCCTTTTCCCAGTAGTATACCGGGACTTCATTTCCGGAATCCCATGTATCGAAATATTTGCCCTCTTGTACCGTCACCACATGACCATCTATGCAGAGGATGTATGTACCTGTCGGATGGTCTGTACAGAAGTCGTTGACTGTATAGATATATCGTTCTGACTGTTCAATCAGCTTACGTCTGTATCCATGTTTATAGAGATACGCACCCCAGACATAATTTGCACTTGGCATATCTGACAGAGTGCACGCCTGTACCATCATTTCGGCGAATACTGTTTCCCAGTCAAGACCGGTTGCCTTGCATATTGCCCGGACCGCACAATCTCCGACTCGATTTCCCGCGGGATTCGGATTGAAATATTCCCATTTGCTCATCAGTCAATCCCCTTTGCTGCTTTATATCGTTTCGCCGCTCCTCTGGCTTTTGCGGCGTTCTGGCGATTCCACTTAGCGATCATAAGTCGGTCTTGCAGCTCCCTCAGGTCGTTCTGCTTACAGTAATCTTTGTATGCAGCGTTTTGTTTCTGCAAAAGATAGGACTTTCGGTCAAGGTCTTGTTGGAGTGCAAATCTTGTCTGTTCGTCCTTACAGTTATCAACCGCCGCTTGCATTCCAAGGACTTCACGCTTTGTTTTTCGGATTCTCCGCTCATAAGTACGTTGTTTCTGCTCTTTTTCGTACTGTTTTCCTTTGTCAGCTTTGTCCTGTGCTGATAGTTCTGCATAGGGATTCGGCATTCCTTCCACCCAAACCGAAAAATGATGCCTGCAATTTACTCCACATATTCCATCGGCTTCGCCATAATGACAATTTTCAATAAAATCAGGATAAGTATGTTTTTTATTCATAAATAGCCACCCCATAATTACTCAATATTTGTATATCCCCAATATTTTAATTCCATTTGTTTCCTTGCCATCACTGCTTCTTCTTTGGTTTTAAAAACTCGATCTTCTACGCGTTTTCCGCCTACAGAAATATAAGCTCTCCATTTTGAATGATTATTGTCAAATAAAACTCCCTTTATACCACTTTTATTGTTCTTGTTTAATGTTGTGGGATTTTTTATGTTTTCTACAATTTCGTCAAAAGTCCATCCATGATTAAGCCTTTTTCTTATATATTCACGATGAACGCCAAAGAAATGTTCCCATTCACCTACGGTTTTTGTATCTCCTTGGTATTTAATTTTCCAACTGCTTTGTTTGTTGTTGTTTTGCCATTCTAATGGCACCCACCGACAATTATCAGGAGAATACCCTTTATTAACATCTATCCTGTCTATTGTAAGTTCTTTTTCGTACCCGCTTGTGTAAGCCCATAATAAAAAAGGTTTGAATTCTTTCCATTCATCACATACTGTTATTCCTCTATCAAAATACGCCACTTTGTTATGAGGCTGTGCCTTTTCAGATGTTCTTATTTTCATGCCTGCCCATATTTTGTATAATCGAGTTTCTGCCATTCCGTGAGAATATCTGTAGGATTTCCCTGAAAGTGGTTTTTCTTTTTTACCATTTTTAATACAAAATTCTTCAAAAGTCATTGTGCTTTCTCCTTTCAACTGCATTTATCTACATTCAATTATATCATTATTTTATTTTAATTGCAAGTAGTTGAAAGTTATGATAAACTTTAGTATGAAAGGAGTTGAATAAAATGTCAAATAACAGAGGTTTAAAAAACCGTGTAGCAATATCAAATGCTATTGATCGTGAAATTTATGAAAAATTAAAATCGTATTCTGATGATACTGGAATACCTATCAGCAAAATACTCGATAAAGCAATTTCATTGTATCTCGATTCTGTTAAAGATAAGGCTTGATTTCTTTTAATTTTTCCCAGTCTATAGAGAATACCTGCCCTTGCCACACTTCATGGCTTGGGCGGCTTCCTATATGCGCCGATGTCAGCACTAAGCCATATCCCATTTCTTTCATTCTTGCCAACTGAATATCAGCGCACGCCTGTGCCACGCCAGTTCTGACAGAACGTGCGACTGCTGTTTCGATCGTGTCTTTTCTGCCGGATGGATATGTTACCGTAACGCCATTGCTTACAACATTGTTAACTGCTTCTCTAATCGCTTGCGTATACCCGACTGCCCCAGTCATCACATGATTATAGGCAAGGTCACATTGCTCGATATAGAGCCTTTGAGCGGCACTTGCAGTCGTTCTTGTGAAGTTCTTCCAATCTCCTAAACAATGATTCATATTCCGCTCCATGAGTCTTATCATAGCCGGTGATTGTTCGAGTGGTACAGGACTTAATCCTGCCGCCTTGTATATCTTATCATCATAATCGAGGGCAGTGATTCCGGCATCTTCAAACGCCTCTTTTAGTTCTTCCTGCTGCCGCTTGGTATATTTAGACAGCTCTGCCAGAATGTCTTCTAACAGTTCACCAGATTCCTGTAGTGTTCTGATTCTCCACGCATCAGCATTGGTCAGAATATAATCCTCACCTCTGCCGATTCTCGCCATCATTCTTGACACGATCTCAGAGATGATATACTGATGTAATTCTTCGGCAATTTGTTCGCTGCCCTCTGTTATCCGGCGTAAATATTCTGGACTAAGTATAGTATATCACCTCTTTCGATAAAAGTCGCGGCACATGTTTTGAATTTTACTGGTTCACTAAAGCCCTCGTCCCAAAAGTCCATGAGCCGTAAACCCTTGTAAATACAGGTATTTCCTCGTATCTATTGCTATTGCCAGAGCCATCTGCTATAGTTAACTAGATGGGAGGTGGCAGCATGGCGAACCAGAAAAAGGACGATAA
>ERZ837487.2021-NODE-2021-length-22060-cov-3.132561_pt1 | contig 22060 bp, 14 predicted proteins | sample MGYA00519911_ERZ837487 | MGnify/ENA primary metagenome ERZ837487 (study PRJEB31850, sample SAMEA3708818) | human gut metagenome | biome: human gut; feature: human-associated habitat; material: faeces | place: China | collected 2014 ...
GAAACATTTACAGAGCCTTTAATAGTTTTCCCCGTACCCGAACGATAAATACCCAACGGAATGACAAAGGCATTATCGGCGTTCCTCACTGTATATTTCATCGGTTGTCCCGGCGTAGGAGAAACCCACGCCGTCGATGCTCCTTCTTCAATAGTATAGATACCGTCAGGTGAAATACTCCCATTAACAGCTATCGGTAAATAAACCAAAGATTCGGGATAAGGAATATCTACAATTTCATCGTATTGACATGATGTACCCGCAAACAAAAAGCAAATTGCAGTCACAAGTAAAAGACGATTTTTTATCATTGATTTCATCTTATTTCGTGTTTATTAGTTATTATCTCTTTACCAAAGTGGATTCTGTACCCAACCGGTCGTATTAAGATCGGCCTGAGGAATCGGATATAAATACATTTTCGGCTCGAATGTTCTTTTTTCCACCTCAATGGGTTTATATTCGAACTCTTCATCTGAAATTTTCGTTATTTCCACGCCCCGAAGCGGTGTGCCCAATGTCTCTGGCGCAATCATCCAACGACGCACATCCCAAAAACGATGATCCTCGAAAGCCAATTCCACCCGACGTTCGTTCCGAATCTTTTCTCTCAACTCCTCTTTCGATATAGCCGTAGGTACAGCCGGCATTTCAACACCGACTCGATTCCTCACTTGATTCAAAGCCCTGACGGCATTTAACCGATAACCGACATTACCCGTAGGCCCATAAGCCTCATTCATGGCTTCTGCATAACTCAATAAGATTTCGGCGTATCTCATTATTACCCAATGATGCACACTCGTACGGTTCTGCAACAAATCTAAATTAGGATCTATGAATTTATAAATATAATAGCCGGTACGCGTGGCATGAATAACACCCTTTCCATCTCGACCGCCGGTCCATGCTTCGATCGTACGATCCTTGAATTCCACGTTATTCGTCAAAATCGACATCGCTAACCGAGGGTCTCTATTGGCATAAGGATTGGACTTATGCTCCGGATTATTCCAATCAAACGGAGTACCGTCAATCATCTCATAAGCATCCACCAAATTCTGTGAAGGCGTATTCCCGCTCTGTCCCAAATTATATCCAACCGGATAATTATTCTTTTCAAAAGTATTGGTCGAACCGTATCGTCTGTCGAATATTATCTCACCATTCTGATAATCCCGTATTAAACGATACTCGTCCATCGGATATTTATTTCCCAAAGTCGTAATAAAATCGTTACAAGCCGCAGCGGCCTCCTCCCAACGTTCTTGCTGGCTCTTCCCGTCTTGCATGGAAATATATTCTTTATGAGTATAACCGGGAGCCCACTCCTCTGGCTTATTAAACAAATCGCTAGCCGCATAAAGTAAAGCTCTACACTTCAACCCCATAGCAGCTCCTTTCGTTGCACGACCCAAATTATTGGCAACGTCGGTCATTCTATCGGGAGCCTGTAAAACTGCCGCAGCCGAGTCGCACTCACTGACAATAAACCTTATACAAGCAGATAAGGAATCTCTCGAAAAAGTCGACAAATCGGATTTCAAACCCAGCGGTTCCGTTATAATAGGAACACCGCCATACCGTTTCACCAATTCGAAATAATAGTAAGCTCTCAAAAAACGAGCCTCATATTTCCATCGATGAATATTATTCAATCGATTCTGATAATCTTGCTGTTTTGTAGGGTCATATTTCAAATAATCCAAATCGACCTCGTCAGATTCTTTCAAAAATAAATTCGCAGCAAATATTCCTTCAAAGTTACGTTCCCACGCCGATCCGTCTGGATTATTATTGGCATTCCAGCTACCTACGTTAAAACCATGAATAGAAGCTGTTTCCAAAGTATATTCAGCCTCGTCGCTCGCAGCCGCCATCATTGCACCGTCCAGATAAGAAAGGCCGTCTGGCAAATAAGAATAAAGACCTATCGATCGAGCCAATGTATTATTATACGAAACATTAGCAAACTCTTCTGTTAAATTAGTCTCCGCCTTAGGATCGAGGAGATCGTCACACGAATAGAAAACTACCGAAAACAATAGCCCGACAATAACCGGAATCTTATATGGTTTCATAATACTTAATTTTAATATTAAAGTTGAACACTAAGTCCTAAACTCACCGTCCTCATTGCCGGATAACCGGTCATAGTCTCCGGATCGGTAAATCCGTCCATATGGTCTAACGAGAACAAGTTAGTCCCATTCATGAAAACTCTTACTCCTTCAATTTTTATCTTTCGAGTCAAATTCTTCGGAATTGTATACCCTATCTCCAAAGAACGAAGTTTCAAAAAATCACCGTTCTTCTGCCAAAAAGAAGAAGACTGATAATTGTTCAGATTATTGGAGGCCGAAAGCCGAGGATAAGTAGCTGTCGATTTTGTATCCTCTGTCCACCTATTCAGTGCAATAGAAGAAATCTGTCCATCATTCTGGAAGGCTTCGAAATATGAGCCGCTCCAATAAACCGACCGATTCAAAGCTCCTTGAAATAAAACATCGAAATCAAAACCCTTATATGTCAATCCCGCATGCAAACCCAAAGTACACTCAGGGACATCGGTATAACCTATGGCTTTAAAATCTTCCGAATCGATTCTTTTATCGTTATTTAAATCGGCATACTTCAAATCGCCCGGTTGAACCGCTGCAAAAGTCTGCTTCGGCGAACTATCTATTTCGTTTTGGTCGTTAAAGAACCCCAGTGCTTCTAACAAAAACGGTTGATCAACCCTATGCCCGGTTCTATACCGATAAACATAATTTTGAGGAGCCTCGGCATTATACAATATTTTATTTCTTGCAAACCAAGCACTTGCTTCCACAAACCAAGTCAAATCTTTGGTTTCTTTTCCGGTATAACGCACCATGGCCTCGAATCCTTGGTTACTCACCCGCCCTATATTCAGTTCAGGACGCTTGAATCCCACAAAACTAGGAAGTACATCATACGGCATCGTCAAAATATCATATCGCTTTTCTTTGAAATAATCGGCCGTAATACTTAATCTATCGAAAAGAACGGCATCGATACCGATATTAAATTTTCTGTCTTTTTCCCACGTAGCATCTGGATTGGCATAATAATTCTGAACGTAATAATACGATGCAGCATTCGACTGACCGAGATAATAGTTTCCACCTGTATAATACTGATTATACGGGAATCTTGTAGATCCGTTATCTTTATTCCCTGTGAGTCCATACGAAGCCCTCAATTTAAGGTAATCTACTATTTTGTTACCTTTTAGGAACTCTTCATTAGAAATCACATACCCCAACGATCCGGCCGGAAAAAATCCAAAACGTTTTCCGCGTGCATAATTATCGTTGCCCGAGTAAGCAAAGGAAAACTCTGCAACGTACCGCTTATCGTAAGAATAAGTCAAGCGACCACCCGAAACGATATCCTTATACGATAAATCGGTAGATGATACGTTATATTCCTCATAACCACCCATCAACATAGCATCCACATGATGCTCTCCGAAAACCCTATCATAGTTCACAAAACCATGAACGACAAAATTCCGCCATTGATTATACGCACTTTCGCTTATAGACATAGAAGAGGTTTCACCAAACTGTTGTCCGGACATATCATATCGGGCATAATCCCTAGATGCTATGGTATACGATTTATATATCGTATTGAAACCGACCGCTCCCGAAATACTCAACCCCGGGGTAATCATACCCAAATCGCCTATTAACTTAGCGGACAATTGTGCAGATCGCTTATTCGTAGAATAATATCCTGTTTCTGTAATCTCTGCCCACGGATTATAATAGGCAGAATTACCTCCTATTTGGCCATTTTCATGATAAATCGGAAACGCATTGGGCGGAAGTTTTGCCATCAAATTGAATACATTCGTACTATATTCACCGCTTACGTCATTCCTTACTCGCCCAGGATTCACACGATCCTCTACACTTCCCCCCAAAGTAAATTCCGAAGAGATGCGTTTCGACAATTTCACATCGACATTCGTCCTGAAATTATATCGCGTATACGAAAAGTCCTTCGTATAATCCGACTCTTTTTCTGTACCCTTATATAATCCCTTATTCGTCGCGACATTCAATAAAACGAAGTATCGTACGACATCGGAACCACCTCTTGCCGACAAATCATAGTCGGCAATCGGCGAAAGAGTTCGAAGCAGTTGATTATACCAATTCACATTCGGATACCTATATTTATCCGTTCCATTCTTATAAGCCTCCAAATCGGCAGGAGAATACACCTCAGAGCCCGGACCTAAATCGTTAACCATAGCTTCATTGTATAACTGGGCATAGTCATACGATCCTAAAAAATCCGGTAACCTCATGGCCTGCTGCATACCGAAGCGAATGCCCAGTTTCAGTTCCAAAGGTGCATTCACACCTCTCTTTGTCTTTACAAGCAATACACCATTGGCAGCCTTATTCCCATATATCGCCGCAGAGGCAGCATCCTTTAACAAATTAACCGACTCTATTTCCTGAGGCGTCAACTGTTGAAATAATTCCAACGTAGAAGGGAAACCGTCAATTATAATAGTAACGTCCCGCCCTGTTCCAAACGTGCTTATACCGCGAGCATGCAACGTAGGGGCATCGTTCCCGGGCTCTCCACTCTGTTGACCCACTGTAAGTCCCGGAAGTCTCGCATATAAAGTATTTGCAACATTCGTGGTAAACGACTTCGACATTTCATCTCCCTTTACAGAAGATATCGCACCTGTCATTTCCCATTCTGCCCGCTCTCCATAAGCAATCGGAACCATTTTCTCAGAAAACGTCGAATCGGTATGAACCACCTGAGCAGATAAAAGCCCAGTAAACAACAAACCTTGAACCAGCAAAAATATTTTATGCTTCATGAGGCAATCTTTCTTTATCTTCATGTTGATCATAGTACATCTGAATTAATAACCTGGATTCTGTATCAAATATCCCTTATTAACCTCGTTCGTAGAAAACGGGTGCAAATACATTTTTTTCGTAAATGTACGGTTCTCATACAAATAGGGCGTATAGCGGAACTCTTGCGGACTCGAATTAATCCAATAAATCTTAATGCCATACATAGCTCCACTCATCACTCCTTCTTGCTCGGCAATCATCCAACGACGCACATCCCAAAAACGATGGTTATCGAACGCTAATTCAATAGCTCGTTCATTACGAACCAATTCCCTAAAATCGGAATAGATTCCACTACCCGACAAAATAGCCGGTTGTCCCGAACGCTCGCGAATAATATTTATAGCCTCTCTTGCCGAATATTTATAACCATGTTTATCGTCCGGTCCATAAGCCTCATTCATAGCCTCGGCAAAATTCAAATAAATTTCGTTCAATTGGAAAAGTGTAGAATTGGGAACAGGCTCTTGGTTATCGGGACGCATGATAGACGGAGAGACTAACTTATGCAACCAAAATCCTCCATAACAATCCTTGATATGCTTGCCGGCCGCAACGCCCAGTTCTTCATTGGCTTCCCAAAGCTGAACCTCGGGCGTCTGTGAATTCCACCAAGATAAATTATATGCGATAGTCTGTGCAAAACGTCTATCCAAATTTGCCAACTTCGCTTGTAAATCATCGCCACCGTTCCATTCGACCTTATTACCATCACGATCTTCATACTTACGCACAAAGTTCAACAAAGGCGTCGTCCCGTTTGTACCCGAACTACCGGCAATAATCGAGCCCGGAATAATACCCGACCACGGACGATTCCAACAACCCATACCCTGAGCGGCCTTCTCGGCTAAAATAATCTCGGGATTATCATACACCTCCCAACTATATTGATAATTGGCATCCACTCCCTGATCGGTAATCAAATAACAACCATTCGTTTCCGCCCAGCGAATGCAAGAATCGGCAACTGCGGCAGCACGCTCCCACCACACCATATTTTTAGGTTCGTTCAAACAAATGAGATTATTATTCGTCCCAAAATCCATATAAGGCTCGTTGGTATTAAACAACGGACTAGCTGCATAAAGCAATACCTTAGACTTTAACGCCAACGCTACTCCCTTATGAACACGCCCCCTCAGATTCTGCAAAGCATTATCGAGCAAAGCCGGATAAGCCTCGTCAATATCCTGCAAGATGAAAAAAAGCATCTCCCTTAAACTGGCACGAGGTATTTTCAAATTATCGTCCAACTGCAAGCGTTCCCGAATAATAGGCATCCCGCCATAACGCTTCATCATCTCAAAATAATTCAACGCTCTTATCAGCTTAGCCTCGGCTATCAACTGGTCTCTATATTCAGGAGTAATATCGGGGACATCATAAATCCTGTCCAAAAGAACCGTTATCTTCCTGATAGCTACAAAACGATAATCAAATCGAGAATCATCGGTACGATTAGCCGAGATAGAACCCTCGTTCCACCAGTTCATGCGATACCAGTTGGCACACGTTTCGGCCTCATCGCAAGCTCCGGCGAAAATGTTCTCGTCCCTATTGGAATAAACATTCGAGTTTGCCGAAGCATACCCTAAATTAGAATGGATACCCATCTGATAAATACTCGTTAAGAATGTCTCCACTTGTGTTCTCGATGAAAATATAGTATCTTCTGTCACATCTCCTCCCGGCGGTTTCTCCAAATAGTTTCCCATCATATCTTCGCACGATACGACAGCGACCGGCAACACCAGAACTAATAAGATTAGTAAGGGAGAAACAAGCTGTTTAAGCCTTTTCAAATTTATATTCTTTAAATACATGGTATAATATTTTAGGTCGTTACTATCCAATTAAAAATTAACATTGATCCCGAAGTTGAATACCCGTGTAACAGGATAAGGTTCGCTATTCGTCACTCCGGCATTGGCGACTTCGGGATCCTGTCCGGGTAACATATCGGTCCATGTCAATAAATTGCTTCCATTTACATAGATTCTAATAGAACCAATACCTGCTTTCTTCAAAGATTCTTGTCTGAATGTATAACCGACTTCTACGTTTTTCAAACGGAGGTATGAAGCATCTTCCAACCAATAAGTCGATGTCAGGTAATTATGTCCTACTCCATTCACACCATAGCGAGGATAAACGATTTTCTGGTTATTGACAAAACGCTCGTAACTCCAACTCTTCAACAAATCACGATTAGCTCCCGTATATTCGTAAAAGCCCCGCATAATACGACGAGAAGGCATATTGGACACGTGAGTCGCCCCCTGAAACAGCAATGAAATATCGAGATTTTTATAAGACCCTCCTAATGAAATTCCATACATGATTTCCGGAAAATTGGAATACCCGATAGGAACTTGGTCATCGTCATTAATTTTGCCGTCACCGTTAATATCCACATAACGAACATCTCCCGGCTGTATCTTATTATTATTGTTAGCCATCACATACTCGGGTCGTCCTGCGGCATTTATCTCTTCCCAAGAGTTGAAAATTCCATCGGCCACATAACCAAAGAATTGCCCGTAACGTAATCCTGTCCGATAGAGATAATCTTCATTACGGATAACTTCGTCTTGTTCCAAAATCTTATTATGGGCATACGTAAAATTAGCTTTTACAAAATAGCTCCAATCACCGATACGATCGCCGACAGAAATTTCTCCGTCCCAACCAGAATTTCTCATGCGACCCATATTATAAGCCGGAAGATTCGATGCCGAAATACCGATGATAGTAGGAACCGTATTACGGTTACAAAGGATATTATCCCGATGCTCCATAAAGTAATCGAACGTTAAACCTATACGATCTCCCCAAAATTTAACATCGGCCCCGACATTCCATTTGATTGCTTTCTCCCATGTCAAATCAGGATTACCGGCCTTACTCTCGTTAGACCCCACATATCCCACATATGACGAACCCACTTCTCCAAAATAATACGAATTACTACCCGTATAGGTATATACCGATGGCAAATATAAAAAGCGGTCCCCACCGATTTTATCGTTACCTACGGTTCCATACGACCCTCTTATTTTCAAGAATGACAAGACTTCATTTCGAGGGAAATAAGGCTCCTCGGTCAAAACCCACCCCAACGAATACGCAGGAAACCACCCGAAACGTTTGCCCGGGGCAAAATTCTCAGTACCGTTATATCCTACGTTTACTTCGGCCAAATAACGGTTGCCGTAATTGTACGTAACCCGACCGACCAATCCTTGATATCCATTAGGAATATTATACTTTAATGTAGGATTATAATATTTCCCTTGATTGTACAAGACCAATCCCGTTACCGTATGCTCCCCGAACTTGCCAGTATATTCCGCTCCGATTTCCGAATAAATGCGTATATTCCTGCTATTTGTTCCTTGATAAGTCAATTTCCCGGGATCGGTAGACGGAACAAAAATCAACTCATCGCCGGCTCTTCGCAAGTCATAGGTTATTCCACGGTCATTATAGGTCTTCGTTTCTGTACTATAACTCTTGTAAGAAAGAGCTCCACGCAAAGAAAGTCCTTTCAATAAATAATCCATTTTATACGTGAACCGTCCCGATAAATTCAAATTATTTTCATACTTCGATTTCCAACCTCTCGTATAAGGACTGGCAGGATTTCGCCCGCTACCGAATACATCGGTTATCGTCACAACCTTGTTGTCAATTACTCCCGGTGCAGCATTAGACGGTGTCGAATTCAACGACTCCATAATTTGTCCTGTACTCCAATTAGGGTTCTGCAAATTTCCCATCTGGTTAGAAATATCTAAACTCAACAACAGATTTTTCGTAACATTTATATCGAAATTCGAACGCATATTATAGCGTCTGAATGCAATTTGATAGCTATACCCCGGGTCATATATACCGGTATCCAACATACCGTTCTGCGTAAACACACCCAATGAAACAAAATATTTCACCCGCTCGGTTCCCCCGCTCACATTAAAGTTTGTCTGAGTCTGAGTCGAGAAATCCTTCAACATATAATCATACCAATTGATATCTGGATAAAACAGAGGATCAGAACCGGTTCGATATGCTTCGATAGCTTCCTCCGAGTAACGTGGAATATACGATAACTGTGAATAATAATCGTAAGCCTGAGCCTCATTATAAGCCCTTGCATATTCATACGAATTCATCGGTTCGGGCAAAAACGGGAAATTCGTGATAGCGACATTTGTCGAAAAACTAATTTTCGGTTTTCCCAACTCACCACGCTTTGTCGTAATCAAAATAACACCATTCGCACCTCTCACACCATATACGGCAGTCGCCGAAGCATCTTTCAAAATAGACAACGACTCCACTTCGTTCGGGTCTATATCGTTCAAGTTATTCACTTCGATACCATCTACCATTATCAAAGGATTCTGTGATTCCGCATCACTGGCGAAAGTACCGACACCGCGTATACGCAACGTAGACATGTCTTGCCCTGGTTCACCGCTTCGTTGCACACTCAACAATCCGGGAATCCTACCGCCGAGTGCATTGCTAATATTAGCTTGCGGCGATTGTAAAAGATCCTTTGTGGTTACCATAGAGATAGAACCGGTAACCGTTTCTTTTTTCTGTGAACTATAACCGACAACAACGATGTCGTCCAACGTATTGGCAACCTCCTCCAAAACAAATTGGAACCGGGTTTGTGAACCGACCTTTACCTGCTGAGGATTATATCCTATATAAGAGGCTTCCAATACATCTCCGGGGGAAACTTCCAGCTTAAATGCCCCGTTTATATCGGCCATAGAACCAATCGTCGTCCCCAATACCCGAACACTGGCGCCAATCAACGGTTCGTTATTGGCATCGAAAACGGTTCCCGTAATCTGTATCTTATTTGACTTTACAGCCTGAGCCTTACTTTTCGGCGACGATTTCTCTACCAGAAATAAACTCACTTGACGTTTATTCTTTATTTCATAAGAAATATTCGTTGTACTGAAAATCTGGTTCAAGACAGTAACAACCGGCGTATTATTGACTGTAACATTCACCCTTTTAGACAATTCGGAGTTCAAATTATCCGTATAGAAAAAAACATAATAATTGGTCGACTTCTCAATTTGAGACAAAACACTTTTAATAGGAACATTTCTCAAATTGAGAGATACATTGGTTTGCTGGCCCCATGCATACGGGAACATACCCAGCAAAAAAAGTAATAGAATCGAACGTTTCAATTTATTACAGAAATGCCCTCTCCCATACATTCCAAATAGATTTTTCCAAGGTAACATAAGTTTTTCTGTATTAGTAGTTAACAAGTTTTATAATTAACTTCTCTTCTTCAATAAAATAGTATTTCCGTTCATTTCATACGACATGGGAACCGTTTTAGAATCGGCCTTTTCCAATGAAATCGTACGGGAAATAGTTTCCAATACGTCTTTCGGATCATCGAACAAAACCAACTTTCCACTGCATTTCAAATCTTTAATATCCTTTTCGCAATCGATATAAAGGTCATAATGTCTGGAAATTTTCGCCAATATCATCGACAACGGCTGGCTGCGGAATTGGAGCAATCCATCTTTCCAACTAATAAAATCATACGTATTCGCCGCAGTAATATCCATAGAGTTGCTCGCCAAAGTCAGCATATGGTCAGGTTGCAAAATTTTCTTTTTCGATTCATCATTCGATTGAACCTCGACCAATCCTTCAACCAAGACAACAGACTGAGCCAACTCATCGTGATAAGCCATCACACTAAATCGAGTACCCAATGCCCTCACACTCATTTCCGAAGTTTTTACAAAAAACGGCCTTTCGGCATCTTTGGCAATCTCGATGTAAATTTCGCCATCGACATATACTTCCCGTTTATTCTTCTCAAAAGTTGTCGGGAAACGAAACGTCGAGCCCGAATTGACCCAAACCTTCGAACCGTCTTCCAATACCAAATGAGAAGCTCTGCGACCCTTAGGCACGATCAATTCATTATATTCGACCTTACTATCGTTTACATCTACTGCATATCGTTCGTCCTGCTGGTTTATTGACGAAATAGTCGCCTCGCCACCTCCATACAACACATCGTCCCCCTCTTCAAGAGGAATCGTCCTTTCCCCAGCAATGACCAATCGGGTATCTTTCTCAAAATTAGATCGGTTCTTCTCTATCGTCGCTACTTGATTATCGGAAGTAAAAGGGGCAAAAAAAGAATAAACACCTACCGAAAGTAAAGCGACGACACATGCCGCTGCAAAAATTTTATAAAAGCCCACATACAAACGATGCCTCCGTATCGATTTCACTTGATCGTTGACATGCTCCAAAAGTTCCAGCTTCTCTTGCTCGGAATAAGTTTCATCATCGAATGTCATAGACAAAAGAAGTTGTTTCGCCGCTTCAATTTCTTGTTTTTTCTCAGGATTCTCTAAAACATAATTATCCCAAAATTCAACATCGTCGTCGGTCAAAAGCAAAACACTTCTTAAAAACGAATCATCTTTAAGAAAATCAAGAATATTATATTCTGCCCTTGTTTTCATCTCTATCGTTTGGATATATTTTTTTTCAAATTTCTTTTATTATACAGACGACAAAATCCATTTTTTGTCCCCTCTTTTTCCAATTTTCTTTACCATAAACAGATTATTATAAAAAGAAAACTATATACTTAAAAGACACTATATGTGGTATACCTTTAAGATATGATAATATGTTTCATGGTAAAAATGCAAAAAAACTAAAAAAATTAAAAAAAATTGGAGTTAAAAAATTGAGTAAGCGATATTTGAGTGGAAATAAATATATATTTTTGGGATGTATTCTGCATTCAATTCAAGATTACTTTGCTCATAGTTATGTGTTGGATTTAGAAAAATATAAGAAAAATGCGCTTGAATATGCAGATCATCCCAAAAAATATCAAAAATATAATTCATATCATTCAGATTGGTCACCATATGATGGTGTTGAGGGAAGAAATGTGACAGATCACCAGCGGAATAAAGATAATCCAGATATGAATTATGAAAGGGTGACAGATAAAAATAAGAAAAGTTATTGGAAATGGGTTGATGTAAAAACTCGTGAAAAAAACAAGCGTTATGTGAAAGCTATTAAAGAATCAAAAAAATATATAAATAAGGTGTTGAAAAATGTTAGTACGATATAGAAAAGCTATAGTTTTTATGGTGCTTTTTTGTTTATTTAGTTGTACAAGCTGCGGTGTGAAGCAAAATACGGATAAACAAGAGGTAAAGAAAAAGATAACGTGGGAGGGGGATTATCCCTATGCAAATTCTACGGATATATTTTGTGTGGAGAAAAATAATTTATTTTCATATGACATAAACGGAGAAAATAAGAGAAAGCTAAAGGCAACAATGGGGGAAGGGTGCTTGATTCGAGTAACGGATGAATGGTTGTATTTTAAGAAGGAGATTAGAAAAAACACCCTATATGAGATAGAAATTGAAGCAGTATGCCGCATTCCTTTAAAGAAGGGGCGAGATGGGAGAAGTGTATTAGCAGGAAAAGAGCAAAACGTTGTAGATCATTTGGATGGAGTAACTGAAGCAATAGTCGTAGATAAGTATCTTGTTTATTTACGCTCTGCATCATGTGTAAACTATAATAATTCTTTAGTGGGGAGTTATATTATACAACAAGAAGATGAGATTTTTTTAGTTGATCTGAAAAATAATAAAACAAAAAAGTGCATTGTTCCAAAGGAAATAACAAGTCTAAAAGTACTGGAGTGGCAAGTGTTTGGAAGTTCATCGAAAGGAATTGTGTGGGGAGAAAAGGCGTTGTTTTATTATGATATTAAACAAAACAAAGTTATATTAATTAATGAAAAACAGACAAGTAATGTGGTATTTGACTCATTAAAGGATGAAGTTTATTATTGCAAAGAAAATCGCCCTCAAATAATAGAGAAATATAGTATTAAAACGGGTGAAAGGAGTGTCATAATAACCAAAAAAGAAGTTTTACCGGTGCTTGCTAATTGCCTGCGTGTTTCTATGGATGATATAAAAAAAATTAGCATAGAGGAAATGTATTATTGTAAAGAAAAGGTTTATTTTTCAGTAAAAACAAAAATGAAGGGTGGTTACAATAGAGAGGTATTGCTATCCTATCAAGTAAATAAAAATTTAGTGCTTTATGAGCCGGAATTGGATAATGCAAAACATTTATATTTGCCGTGGAATGAGAAACATGTATTTATGATATTGTTAGGTTGTGTTCAAGGCAAGTGGTTTTGGCAGGGTGAAAATGGATTGCTAAAATATGATAGCGAAACAGGAACTGTTCGGTTATGTGATAGAGATGGAATGGATAATGAAATTTATGCAATTAAGAGTATGAAGGAGTTGAGAAAGTGAGATGAGTATGATTAAAAAAGTTGGTTTGACAGGAGTGGTACTTGCAATTGTTTTTGTAGTAGCTTTTATCTGCTTTAATAGAAAAGAGAAAAAAATAGATAGGAAACAAGATTTGCCAGTATCAACTGAAACGATATCTGAATATTCATTTGCAAATTCGTACCATTTGTATACAATGGATTGTCAATATAATCTAGATGGTGGGCAAGTCAAGGCGTTAAATATTAGCAATACGGATTCACCATATGATATGATGTTTTTATGTGTAAATGATATGTGGTATTACTGTTATGAAAAACAGGAGGAAATAACGGGAAAGTTGTGGAGAATACCAATTCAGTCAGGTGAATTGAGACAAGAGAAAAAAGAGGCTGTTATTGATACGGAACAAAATGGTAGTTTTACTGTTGCAGGCAATAATTATGTGGAAGTAACCAAAGGTAATAGGATAAGAGTATATGATATGGTACGGAAAAAGTATTCGGATTATAAAGTTCCAAAAGAGATAGCATATACAAAGAAAACCGAATGGGAAAACAGAACATGGGATGTTCTTGCGCAAGGAAATGATTGGATTGTGTGGGAAGGTGAAAATGGCTTTTTTGCGCAGGATATTGCAAAGGAAAAGATAACAATTCTTGGAGAAGATGCGTCTGGATTGGCGATTGCCAGTGCAGGTCAAAGAAAAATGTATTTTGCTCCGGACAAGAGAAAAAGGGGGATGTTATGCTATCAATATGACTTGACAGAAAATAGAAAAGAGAAAATTGTGAATGAGGATGCTAGGGGGTGTATCACGAATTATTTGAAGGAAAAAGATATTAGAGATATCGTTTTGAAAAAATTTTTAAATAATGGAAGTGAAGTCTTTTTTGAGGTAAAAGTGGTAACAAATCGTGAAAAATTTAATGTAGTGCTCAAAAAAGAAAGTAATAAATTTGTGGTGGATACTCAGTTGTCTGATATTCTTCAGACGAAAAAAAACATAGAATTGGTTGATTGCTTTCAATCCAAATGGTATTTTGAAGGGGAACAGATATATTGTTATGATTCGAAAAATAATGAATATAAAGAAATATCTGACAATAGTAAAGAAATGAATATATATCGAGTATTGGAAGAGGGGAGTTGATGAAAGGTGAGTAAAATTTTGAAAAAAATTATGGTATTAGGCGGAACGATATTGGGAACTTTTATTGTTTCCCTGATTGTGTTTGGTGTAGTGACGATTTTTTCTAACTTATCAAGTGCAAATAACATGCAGCTGTGCTATGGTGATTTACATTATGTGTTAGCTGAAAATGATGAATATATTTCATATCAGGAGAGAAATAGAGTAATAATTAAAGACCGAAATGGTGGGCAGGTTGTATCTTTTGATCCACAGAAAAAAGAAATATGGCCAGACCAGATGGTGTTAGGAAAAGAGCATTTTTATATGTTGGAATGGGATGACACGACGACAGAAACATTCAGAGATGCTATCATTATGCAGTTTGATTATAATGCAAATGTGAAAAAGAGGATAAAAGTGCAAAAGGCCTCCTGTATCGCCTGTAAAGATGGTTATTTGTTTTTGGGGAAAATAGAAAAAACGCTTGAAACGGAACCAAATTATTTGAAAGGGTTTTGGGCACAATATTATATTGAGGAAGAAAAGTTTGGAGATAAATGGAATATAATTGAAAATCAATCGGATAAAAAAACAAAAATAGGAAATACATCTTTATACTATCATGATGCCGGCTATTTTAGTACAGAGCCGGATTTAAATGGGTATTGTGGAACTGTTTTGGAAGATTTTAGTGTAAAAGACAGAGAAAAATATTTGATTAGTATTGAAAATAAAAGAGCTAAGGAAAATCTTCGATTATTATTAAAGAAAGTAAACTGGGGAAATGCGGATCGGTGTCAATGGCAGGAATATCAAAAGGGCACAAATATTTATGGAATTTGTAATTTATATAATTCCAATACAGAACTGGAAAAATTACCGATTGATGAAGTTAAACAAGCGGTTTTTTATCGGATTGATTGTGTAGATAATACAATTAAGATTTTGAAGCAATGTAATGATACTTGTGCGGTTTTATGTACAGAAAAATACATTTTGTATGAGACAGAAAACGCTTTGATAAAATATGATGTTATATCCGGGAAGAGTAAAAATGTATTATCAATCGAAAAGCCAATGGAACAAATGATATATGTAGATGATGATTTTTTGGAAATAACGAACATAAATCCTGAATATGTACTACGATTAGATGAAACTGATTGTGAAATATTAGAAGAAATTAATAACAAACCTATAAATCAGGATTGTTCCCGGCTTAATACAATTGATACAGGTGTGTATTTTTATGATACTACATGGATAACAAATTATTCTCAGGTAGAAGGAACCCACTATTATTGGTTAAGGTATGATGCAAATGCGGGCAAGTATATTATTTATCAAGATAACAGAGTAAAAATAGGAAAGTTTGAATTGCCGTACCAGTTTGAGGATGACATTCCTTATTTTCTTGATGGATTTACAAAGTATGGCAGTGATTTTTATGCAATCATTAGCTCTATGGATACAGAAAAGGAGGATGACGACAATCAAATACAGCAATTGGCAAAGGTGAATTTGAAAAAAGAAAACTTAGAAATTATATATGATGTCTCCAACGAACATATTGCAGGGGACGGAGAGAAATTGTTTTGTTGTATTTACAAGGATTATTTTTATCTTGACAGCCGCACGAAGTGGCAGTCTTATGATAAACGTGCTGGTAAACCCGTTCGGATAGACATTAAAGGAAAAACAATGGAGAAACTGTCAACAACGACAAATATGAAAAAAGCATCACCATATTTATCTTATATAAATGACAAGATATTTTATGCAGTAAATGAAGGGGAAAAAACAAGTCTATTTTCTTATGATTTAAAAGAGAAAAAAGAACAGTGTTTTTTGAAATTACTAGGCGGAGAAAATGATAAAACGGAATTTGTGAGGTTTGACAAAAATTTTATATATTATGAAAAATATATAATTTCGAGAAAAGATAAAAAGACTTTTCATGTGCTTAAGTCAGGTGACAAGAATGTTATTTCAAATGAAAAGTATGTGTTTTATTTAGATAAAACAAACAAGATTCATAGACTGGATAAACAGAATAAGCACGATATCATAATAAGAAAGAAACCTGCAACTGAAATATCATGTACGGAAAAGAAGTTGTTTGCAAGAGTTCGAAATAAGAAAGCTTATACGAAATGTGTGAGGGATGCCGCTGATGCTGATGAGTTTGCAGATAGCGGTGAAGACTTTTATTCGGATAATCTGTATTGTTTGGATTTGCGGGGAAGAGAAGAAAATAAAATTTGGAAAGGCAGCTATAAATGGACAAACTAGAATGCCGATTTATTTGGATGCCGGTTCTTTGTTTCCCGGGATGGCACGATATCTTATAGGGAGTGGGAATAAACAGAAATGAGGTGAATTGTGGATGAAAAAATATATTATGATACTAATAATAATTTTGGGGGTTATTTGTTGTGATTTGGCTTTTTGTCAATTGGATAAATCAGTTTTAATTATACATTATGGAGACGTGAATTATTATGCTGAAAATGAAAATTATTGGGCAGAAATAAATGGAAGAAATGTAGAATTTACAGATAAGAAAAGTGAGAATAAAAAAATAATTAAACTGGATTTTGTTCCAAACCAGATTGCGCTTGGTATGAACCATGTGTTTATATTAAAATGTGGAGATAATTATTCAAGTGATGATGCAGTAATATATAGTTACGATTTTGAGGGGCATTACATAGAGGCAAGGCATGAGAAAAAGTGTAATTGCATGGCAATGGATAAAGATGTTCTTTATTTACAATACTGGCAGGATGAAGAACAAAATATGCCGTATGTAAATTATAATGGAATTGTGGCAAATGCATGGATTAAGGAAGATAAGTTTGCTGGTAAGGTAAATACTATGAAAGAAAACAAAAAAGGAGTATGTAAGGTCGGAGAACGAACTTTTTATGCTAATTCCAATGGCTGTTTTTCTACTGAAAAAGAGTATTCCAATATTCCGGCTATGAGTGCATACATATGGGATGAAATGAAAATTGAAAAACAAAAAAATGCTAACTATCAGAAGGTATTAGAAAAGAAAATTGGATATGATAGCGACTTTCTTTATGGTTTTAACGAGTACCAAAAAGGTAAATATATTTACGGAGTTGTTAATATATGGGAAGAAGATGTACGATTGCGTAATATAGAAATACCTATAAATAATGTCGTTAAGTCCTATGCTTATAAAGTAAATCTGCTAACAAATGATGTGGAAATTCTTTTTCAGAGGGGTAAGGGATGTGTGCAAATTGCTTCCAATGAAAAGAATGCGATTTGCTATGAAAAAAATATGCTTAAACGAATAAACTTAAAAACGGAAAAGAGCGATATATTATATAATGGGCTCCGAAATAAGACTGAGAATATTTATTTACAAGGACCATATTTGCTTGTGGCTGGGGAAAATAAATATATCCAATACGATGCAACATATTGAGGGCTAAATCGTTGTATTTGAGCAAAACATAAATTGACAAAATCTGTGCTTGTTAATATAATAAATATAGTTTTTATATTGCTAAAGCGTTATATATCAAATGATATGAATTAATGAGGAGGGGATGAAGCTATGATAGGTGTCAAGTAAGTCTTACAGCAACATTTATTTGTTAGTAGTAAGTAGATTTATTTAAGGGAGGATTGTATGAGATTAAAACAAATTAAATTGGTACTATTTAGTGCAATTATACTTGTTGGATTGTTTTTCTTTATACAGATACATCAAATAAGGAATGTTGAGAAACAAAAAACAAGTAATATTGTTGGCAAATTGCTAATAGACACCACTGGAAAAGAGGAACCTATTGTTCTTAATCCACTTGAGACAAAAAATCATAGAACAATGATTTTACCTTATTTGAAGGAAGAACAGAATGAATGTTTAATAGATTTGTCTTTTCTAGGCTTTGATAAGAAATTAAAATTAACAGCCTATGATATTGGATATATTACTGAAAATAATGAATCATCGTGTATACAAGTGAGTTCAAAAGGAGGGGTGAATGCGACGGATTCAAAAGAGAAAAAAAGCAATGGAAATTGTCTAATTCTTGTGGTTAGTAATCAAATTAAATCTATAGATTCAGACAATTACATAGTTGTATTAGATTATCTGAATCACAAAAAATATATTTATAAGACTAATTTGCTTTTTTCATGGGTACGCAGGCCTATGCTTCAGTTAGCGGATATTACAGGTGATGGCAGGCAGGAGATTATCGTTTCAAATGTAATAAATAGGAAAACCGGCACAGCATGTGAAGTTATACGATATGACAAGGGTAATGACGTTTTTAAATCCATTTATGCAAATCCAAAGAAGGCAGATGCTGATCATGTAGGAAAACAGATAGAATATTCCGGGTATCTTATCGACAATTATCGAGCTGTACTTGAATGTAAAAGAATTGGATACAGTACCACTTTTTCTATATTAGATTCTGGTTATAAAAAAGAGGATTTTGAAATTGATAAGGCACCGAAAGACAAAATGAATGATATAATGCAAGATTGTAGAGTTTACAAAAAGGGTAAACTGATAAAAAATGGAAACGATGTAAAAATACAAATGGGACCATTAGATGAGTATGAAGGGATTCAGGTGCATGTGAGTTCTAATGGAGAAAAGAAGATTAGATTAAAATATTATATTCGTATAGGTAGATGGAATACTATTGCTATAGCATATGCTTATATGGACTATGATAAAAATAATGATTGCCTAAAGATTGCAGATGCGGTTATAGAAACATCTAATTTTGAGTAAGTTGTTTGCAGTGAGAATCCATACACAGTACCACAATAAAGCGGCAGCCTGCACATATGACATGCTTGGTTGTATTGGTTTAAGTGAGGTGAGGATGTTATGAGAAAAAATGTCATAGCTTAATTGTTTTTGGAGTATGTGTTGGCAGTGTTTTATTATGCTATTTCTTGAGGAGAAAATATATTTCAAAAAAGGACACTTTATGTGATAAAATGATTGAATAAAGTGTATTGCAACATTTTTGAAGGCTAAATCGTTGTATTAAGGAAAGAGTTGATTTATACGCGAGGGGGTATTCGGATGAAGAAAACAATTTTAAAAGTTATTATCCTAGCATTTTTTATATTATTGCATAAGGATACTGTGTATGCAGGGGACGAAATATCTTTTACGATAAATAATGAACCACCTCAAGATGCATTGATTATTGGCAGGGTAAGTGAGGTATATAACAATCAAAATTTTATAAGTATTGATGTTGTGCGAATTGTTGTGGGGAAGATTTGCGAAGACCATGTAAATTTGCAAGGGGTGGATACTGCAAAGTATAAGAAGGGAGATTGTATTCTTTTTTCGGCAAAATTTATGGAGAATAAAGATGGTATTACACAATGTCGTGCTGTATATTACTATTACAAAGTTGCTCTTAAAGCAGATAATAAGGTTCGCATTTTGCCAAGTAAGGACGATTCAAGGGCACTTGCAATGGAATTAGAATGGTTTGTAAATACGGGAGAGGGGACAGGAGGCAGCAATGATATGATATATTGCATGTCAGAAGATGACAACCCCGAATTTATATATGACTTAGATAAGGATAAGTGGTTGAAAAATTCGTTTGATAAACGTTATACTGCCCCGGATGTAAAGAAAGAATTGCAGAAAAAAAGAATACGATTTTGTGTGGTGGGTGGCATCTTAATTGTTTTAGTTGGTGCTTTTTGCATAACAAAAAGGATGCACAAAAAAAGATTGAAGGAGCGGGAAAAAGAGGTATGAAAAAAATTATTATTTGGCGGGAATTATGAAATGAGTTTGCTTATACACATACTGAATTTATTGGGAAATTAAAATTGATTATACGAGGAGCAAAATAACAATCCACAGTATCTCCAATAGTATAGCATACAGACCTTGGAGAGGGTATAATATATTGATTAATACGGAGGATGTAAATGAAAAAGAGGAAAATAATGTATACAATCTTTTTTATATTGCTTATTACAATTACATGCGTTGTAGTGAATATAAATAGAAAAGAGCAAAATAAAACAGAAGAAAAGAAGACCGAATGTGCAGAAATGCAGTTGTTTGAGTATCCAACACAATATTCACAAGTCAGCGGTAATCATTATTTCTATTTGCGAAAAAATGCTAAAGGTGACTATATTTTGCATCAGGACGGAAACAAAGAAATTCTTTCCTTTCGCCTTTCTAAACAGAAATTAAGAGGTTTTGCGGTTTGGCATTCTCAATATTATGTTTTGGTAAGAAATGAAGTAGGAACGCTTCAGTTTGGAAAGGTTGACGGAAATGGCGAAGTTGATATTTTGTGCGATGTGTATGCACAAAAAGAGATACGTTCGATTATTTTATATAACGACTCACTATTTATGTGTGAAAATAATTCGAATATCATAGAAAGGCAGTCCATAAATGGACAAACTAGAACACCGATTTCCTTAGATGCAGATTCGGATGAAATAAGTTTCTTTGGCTCTGAGAAAATTGGTGGAATATGCGCTATGGACGTTCGCAAAGATGGTAAAATAGAAGTCGTGGTTTTTGATTGGCAGGGGAACAGAAAAAGAACCTTGCATAGTCAGATGAAACTGTGGGAACATAGTAATTTGCCAAAGGAAAAAGGTGGGATTTACGTTGACAAGATAATCGATAAGTATATTTGTTTTACTTATTATTGCGGTGAAAAGTATTTTGTGGGAAGAATGAATTTGGATACAAATAGAACGGAAACTCTGGAACTGAGCAGTGAAGAAGTTTGTGACACATCGTTTGCGGCAGAAGGCGTGTATTTTGTTTCCCGGGATAGAACGATATCATATCAAGAGTGGGGCAAAAACAGCTCTCAAAAAATATCGGAATTGCAGGCAGAGGAGATAGATATTGTTGGGGAATGTCTTTATGTTAGGGGCTATTCAAAAGAATGGGAATTTCTTGAAGACAACGATAAGGAAGCATCCGATGAATGGAGTGATGTACTGTATCGAATTCGCTGCGTGGATGGAAAAGTTGAGAAACTGGAAGAAAATAACCCGGTAGATGAAACAGAAATGAGGTGAATTGTAGCTGTGGAAAATAAATATATCAAATGATATGAATTAATGAGGAGGGTGTGTATTATGAAAAAAACTAAAAATATTCTAGTTACGGTAGGAATTGTAATTTTACTTGCGGTGATAGTCTATGTTCGTAGCAGAATTTCTCCATTGATTGGTAATTATAGTGTTGAAAAGAGTGAAAAAAAGGTCGAAGCAAAACCAACGATGGACACAAAAGCACAAGAAACAAAAAAGCAAGAAAAAATGAAAACAACAAAACCACAGGAAACAAAAAAGCCAAAAACAAAAAAGTCTCAGGGGAAAACTGAGACTTTACAAAAAGGCATCAATTCATATTGGAATATGCAAGGAAGTGGTAAAGTTAAATTTGATGCGAGTGCAGGTTTTTATGATGAATGGGGAGATATTCCGGCTTTGGAGTATAAAACAAAAATGAATTTTATAAAGAATATCCAAATCTGCAGAGTAAGAAAATTATTCTGTTTGCACCGACATATCGTGGCGACGGACAGAAAACAGCAAATTATAATTATGACTGGCTGGATTTGAAAGAG
>ERZ837487.2029-NODE-2029-length-22006-cov-3.295476_pt1 | contig 22006 bp, 18 predicted proteins | sample MGYA00519911_ERZ837487 | MGnify/ENA primary metagenome ERZ837487 (study PRJEB31850, sample SAMEA3708818) | human gut metagenome | biome: human gut; feature: human-associated habitat; material: faeces | place: China | collected 2014 ...
GTAGCTGCCGATCTGGGCGGTGGCGGTCATGGAGTCGGAGAGGACGCCGGGGTTCTGGATCTTCACCCGGACGCTGATGGCGGACAGGCCGTTGCTGGTGACGCTGGCGGAGTTGGAAACGGACTCCACGGTGCCGCTGACCGGCGCGTCAAAGTTGCCGGCATACACGGTGGCGGGCTGGCCCACGTAGAAATCCGTGGACTTGGCATAGGGGAACAGGAAGTCCACAGACAGGTCCATGCTGGAGACGATCTTGGCAATGGGGGAGCCTGCGGTGACGTTGTCGCCGTTGTGGACATACAGCTCATTGATGGTGCCGGAGATGGTGGCCACAGGGCTCAGCCCCTCCTTGGCCTGCTGATAGGCCAGCTGGGCCTGGGACACGGAGATATTGGCCCGCTCCACATTGTTCTGGGCGTCGCCGCTGTCCATGGTGAAGAGCAGGTCGCCCTTGCTCACCAGGTCGCCCTCTTCAAAGGGGGCGCTCTCGATCTCGCCGGAGATCAGGGTGGTGACGTTGTAGGAATCGGCAGGCTTCAGGGTGGCCGTGCCGGTGACGGACAACGTCAGGTCCTGTCGGACGGCCTGAGACACCAGGTAGCTGCTGTTCATCTGGTCATTGGCCTTTTTGGCGGCGTTGGCCACGCAGCCCGCCACCACGGCGGCCACGATCACCAGGACCACCAGGATCTTCAGCCACTTTTTGGCTTTTTTCGGCGCGGTAAACTTCTTCTTGGGTTTTTCGCCGGACACAGGGCCTCCCTGCACCGTCTGCGGGTCTTTCACTATTTCTTCCATACAGATACTCCTTTATTGCTGCTGCCCGGGCATGGACTTTGCGCCCATGCCCCGCTGCAAAATTTTCAATGCCTGTTCCATCTTTGCCCGGCCCTCCGGTTCCGGCTCCGGCTGCAAGCCGCTGTAGAGCACCGGTCCCAGAAGGGCCATGAGCATCCGGAGAATGGCGTCCAGGTCCTCCTCAAAGAGATTTCCAAGGGCCAGGTCCCCCTCGTGGTCCAGGCAGCAGGGCACCACAGTGCCGTCCCAAAGAATGCCCAGCTGGTCCCGCAGGCCATAGCAGAAGTAGGGGGCGGGATACTCCGGTGCGGACAGGTTCGGCCAGTCGAATTTATCCCCCGGCTCCAGAAAAATCCGGTCGCCCAGGGCTGTGCCCCGTCTGCCGGGAAGCCAATTGCCCGGGAAGCCCCGGTGCAGCGCATCCAGAATCTCCCGGTTCCGTTCATCCGCGCCGCCGTTGTTCCAAAGCCTGTATACCACGATTTTCTTGCTCTGTGCCGCCTGCCCGAATGCAATGCAGTCAGAAAGATAGCTTTCAAAGGGCACAGCCAGATCGTTGGCTTCAAAGGCGTGGAGGGAGATATTGATTTTGTGCAGGGCTGGGGCGTTCAAAAGGATATCCTGCCGGGAAGAGAGCAATGTGCCGTTGGTGGTCAGGATGACTTTGAAGCCCGCTTCTGCCGCTAAGGATAGGTATTGCTCCAGGTTTGGGTGGCACAGGGGTTCCCCCATGAGATGAAAATAGAGATAGTCCGTATAGGGGCGCAGCTTTTGAAGGGCAGCCGCAAAGTGGAGCGCATCCATGGCACCGCTTTTGCGCTTGGTCCCGGGACAGAAGGCACAGCGCAGGTTGCACCGGTTGGAAATCTCCAAATAGACCTTTCGGAATCGCTTCATAGTTGGGTTCCTTTCAAAAAATCGCGGAAAAAGGGCGGCAGAGTTTGCCGCCCTTTTCGTAACTTTTTTACAGCAGCGGAATGCCTGCTTTTTCACAGGTGTCCATGGTTTCCTGATCCCAAATGCTGGACTGCACCTCGCCAATGTGGGCGCAGCCCATGAGCAGCATGGCAAGGCGGGATTGGCCGATGCCGCCGCCAATGGTCAGGGGCAGTTCATTGTGCAGGAGCATCTGATGGAAGGGGAGCTTCCGCCGGTCGTCGCAGCCTGCAACGGTTAGCTGCCGGTCCAGGGCTTCCGCGTCCACGCGGATACCCATGGAGGAGATTTCCAGCGCCCGGTTCAGGACCGGGTTCCAGAAGAAGATGTCGCAGTTCAGGTTCCAGTCGTCATAGTCCGTGGGGCTTGCCGGAGCGCAGCGCCCCGCCAATCTGCATGATGCAGGCAGTGGGGTGCTCCCGAACATAGGCGTTTTCACGCTGGGATGGGGTCAGGTCCGGGTACATGTCCTCCAGCTCTTGAGTCGTGATAAAGCTGACCTCCCGGTTCAAGCGCAGGGTAAGCTGCGGAAAACGGACATGGAGCCGGTCATTGGTGTCGCAGATAGACCGAACAATGGCCTCTACAATGAGCTTCAGGTAGTCCAGATTCCGATTCTCCCGGGTGATGATCTTCTCCCAGTCCCACTGGTCCACATAGATGGAGTGGACATTGTCCAGCTCCTCATCCCGGCGGATGGCGTTCATATCGGTGTACAGGCCGTTGCCAACGGTGAAATGGTATCGCTTCAGAGCCAGCCGCTTCCACTTGGCCAGGGAGTGCACCACCTGGGCATCCTTGCCTACAGCGGGAATATCAAAGCTGACAGGCCGCTCATAGCCGTTCAGATTGTCGTTCAGGCCGGAATCCTCGGTGACGAACAGGGGGGCGGACACGCGCTTCAAGTTCAGCGCATTGGAAAATTCCTGCTGGAAGGTCTGTTTGATGTAGGCAATGGCCCGCTGGGTGTCATAGGCGTCCAGCGCGGGCGTATAGTTTTCGGGGACATAAATGGTACGCATTGTGATTCGCCGCTTTCTTTTGTGTTTTGTAGAAGCCTCTCTGGGAGTGCTTACAGAATATGCTTCATTTCCTGGACTTTGTCCGTAAATTTCTTGTGCAGGGCGTCCCGCCGCTCTTCCAGGCGGCACAGGCCCTCCATCAGCTCGCCGTTGACTTTAAAGACCGAGTCAAGTCCGTGGTGGTGGGTGGGATAGCCGCCGCTGCGGTAGCGGTCAATGACCACTTCGTACCGCGCCCGGGCAATGTCCACAGCCGTTTCCCAGGAAATATACAGCTCCTGCTGGGCGTGCTGCCCGATGACCGTCATGGCGGGGATATCCAGCTTTTGCAGGCAGGCGGCCATGCTCTCGGCATTCTCCTCAATCAGCAGGCCGTTGCGTCCGTCGGTAACGCCCTCGGCGGCACAGCTGCCGCCAATCAGCACGGCGCCCAGGCCGCAGGCCGCAGCCTCCCGGACTACCAGACCGTTGGTATCGAAGGTGGAGGGGAACAGGAAAAGATTTGCCCGACAATACCAGGCCCGGAGCTTTTCCCGGTCCGCCTCCGGGCCTGGGAAAAAGCACATGTCCTGCAGATTCAGACTCTCGCTGTAGCTTTTTACAGCCTCAAAGTCTCCTCCGCCGCCGACAAAGACCATGCGGAAGTCCTTCCCTCCGGCTTTCAGTGCGGCCATGGCATCCAGAATAATGCGCAGGCCCTTATACCACATGATCCGGCCTACGAACAGAAAAACAGGCACGTTTCCGGGCAAATCCAAGCCGGAAGTGACCTCTTGAACCAGCGCCTCGCTGACCCTGCCCCGGGGCAGATCGACGCCATTTTGCATAATGACGCATTCGCCCTCATAGCCCAGGGACCGCAGATTTTCCGCAGCCCCACGGCTGACGGCCCAGACCTCGCCGCAGGCATTGATGTTTTCCACCAGGGCGCGCTTGCTGCTTTCCTGAAGCACCTTGGAGTGGATGAGATTCGCAATATCCACATCGAACTTGGTGTGATAGGTCATGACCAGGGGCACATCCAATACCTGCCGGAATTCCCGACCCAGCATGGTGGAGACAATGGGACAGTGGCTGTGCAGCAGCGCCGGCTTGTGCTCGGTCAGCTGCCGCATAACCTCCGGCGCAAAGGGAACGCCCGCCATATATCCGGCGGTCATGCTGCGCAGATCCAGGGCGGGATAGCGCAGAACAGGGAAGGGATAGCCTCCATCGTCCGCGCCGGGATATTCCGGGGTGACGACAATGGGATCGTCCCCCAGTGCATGAAGGTTTTCCCCGTAATTCAAAACCGCATTGGCCACGCCGTCAATGACCGGGGGGAAGGAATCATTCAAAAGGCAAATCGTCTGCAATATACTCACCCTTGTCTTTCCAAAGTATGCTCCTAGAATAGCACACTTACCGGGGAAAAGTCAATGATGATACTTCTCCCAAAGGTAGCGCATGGCCACGGCATAGCCTTGGAGGCCCTGCCCCTTGACAGTTTTCTCACAATACATCCCGGCATAGGAGATTTGCCGGAAGGGCTCCCGGGCGTCCACATCGGAAATGTGGACCTCCACTGCCGGAATGGATACGGCTTTCAGCGCATCCAGAATGGCAACGCTGGTGTGGGTGTAGGCGGCGGGGTTGATGACGATGCCGTCCACCTTGCCGTAGCTCTCCTGAATCTTATCCACCAGAGCACCCTCATGATTGGACTGGAACTGCTCAAACTCCACGCCCAGCTCCTTCGCCGTGTCGTCAAGGAGCTGCAGCAGATCGGCAAAGGTCTGCTTACCGTAAATCCCCGGCTCCCGAATTCCAACCATATTGATATTCGGTCCGTTCAGAACCAGAATCTTCATTGTGCGGTTCTCCCTTCTGAAAGTCTTTGGCAGATTTCCTCAGCGGTCTTTTCGGGGGAGCGTGTATTCTCCACGGAAAAATCGCTGAATGCTGCATACATCGGTGCGCGCTTTTGATACATGGCATCCAGCTTCCCCACTTGGGACAGGGGACGGCCGTCCGTCGGCAGTGCATTCAGGTCTCGTTTCAGCCAGACGATGGTGCCGTTGCGGTGGAGAGCCTCATAATTGGCAGGAATCGTCACGCAGCCGCCGCCGGTGGCAATCACCAGGCCGGACTGCTTGCCCAGGTCCTTCAAAACGTCCGATTCCAGCTTCCGGAAGGCGGCCTCGCCATCCTGGGGGATGATTTCCGTGATGGGCCGCCCGGCACGGGCTTCCAGCTCCATGTCGGCATCCAGAAACTTCTTTCCCAGTATCCCGGAGAGAATGGTGCCCACGGTGGTCTTGCCGCATCCGGGCATACCGATGAGAATCACATTCTCCATCTGTGCCCAAAGAGAGCTGTAGATGGTGCCGATCACACCGTCATCGATTTTTGCACCGGTGAACCATTCGGCGCTTTCCTTGGCCTGGGCCACCAGCATTTTCAGGCCGTTCTCTGTTTTCAGGCCCTGCTTTTCTGCCGCAAGCAGAATTTTTGTCCGGGCGGGATTGTAGATGAGGTCCAGCGCACCCTCCAGCTTTGGGAAAAGGGACAGGTCCTCTATGGCTGCGCCATCCACGTTGGGATACATCCCCACAGGGGTGGCGTTGACGATCAGCGCGGCATCCGTGTGCCGTTCCAGATTTTGATAATTATCCGGCCCGGAGCGGGACAAGATCACCACATGGGCGCCATGCTCCCGCAGCACAGCCACAGCCGTATTGGAGGCACCGCCGCTGCCGCAAACCAGGGCCTTCTTGCCCTGCACGTCAATTCCGGAGTCTGCCAACATGGTCTCGAAGCCAAAATAATCCGTATTGTGCCCAATGAGTCTTCCGTCCGGCTTACGGACGATGGTATTCACGGCTCCCAGCCTCTTTGCACGGTCCGACAGCTCGTCCAGAAAGGGGATCACATCTTTTTTATAGGGAATGGTCACGTTCAATCCCGTAAAATCGCCATTTTTCAGAAAATCCTCCAGCGCCTCCGGCTCTTTTTCAAAGAGCGCATAGCCGTAGGAGCCAAGCATGGCGTGAATCTGGGGAGAATAGCTGTGGCCAAGCTTTCTGCCAAGCAAACCGCACTGCATCAGACCACCTCCGTAAAGCTGCCCAGGTATTTGAATTCCTCGCAGAAATCATCCAGCTCACAGATCAGCTGCACGAACTCCTCGGAGTAGATGGAGGTTTCCAGGTCAAAATAGAACATGAATTCAAATTCCCGATCGGGAATGGGCCGGGATTCCAGCTTGGTAACGTTGATGCCCAGAGCATAGATTCTTGCCAGGACCTTGTACAGTGCGCCAGGCTTGTGGTTTAGCACCATCATGATGCTGGTCTTGTCCGAACCCGGGTAGATTTCCAGGTCCTTGCTGATGCAGATGAAGCGGGTGCGGTTGTTCCCCTTGTCCTGAATGGAGGCGGCCAGATTTTGCAGACCATAGAGCTCTGTGCAGGACCGGCTGCTGATAGCCGCCACATCCTTGCGGCCGGAGGAGGCCACCATTCCCGCTGCCACGGCGGTATTGGCCACGGCAACCACATTCACATTTTTCAGCCCGTGCAGGAAGCTGCCGCACTGATTGATGGCCTGCTCATGGGAATAGATTTCCCGAATATCCTCCAGTTTTGCCCCCGGTGCAGCCAGCAGGTTGTGGTCCACCTTCAGCCGGAAGGTGCGGACAATGTAGAAATTGTGCTGGATCATCAAATCGTACACCTTGGTCACTGAACCAGCGGTGGAATTCTCAATGGGCAGGATGCCATACTTGCACAGCCCCTGCTCAATGGCCTGGAAGACCCCGTCGAAGGTCTTGAAATAGAGGATCATGGGATTTTTGATGATCTTTTCGCAGGCAAGCTGGGAGTAGGCCCCTTCAACGCCCTGGCAGGCTACCTGGGCCTGCTGCGGGAAGAGCTTGGGTGTCTTCTCAATGGCCTTGCTGATCTGCTCGTAAAGGGCGCGGTTGCCGCCGTTGCGCTTGGCCTGATAGCTGCGGCTCAACTCGAAAAGCATGGAATACAGCGTTCTCGTGTAGGCGGCCATTTCCGGGCCGGCCTTTTGCGCCACGTCCTGAAGCTTTTCCCGCTCCCGGGCGGGCATGAAAATGGGCAGATTGTTGGCCTTTTTGTAGTCTGCTACCTGGGCGGCAATGTCCATGCGGCGGCAAAACAGCTTGATGATTTCGTCATCAATTTCGTCAATCTGGCCTCTCAGTTCCGTTAAATCCATATCTTTCAACTCCTAATCTCTGAAAAAACCGTCTGCCAAAAGCATGTCCATCAGCACAATGGCAGCGGCAGCCTCCACCACGGGGACCGCCCGGGGAACAATGCAGGGGTCGTGCCGTCCCTTGACCTCCAGAGTGCATTCCTCCAGTGTGGAGAGACGAACGCTTTTCTGGGCCTGTGCAATGGAGGGGGTGGGCTTAAAAGCAGCCCGGAAAATCAGGGGCATTCCATCGGTGATTCCCCCCAGAATTCCGCCGCAGTTGTTGGTCTGGGTGACGATTTTCCCGTCTTCCACCCGGAAGGGGTCGTTGCTTTGGCTGCCCCGCAGAGAGGCCACCCCAAAACCCGCTCCAAATTCCACGCCCTTGACAGCCGGTATGCCATAGAGCATCTGGGCAAGCCTTCCCTCCATACCGCCGAACATGGGCTCTCCAAGCCCGGCAGGGAGGCCTGTGACGGTGCACTCTACAATCCCGCCGACGCTGTCCAGATTTTCCTTTGCCTGGGCAATGTGCGCCTGCATTTGTTCGCCTTTCCCGGCATCCAGCGTTGGAAAGGGAGATAGTACCCGGTCCGTTGCCGGAGAGACGGGGTCATAGGGCGTATCCCAGATGTCTGCAATCATGGCAATGTGGGCAGAGATGACAATTCCCTTGCGTTCCAGCCACTGCTTGCACAGTCCGCCTGCAATGCAGAGGGGGGCCGTCAACCGCCCGGAGAAGTGGCCGCCGCCGGCAGCGTCCTGGTGCCCATGGTATTTGATTTGCGCCGTGTAATCGGCGTGGCCTGGCCGGGGGCAGTCTTTCAGATTGGCATAGTCCCCGGAGCGGGTGTTTGTATTGCGGATCACCGCTGCAATGGGGGCTCCACAGGTGGCGCCCCCCTCCAGCCCGGAGAGAAATTCCGGCGCGTCTGCCTCCTTGCGGGGGGTAGAGTATGCATTCTGTCCCGGAGCGCGGCGGGCCAGAAAGGCGCGCAATGCCGCCATATCTACGCCCAGTCCTGCCGGAATACCGTCCAGAACCATGCCAATGCCCGCGCCGTGGGACTGGCCGAAAATCGATAGCTTTAGATGTTCACCGTAGGTGCTGCTCATAGCTGCCTCCTAGTTTTCGAAATTCTTCAAAGAATCCGGGGTAGGATTTTTCTACGCACTGTGCCCCCAGAATGGTAACGCCTTTTTGACACACCGTGGCCGCTATGGCCGCTGCCATGGCGGTGCGGTGGTCGTTTCGACTGTCCACGGTTCCGCCTTTCAGACCGGTACCGCAAACCGTCAGGGTATCCTCCGTGGCGGAGGCTTTGCCGCCCAGGGCTTTCAGCATGGCAATGACGGATTCCACACGGTCTGATTCCTTTAGACGCAGCCGCCGAATATCCGTGAAGACCGCTCCGTGGTTTGCCGCGGCAGTCACGGCCAGAACGGGCACCAGGTCTGGAATGTCCGCAGCGCAGATGGTCAGATTGTCCGCAGCCAGTGCCGGGAGAAGCCGGGCGCAGGCCCGGTCCCCCTGGGGAGAATCCGGATTCAGGTTTTGAACGGTGATGCTGCTGCCCAGAGCCTTTGCCGCCAGGAAAAAGGCAGCGTTGCTCCAGTCGCCCTCTACGGTCAGCTCTCCCGGGCTGCGGAAGCCGCCGCCGGAAACGGTGAAGCCTTCGGCAGGTTTGCCGAACAACGCCATGGCTTGCTGCGTCATGGTCACATAAGGGGCGGATTCCAGCTTTCCTAAAACCGCAATGCGGCTTTCCCCGGGAATCAGGGCACAGGCCAGAAGCAGGCCGGTGATAAACTGGCTGGAAACCCCGCCGCTGATGCGGTAAACACCGGGGCGCAGCCGCCCGGTGCAGCGGATGGTGTCCTCCGTGGGCCGGGTCAGGGTGCAGCCCATGCGTTCCAGCTCCTCCCACATGGGGCTCAGAGGCCGCTGGGGGAGCCTGCCGGTCATCAAAAAAGTGGCGTTGCAGCCAAGCGCCCCGGCCACCGGCAGCAGAAACCGCAATGTGGAGCCGCTGTCCTGGCAGGGGAGAACGGCAGATTCGGGAATTTCCTGAACAGGTTTTACAGAAAAACCGTCCGGGAGTCTGGTGATCTCTGCACCCAGAGCATTCAGGCATTGGGCGGTTGCATCAATGTCCCGGTTGCTTTCCGGGCAGTGCAGGATGGTCTCTCTGTCCGCAAAGGCGGCGCAGATCAGCATTCTGTGGGCCTGGGATTTGGAGGGAATGGCAGTAACCGTGCCGTGGAGCTTCCCCGGTGTAATGGTAATATCCATAGCCTTACATTCCTTCCTGAATCCAGGCAAGCACATCCGAAACCGGGACAGGGAACACCTTGCAGGAGCCGATGGCTTCCGGGATAATGAGATCCAGGGTGCCGCCGCTGCGTTTTTTATCGGAAAGGGCGATCCCCGCCAGAATCTCGGGGTCATCACCCGTTTCCACCGGCAGACCATAGGCACGCAGGGTTTTGAGAATGCGGCCACAGTCCCCCGTGGAAAGGATTCCTTTTGCCGCAGCGGCTCTTGCCACAATGGCTGTGCCAATGGCTACGCTTTGACCGTGGGACAGAGTGAAGCGGCTGTTGGCCTCCACGCTGTGGCCAATGGTGTGACCCAGATTCAGCAGCTTTCTGGCTCCAACGTCAAATTCGTCCCGGTCCACCACATCCCGCTTCATGGCAACGCAGCGTTCAATGACGTATTCTCGGTCGAATTCCATTCCGGTTCCCGACAGATAGTCAAAGAAATCCCGGTCAAAGAGAATGCCATACTTGATGACCTCCGCACAGCCGTCCCGGAAGGTGGCCTTCGGCAGGGTATCCAGGCAGGCGGTATCGCAGAGCACCAGGCTGGGCTGCCAGAAGGCACCCACCAGATTCTTACCCTCCGGCAGATCAATGGCGGTCTTGCCGCCAACGGAGGAATCCACCGCCGCAAGCAGGGTTGTAGGCACCTGTACAAACCGAATGCCCCGCAGATAGGTTGCTGCAGCAAAGCCTGCCAGGTCTCCCACCACGCCGCCGCCCAGGGCAACGATGGCATCGGTGCGGGTCAGGTGGTTCCGGGCCAGAAAGGTCAGAAGCTTCAAATAGCTATCTGCACACTTGCTGGCCTCTCCGGCGGGGAAGACAAAGCTTTTGACCTGAAATCCGGCATCTGCCAGGCTTTTTTCAGCGGCTTGGCCGAACAGGGGATAGACCGTTGTCTCGCTGACCAGAGCTACGGTTTGAATTTTTTCAAGCGCCTTCACATAGCCGCCCAGCTGGGACAGCAGGCCGTTTCCAATCAAAATATCGTAGTTTTTGGAAGCTGCAACCGATAGTTTCCTCATCCGTCCACTTCCTCCTTCGCCTTTTTACCCGCTTCCAGCAGGGCCGTCAAGCGTTCTCCGTCCCTGGCTTCCAGAGCATCCCGATAGGCGGTCAGGCTGTCCAGATAGGTGTTCAGCTCGAATAGCAGATTGTCCCGGTTCTCCAGGAACAGCTCGCTCCACATGGGTGCATTCAGCCAGGCCACCCGGGTCAGATCCTTGTAGCTTCCGGCGGAGAAGCCCTTGTGCTGCCGGGCTGTGGGGGATTTGATAAAGGCGTTGCTCAGCACGTGGGGCATCTGGGAGGTAAAGGCAATCATCCTGTCGTGCTCCTCCGCAGTGGTAACGGAGAACATTCCAAAGCCGCAGGGTGCCATGGCATCCTTTACCCGCTGCAAAAGGTCAATATCGTCAAATCTGGGGGGCACCAAAACCATGGGCGCACCCTTGTAGAGATCTGCCCGGCTGTACTTGAAGCCGGAAAAATGGGAGCCTGCCATGGGGTGACCGCCTACAAAGGTAAAGCCGTATTTCCGGGCCACCGGGAAGCAGCGCTTGCAGACCTCCTGCTTAATGCCGCACAGGTCCAGAACCAGAGCACCGGAATCCACAAGGCGGCCGTTGTCCTCCAGCCATTTGGCGCTGCCGCCGGGGTAGATGGCAAGCAGCAGCAGCTCACACGCCGGGATGGTTTCCTCATCCAGCCGTCCGTGGACCGCACCGGAGAGCATGGCAAAGGACAGGGTGCTTTCGTCCAGGTCGGCAGCATAGACCGTGTGACCTGCCACGGCATAAGCCCGGGCCATGGAGCCGCCAATCAGACCTAAGCCCAAAATGCCTACCTTCATACCATGGCCTCCCGAATGGCGCGGACCTTCCAGGCCACCTCGTCAAACTGGGCAGGGGTCAGAGACTGAGCACCGTCACACAGAGCCTTTTCGGGATTATTGTGGACTTCGATCATCAGACCATCCGCGCCCGCTGCCACGGCGGCACAGGACATGGCAGAAACCAGTCTGGATTTGCCTGTGGCGTGGCTGGGGTCTGCAATTACAGGCAGATGGCTCAGCTCGTGCAGCACCGGAATGGCGGACAAATCCATGGTGTTTCTGGTGTAGGTTTCAAAGGTCCGGATACCGCGCTCACAGAGAATCACATTTTCATTGCCCTCGCTCATGATGTATTCGGCGCTCATGAGCAGCTCTTGCAGGGTGTTGGCCAGGCCTCTTTTCAGGAGAATGGGTTTCTTCGTCTTGCCCAGCTCCTTCAGAAGGTCGAAATTCTGCATATTCCGGGCGCCGACCTGAATCACATCTACGTTTTCAAACAGGTCCAGCGCATTGATATTCATGATTTCCGTCACGATGGGCAGCCCGGTTTCCTGCTTCGCAATTTCCAGCAGGCGCAGCCCGTCAGCGCCCATGCCCTGAAAGGCGTAGGGAGAGGTTCTGGGCTTAAAGGCACCGCCCCGCAGGATGGTAGCGCCGCTTTCCTTCACGGCCTTTGCAATGCCAACGATCTGCTCTTCGGATTCCACCGAACAGGGACCGGCGATCATGGCAAAATATCCGCCGCCTATCCGGGCGGGGCCTGCCTCTACAATGGTGTCGTTGGGGTGGAACTTACGGTTGGCCTGCTTGAAGGGCTCCGTGACACGCTTCACGGATTCCACCATGTCCAGGCTTTGCAGCAGCTCCATGTCCACCCGGCTGGTGTCACCCACCAGACCAAGAATGGTCACCTGGGTGCCCTCGGATACATGAACATCCAAATTCTGGTTTTTCAGCCACCGGATCAGGTGCTCCTTCTGCTCCTGGGTGGTTCCGTTTTTCAAAATTGCAATCATTTTTCCTTCCGCTCCTTGCAAAAAAATAAGCGCCGCACGGAAATTCGTGCGGCGCAAGGTTTCATTTTCGCATCCCAAAAGAATTGCAGCACAAATTACCTTTTTGCCTCAAAAAAGTAATAGTAGTAATAAAAGTTGGCTGCAAACAGATTCAGCATGGAATTGCCTCCAAAGTGGGATTGAGGCGATTATAGCACCGGGAAAGGGGAATTGCAAGAGGTTTTGAAAATTTTTGTTCTTCTTTGAGAAAACCTTGTTTTTGCTGAAAAGACAGTGGACATTTGCGATAATATGTTTTATACTGAATGCAACGTATTTCCCTGGAGGTACCCATGGACTATCTTTCTCAACTCAATCCCGCCCAGGCAGAGGCTGTGACCACTACGGAAGGGTATATCCGGGTGGTGGCCGGTGCGGGCTCCGGAAAAACCAAAACGCTTACGGCGCGGTATATGTATCTGGTGGATATGCTGGGCATCTCCACTGCCAATATTCTCTGCGTGACCTTCACCAATAAGGCCGCAGCAGAGATGAAAAAGCGCATCCGTCGGCAGCTGCCCGACCAGGACCTGGCCAGGATCACCACCTTCCACGGCTTCTGCGTCTCCCTGCTAAAGGAGGACTGCCATGTGGTAGGCTATCCCAAAACCTTTCTCATCATGGATGAGGAGGATAAGAAGGCCATGCTCTCCACGGTTTTTGAGGATCTGGGCATTACAGGCCGGGATATCACCATCCAGGAGGCCATCGACCATATTGGCTGGCGCAAGGGCGGCAGAGGGTATGTCAAAACCCTCATCGATTCCGATATGAATCACCTTCTGGAGCTGACCCAAAGCGCATCCACCCTGAAAGACAAGATCCTCTATCGCTATTTTTACGAGCAGCGAAAGTGCTTTGCCCTGGATTTTGACGATTTGATCTATTTTGCCCTGTACATTCTCAATCACAGCCGGGAGGTAAGGGAGAAATGGCAGCAGCGGCTGGAATATGTCATGGTGGACGAATTTCAGGACATCGACAAGGATCAGTATTCTCTGGCGGATATTCTCTCCGGCTACCATAAGAACCTCTTCGTGGTGGGAGACCCGGACCAGACCATCTATACCTGGCGGGGGGCGGATGTGAAGTTCATTCTGGAATTCCCCAGCCGTCATCCCGGGGCGAAGACCATTTACTTAAACGAAAATTACCGCTCTGCACCCCAGATCCTTGCGGCCTCCAACGCCTTGATTGAAAAGAACCGGGAGCGGCTGGAAAAACGGCTCACCGCCGTCCGGGGCGATAACCGGAAGCCGCTGTATTTTCACGCCAAGACAAGTGCCCTGGAGGCAGACTGGATCACCGCCAATATGCGCGCCCTGCATGAGGCGGAGGAGGGCTTGGCCTATTCCGATATGGGCGTGCTGTACCGCGCTCACTATGTATCCCGGGCGCTGGAGGAATCCCTGATCAAGAATAAAATTCCCTATATTCTCTATTCCGGCGTGGAATTCTATAAACGTAAGGAAATCAAGGATGTGCTCAGCTATCTGCGCATGGTCTACCATCCGGATGATATCAGCTTTCTGCGCACCGTCAACGAGCCGAAGCGGGGGGTGGGCCGCACCCGGATCGCCGCACTGAAGGCCTATGCCGCTGCCAAGGGCTGCACATTGTATGACGCGCTGCTTGCCAATCTGGAAACGGAATCCTTCCGCAGAAGCCACGCCAAGGACTATGCCCGCCTGATTGAAAAATACCGGGCTATTTACGACAACATGGACCTGACGGACCTGCTGGCAGGAATTCTCCACGACAGCGGCTACGAGGCCATGCTGCGTTCTGCCGGAGAGGAAGAGCGCCTGGACAACCTGGCAGAGTTGAAGCAGGCCATTTTCGACTTTACCAGGAAGGCAGGGGAGACCGTGACCCTGGGCAATTATCTGGACCATGCAGCCCTCTTCACTAACATGGATACCGGTGAAAAGGCCCAGGCGGTGAAGCTCATGACCATCCACTCTGCCAAGGGTCTGGAATTCCCGGTGGTATTCCTGTGCGGATTGTCTGAGGGCATTTTCCCCGGCAAGCGGGCCAATACCCGGGAAAAGCTGGAAGAGGAACGGCGGCTTTGCTATGTTGCCTTTACCCGAGCCAGAGATCGCCTGTTCCTCTCCGATGCGGCAGGCACAAGCTACGACGGCTCTTTCCGCTATCCCAGCCGATTCCTCTTCAACGCCGAAAAGGAAAACGTGGACTACGCCGTGCCTCTGGAACCGGGGCTGGAGGAGAAAACCCAGTCCATTGTCCGGGAAACGGAGGATTTGGGCGAGCAGAGATGCGTCCCTTCGGACGTTACCGGCAAGCGGGTGCGCCATCCGGTGTTTGGAGCCGGTACCGTCATCGGTGTTCCCAGAGACGGCCAAGGGCTCATCATCCAGTTCGACGGCATCGTCACCCCGCGAACCTTTGCCGACAGCGGAAAAGTCACATTCGAATAAAAAACTGAGGGGCTCTGCAAAACAGCAGAACCCCTCAACTATTTTTAGCCGCAAATGGATTTATATTCCTCGTTGACGCTGTCCTCACAGCTGCGCATAGCGAGAATGGTCTTTTCCATCAGCTCTTCCAGCGTCCAGCCCAGGCGCTCGGCCCCCTGGGTGATCACATCCCGGGAGCAGCCTGCGGCGAACTTCTTGTCTTTGAACTTCTTCTTGAGGCTTGCTACCTCCATATCCATCACGCTCTTGCTGGGCCGCATCCGGGCGGCGGCACCGATGAGGCCCGTCAGCTCGTCGGCGGCAAACAGCACCCTTTCCATAGGCAGCGTGGGCTCTACATCGCAGCAGATTCCGTAGCCATGGGAGCAGACGGCGTGGATGAATTCCGGCTCAGCACCGATTTCTGAAAGAAGCTCCGGCGCTTTCAGGCAATGCTGCTCGGGATATTTTTCAAAATCCACATCGTGCAGCAGTCCTACCAGTCCCCAGAAGTCTTCATTTTCGCCCATTTCCCGGGCAAAATACCGCATAGTGCCCTCTACGGTCAGGCCGTGGAAGATATGAAAAGACTCCCGGTTGTACTTTTGCAGCAGCGCCAGGGCCTGGGCGCGCGTAATTTGGGTTTGCATATCAAGTCCTCCTTTGAAGCGTCTGGCGAAGAAGGCCGCCTTTGGGCGCTTTTGCCCACATTTTAGTTGAATGTATGGCTGTTGTCAACCTTGAATTCTGCAAATCTGAATGCTATACTGGTAAGCAATAAGGAGGTTTCGCTTCTATGGCAGATATGCTGGATTACATCCGCTGGCGGGGGGACTTGCCCTTCACGGTTTCGCTGCCCAATGAGGTGGATGCTGTCATTTTTTCCACTCTGAGCTATATTCCCTTCCGGGGCCGGGCAGCGTTTCACCCGGAGGAGGCCATTCCCTTTTCGGAGGCGGTGGAGGAGTTCTTTTCCTATCCGGAGCCGCCGGACTATGTGCGGGCGCAGCGGGATCTGGACCTGCTGAAGGCGGCAGGGGAGAGCGTCCGCTTTGGCAATACCCGTATAACCGAGTATCGCCCCAAATTCATAAAAGAGCAGGATACCCAGTTTGCAGGAGTCACGTTTTTGCTGGATGACGGCAGCCTGTTTGTCACATTTCGTGGCACAGACAATACGCTGGTGGGCTGGAAGGAGGACCTGAGCATGAGCTTCCGGTCCGTGATCCCGTCTCAGGCCCTGGCAAAGCAGTATTTGCAGGACGTGCTCATGACCCATTCCGGCCCCGTCCGAGTCAGCGGTCACTCCAAGGGCGGCAATGTGGCGGTTTATGCCGTGTCCCAGAGCGCACCGGTAATTCGGGACCGTGTGCTGGAAGTCTACAATCAGGAGGGCCCCGGCTTTTCTGCGGAATTCCTGGAAGACCCGGGCTATCAGGCCATTCTGCCGAAGATCCGCACCTATTTGCCCCAGGGCTCCATGATCGGCGTGGTACTCTACCGGGCAGAGCCGGTGATCATTGTCCAAAGCCATGAGACTGGCATTATGCAGCACGACCCCTTCAGCTGGGATATCTGCGGAACCGCCATCACAAGAATGGATGCTCTGAATGCCAATTCTCAATTTTTCCGGCTGACCATGGAAAATTGGCTGGCGGGCTTTGATATGGACGACCGGGTGCGCCTCGTCAATATGCTCTATGATCTGCTGACCTCAGGAGATGTGGAGGTCATGGACGATGTTTTACAGCCCAAGAGCCTTATCAATTACGTGGCCCGGCTCCGCGGGTCAGAGCTGATCCGAAAATACCTGGCATCGGACCTGAACAGTCTCTTAAAGGCCGCACGGAGAGCGCGGCTGCAGATGATGAAGGGACAATAGCCGTCGTCTTTCACAAAGAATTCTACGGATAGTTATTGATTTTGAACAGATTCGTCCCTTGCTTTTTGGGAAAGTCTGTCATACAATCAGCATAGAAGCGCAAACACATTCAACTTTGAAAGGAATGTTCCGAAAAATGGCTGAAACCCTGAATGTCCCCGAGATTTTCGGCAGCGATGTATTCAACGAGGCGATTATGAAGCAGCGCCTTCCTGTGGAGGTCTACCGTGCTTGGGAAAACTGCATCCAGACCGGCTCCACACTGCCCCTGGACGTTGCCAACGAGATTGCCGAGGCGATGAAGATCTGGGCCCTGGAAAAGGGCGCTACCCACTATACCCACTGGTTCCAGCCCATGACGGGTATTACGGCGGAAAAGCACGATTCCTTCATTTCCCCCACCGGAGACGGCAGGGTGATCATGGAGTTCTCCGGCAAGGAGCTGGTCCGGGGAGAACCGGATGCCTCCTCATTCCCCTCGGGCGGTCTGCGGGCAACCTTCGAGGCCCGAGGCTACACCGCCTGGGACCCCACGGCCTGCGCCTTTGTCAAGGACGGCAGCCTGTATATTCCCACCATGTTTTTCTCCTATACCGGTGATTCTCTGGACAAGAAGACCCCGCTGCTGCGCTCTCTGGAGGAGGTTTCCCGGGAAGCAATCCGCATTCTGCGGCTTTTTGGCGACACGGAAACCCACCGGATCATCACCTGCGTGGGCGCTGAGCAGGAGTATTTCCTTCTGCCCAAGGACCTGTACGCCCAGCGGGAGGATCTGCGCCTGACGGGCCGAACCCTTTTTGGTGCAGCCGCGCCCAAGGGACAGGAGCTGGACGACCATTATTTCGCCGCCATCCGCACCCGGGTATCCGAATTCATGCAGGATCTGGATGAGCAGCTGTGGCGGCTGGGCATTCTCTCCAAAACAAAGCACAACGAGGGCGCACCCTGCCAGCATGAGCTTGCCCCCATCTACACGGATGCAAACAAGGCCTGCGATGACAACCAGCTTATTATGCGTACCATGAAAAAGTGCGCTGCCAAGCACAATCTGGTGTGCCTGCTCCACGAAAAGCCCTTTGCCGGGGTCAACGGCAGCGGCAAGCACAACAACTGGTCCCTTTCCACGGATTCCGGCAAGAATCTGTTCAGTCCCGGGAAAACCCCACGGCAGAACGCTCAATTTCTGGTTTTCCTGGCAGCTTTTATCCAGGGCATTGATGAATACCAGGAGTTTCTGCGCTGCACAGTGGCCTCTGCCAGCAACGATACCCGCTTGGGCGCCAACGAAGCGCCTCCAGCCATCGTTTCCATCTTCCTGGGCGATGAGCTGAATGCCGTGGTCAAGTCCATCATCGATGGGACCAACTACACGGAGCCGGAAAAGAGCCTGCTGCGCATTGGCGTGGACGTGATGCCCGCCATTCCCAAGGACACCACGGATCGCAACCGTACCAGCCCCTTGGCCTTCACCGGCAACAAGTTCGAGCTGCGTATGCTGGGCTCTTCCCAGTCCATCGCCGGTCCCAATATCGCTCTGAATACCATTATGGCCGAGGAGCTGGGCCGTTTTGCCGATGAGCTGGAAAAGGCCGAGGATTTTGAAGCAACCTTGCAGAAGCTGGTTTGCAAGGCTCTGACGGACCACCGGCGCATTATCTTCGATGGAAATGGCTATTCCGAGGAATGGAAGCAGGAGGCCGCAAGAAGAGGTCTGAGCAACCTGCCCTCCACCGCCGAGGCTATGAAGGCCTATCTGCTGCCGAAGAACATCGAGCTTGTCACCCGCCACGGCGTGTTTACGGAAACGGAATTCCGGGCCCGCCACGCAATCTACCTGGATGACTACCGGAAGAAGATCAATATCGAAGCCCGGACCATGGTGGACATGGCCGTGCAGCAGATTCTGCCCGCTGCCATGGGCTATACGGATGCCCTCTGCGGCGGTGTTGCCTCCAAAAAGAGCCTGGGTGTATCCTGCCGGGGCGAGATGGCCCTGATTCAGAAGCTCTCCGGTGCCTGCGATGCCGCCTATGACTGTGTAGAGCGGCTGAAAGAGGCCTTAAACCGCATTCCCGCCGATGAGGAGCAGGCTGCGGACCACTGCCACGGTGTCATCGTTCCTCTGATGCAGGAGCTTCGTACCCAGGCGGACATTCTGGAAAAAAACACCGCCAAGGCTTACTGGCCCTATCCCACTTACTCCGATTTGCTGTTTTACTAAGGCAACACCGCATAATTCGGCAGGAGCCGCAGACGAATTGTGTTGTGCTGCCCCAAGCCAAAAAGTGCCGCACACAGTGCCTTTCCAAAGGCTGTGTGCGGCGTTTTGCTACCAATCCGGCTCCAAAGCAGGTTTCATTGGACAATTTTGGAATATTTCATGGGTAATGCTGCGGTATTCTGCCACATCTGTGGCCTTTTTCAAACGCTTGCCCAGCTTTTCGGCTCCATCAAAGCGGCGCAGCAGGTAGCGCCAGTTCTCTTTCAGCCGGAACATGGCGTTCCGGGAGCCGCCAAACAGGCAGGTGTACTGCTCCAGCAACCCGTCGTAGAACGCCTGCAATTGTTTGGCATCCGTTCCCTTGGGGCACAGCATTCCCGGGTCGCCGATCAGCCCACGGCCCAGCATGATCTGCCGGACTGCCGGATGGCTATCGGAAAAGGAACGGATATCCTCCCGCGTGCACAGATTGCCATTGTAGCAAACCGGGTTTTTGCTTTTGACCAGAGCCGTTTCAAAAGAGGCCATATCCACGTCTCCCGTATAGAATGCCCTTCGCACCCGGGGGTGGACGATCAGCAGGGAAACGGGATAGCGGTTGTAGATTTCCAGAAGCCTTTCGAATTCTTCGGAGTCTTCCACTCCCAGCCGGGTTTTCAGAGAGATGGGTAGGGGGGACGATGCGAAAATTGCATCCAGAAATCTTTCCAGGCCGTCCGGGTCACGCAGCATTCCGGAGCCCTTTCCTTTGGAAAACACCGTCCCCGAAGGGCAGCCCAGATTCAGATTGACTTCGCCATAGCCTCTGTCTGCGCACTGCCGGGCCGCCCAGAGAAAATCCTCTGCGCTTTTGGTCAGCAGCTGGGGCACGGCGGTGAAGCTTTCGCTGTCTGCCAGAGGTAGCTCCCGGGCCTCCCGCTCCGTCAGGCTGCGGTGGACAGTGGGGGAGAAGAAGGGCATATAGTATTTATCTACGCCCGAAAAATACTTGTGGTGCAAACGCCGGTAGACGCTGTCGGTCAGCCCCTCCATGGGGGCAAAATAGTATTCCATAGTACCTCATAAAAGGGCTGCCGCAAATGTCGCTTGCAGCAGCCCTTTGTTATAGCATCAGATTTCCATGATAACAGGCAGAATCATGGGGTTGCGCTTGGTGGTCTTGAAGAGGTAGCCGCTGATGTCGTTCTTGATGGCGGACTTAATGGCGGACCAATCCCGGACACGCTTGCGCTGGCAGCGGTCGATGGCCTCCATGGCCACCTGCTTCAGCTCTTCCATCAGGTCTTCGGATTCCTTCACATAGATGAAGCCCCGGGTGATGATGTCCGGGCCGGAGACCACGCTGCCGTCCTGACTGCTCAGGTTTACGCACACAACGATCATGCCGTCCTGGGCCAGATGCTTCCGGTCCCGCAGCACCACGCTGCCCACATCGCCCACGCCGGTTCCGTCCACGAAGACCTTTCCGGCGGGCACAGAGCCATTGACCTTGCAGGATTTGCCGGTGAATTCGAACACGGTGCCGATTTCACCGATGTGGATGTTCCGGGGGTTCATACCCATGGACTGAGCCAGCTTGGCATGGATCTGCAAATGCCGCTGCTCACCGTGGAGGGGGATAAAGAACCGGGGCTTTACCAGGGCGTGAACGATCTTCAGCTCCTCCTGGCAGGCATGGCCGGAAACGTGGAGGCCCTCGCTCTTTTCATAGACCACGTCTGCACCCTTGCGGTACAGCTCGTTGATGATCCTGGAAATGGCTTTTTCGTTGCCGGGAATGGCAGAGGCAGAGATGATGATCCGATCGCCGGAGGTGATGTCCACCTGCTTGTGGGTGGAGAATGCCATGCGGTACAGTGCGGACATATTCTCACCCTGGGAACCGGTGGAGACGATGACCAGCTTGTTCTTAGGAATGCTCTTAATGGTGTTCAGGTCCACAATGGTGCCCTGCTTCACCTTCAGATAGCCAAGCTCCTGGGCGACCTTGAGCATATTCTCCATGCTGCGGCCGGTGACGGCCACCTTCCGGCCATAGCGCTGGGCCGTGGAGATGACGCTCTGAATGCGGTGCATATTGGAGGCAAAGGTGGTGATGATGATCCGCTGGTCGCAGTTGCGGAACTGCCGGTCCAGGCTCTCGGCCACCACGTTTTCGCTGGGGGTATAGCCCTGGCGCTCCACATTGGTAGAGTCGGCCAGCAGAGCCAGAACGCCCTGATTGCCCAGTTCTCCAAGCCGGGCCAGATTCATCATGCCGTCGGCAGAGGTGGGGTCGATCTTGAAGTCACCGGTCATGACCACAGTGCCCACAGGGGTCTTAATGGCAAAGGCCACGGCATCCGCAATGGAGTGGTTCACATGGATGAATTCCACGCTGAAGCAGCCTGCCTTGACCACGTCGCCGGGCTTGTGGGTAATGAGCTTCACGGAGTCGGCGAGCCGATGCTCTTCCAGCTTTAGTTTAATCAGACCGTTGGTCATGGCGGTGCCGTGAATGGGGCAGTTGACCTGCTTCATGCAGTAGGGGATGGAGCCGATATGGTCTTCGTGGCCGTGGGTGATGAACATACCTCGCAGCTTTTTTTGATTGGCGACCAGGTAGGAAAAGTCAGGGATCACCAGATCCACACCGTACATATCCTCTTCCGGGAAGCCTACGCCGCAGTCTACCACGATCATATCCTTGCCATATTCCAAAACGGTAATATTTTTACCGATCTCATCCAGTCCGCCCAGGGGAATAATCTTCAGTTTTTCAGCCAATTTAAATATAATCTCCTTTCAAATATCACAAAACATCAAAGGCAGCACCGTACAATTCAGCAAGAGCAGGCAGCGAGAGATTTTTTGCCGGATGAAAGTTCTAAAAGTGGAGGAATACTTTTGGTATTTCCCACTTTTAGAACTGCACAGCCGGTGAAAAAGATTCGTTGACTGCCGCAGGCGAATTGTGCGGTGTTGCCCCAAAATTACATAGCAAACAAAGCGGCCGAGCCGGAAAACGGAAGCCCTGTATCGCCTCGTTTTTCCGGGCAGCGCCCACATATATATCGGAAAAGCAGCATAAAACTCCATGCGCCGTCGCCTGTGTGCCCATGGGCGTTTGCGGGGCGGAAACGGAAATCTGCTTTTCACAGCGGCATTTTGTGCCGATCTATATTTGTCTGCCGGGTCTGCCTACCCGCGCAATTCGTCCTATAGTATAGCACAGCTTTGCCCAAAAGTATACATTTATTTTCGTAAACAATTTTTTACGGCGAAATTGATCAGAAAAACAGTTGCGCCCGGAACGTTTTTTTGCTAT
>ERZ837487.2032-NODE-2032-length-22000-cov-3.106311_pt1 | contig 22000 bp, 19 predicted proteins | sample MGYA00519911_ERZ837487 | MGnify/ENA primary metagenome ERZ837487 (study PRJEB31850, sample SAMEA3708818) | human gut metagenome | biome: human gut; feature: human-associated habitat; material: faeces | place: China | collected 2014 ...
CGAGAAAGAACGTGACCTCCGCCGCCGCCGTGCGCGAGCAGCCGCACAGCATGCCGCCGATGATGGTGGAGCCCGAGCGCGACGTGCCGGGGATGATGGCGAGCATTTGGAAGCAGCCGATCTTCAGCGACGTCTTCCAGTCGATCTCGTCCACGGTGCGCACGCGGAACAGGGCCATCTCGGCGTCGTCGCCATCGTCGCCCGGATCCACCTCGGGCACGGGACGCGCATGGGCGCCGCGGGGACGCCGAGGGGCGCGACTGGCCAGGTAGGCTGCCTCGCGCCGACGGTTGCGCCGCTCCAGCAGGATGAACACGACGCCGTAGACGATAAGGGCGATGGCCGCCGTCCACGCGTTGTAGAAGTACTCGTTGAAGAAGTCGTCCAGCGTAAGTCCGATGGCCGCCGCCGGGATGCAGCCGATGGCCACCATGCCCCACAGCCGCCACGTGCCGCGCTTCTCGGCCGACGTCTTCTTCGGCGAGAACGGATTCAGCTTATGGAAGTACAGGATGAGCACAGCCATGATGGCACCCAGTTGGATGACCACCAAGAACAGCTCCAGGAACTCCGCCGACACGTTCAGCTTCACGAACTCGTCCACGAGAATCATGTGGCCCGTGGAAGAGATGGGCAGCCATTCGGTGATGCCCTCCACGACGCCGATGAAGAACGCCTTCAGAACTTCGATGAACATGTCCACAGAAACTGCCTCCGTACGATTTGCTTGCCTGTCGGCCCAAGCGGCGAGCGGCAACCCAGGCCAGAGCACGCCGCCAACACGAGGAAAAGCGCACAAGGGGCACTCCCTCTTTCGAGCCTCGGAAATGCTATCACGGCACTGCGAATCGTCAGGATTCCTACGGAGAAAGTCCACGTTTGTCACTTTGGTCTACCGAGGCGCCGGCCAGCCCAGCGCTCGCAGCGCGCGACACAACCCGTCGTGTCGCGCGTGCCGCCCATTCCACCACGGCTTGTGCACGTAGCCGATTTCATGTCAGATACAACATAGCAAGCAGGTTCGTTTTCCCTACTCAAATCCTCTTTTCGAAAGCAACGATGCGCCAACGAACACCAAGCATCGTGGTAATAAAACTATCGAAGATCGCACTTTTACCAACGATGTCAGTTCCATTGGGGTATCATGGGACACCCGCGAGAGACCGGAAGCGAAATGTTTTTCCGGCCCGGCAAACGCAGCTTTCAACTCAACAGGCCTCGCCCTCTTCCTGGCGCTCAGGCGCACTGCGGCACAACCCGCGGCGCACGGACGTCCTTGCCTCATCACGGATGCGCCCACCAACCGAAGGGTCTCCCCCTTCCGACAAAAGGATACTATCATGCTGAAAGCTGCCCACCCCGGCGGTCTGATCCCGCCCATCCTCCATCCCTCCCCGCTCAACCGCGAAAACACCGGCGAGCGCACCGACCGGACGGGCGCGCTCCTGTTCGCAGGCGCCGTGGCTTCCTTCGGGCTAGCTCTCGTGCTCATCGGCGCTGCCGTTTCGTTCGCCGCCGGAGCGCCAGCGCCGGCGAACCTCGACCAGTCGACCCTCGTGTTCGGATCCTTGGCAGCGGCCTGCGCCCTGGCGGCACTCGGCATGATGCTGGCCTTGCGGGAGAGAAGCCTGCGCACGCAGCAAATGCGCCGCGTCACCCGTGCCGAGCAGATCCAGGGAGAGCTGGACAGTCTGGGCCTCACGCCCAAGGAGATGCCCATTGCCAAGCTCATCCTGCAGCATCAAAGCTATGCGACCATCGCCGCCGAGCGGCACCTGGCCGTGCGCACGGTGCAATTCCATGCCACGAATATCTTCCGGAAGGCCTATGTCAGCAATCGGCGCGATTTCGAGCGTGTCATCCTGGCCGACGAGCGCAACGACGACCGGAGCGACGGCGGCCGTCGCGACACTCCCTGCTGCCGCAGCAACCAAACGACACCGCCCGACGGCCGAGGCGCCGCGCGCCCCGGATGCGCCCTCCGCGGCCAAAATACCTGCTTGCCCGGGGGCGGCTCCGACAACCCGGCGACGGGCCTCCCCGCGCAAAACCCTGGCAGCGAGCAAGAGCGCGGAGATCCCGACCGTCCCGCTGGCAGCCCCACGACCCTCCGCAGCAGGGCGGCCCTGCGCCACGGCAGGCAGGAGGGAGGACGGCCATAGCCAGCGCCGTTCGCTAGCGCGCCCGCCCATCTGCTAGGCGGCGCCGGCACTCGCAGGCGCGTCCGCGAGAGGTCATCATTGGGGAAACAGACGCCCGCGCGCCGCCTTCGTCGTGGTGCCCGCGTGCTACCGTGAACCCATGAGCAACTTCGCCGACATAGCGTGCCCTGCATCGCCGCAACTCGAAAGCGCAACGACCGCCTCCCCTGACGGCCGCCCGAAAGACTCGGCAACATTTGCGGGAAGCCGCTCTCGAAAGACGCCCGACGTCCCCGAAGGCGAGATGCACGGCCACGGCTCCGGCGGCCCCAAGGACGTCTGGACGCACAACGTGGAAGCCACCGCGTCCCTCCTCATCGCCTTCGGCACCCTCATCACCACCTGCAGCGCCCAGGGCCTTTTCACCCCCTCGACCGCCAGTCGGTGGATTCTCGAGTACCTCGTTCCCTTCCAGCTGCCGATTTTCTACTTCTGCCTGGGCTTTCTCTACCAGCGCTACCGCACGACGCGCACCCCTCGCGCCTGGGGCCAGAACCTCCGCCGCGAGCTGGCGCTCATGGGCATCCCCTTCGCGGCGTTCACCGTGCTCGTGCTGCTCACGAACTCGGCCGTCGGCGCGAAGCCGCCTCTGTCGGTCGCCGATCTCCTCCGCGCGCTCTTCATCGAGCCCGTCATTCCCGTCGGCTACTTCTATACCTGCCTCATCATTTACGCCATCACCCCCACTGTGAAGAGCCGCCGCAACGCCAGCGGCCTCCTGTTCGCCGCCGTCGCAGCGAAAGCGGCCATCGTGGCGCTCGCTTCGCTGCCCGCCACCGCCGAGATGGCCACGCGCCTCCCCTACGCCGTCACCTCCGTGGCCGAGAACTGGATCTGGGTCGCCGGCGGCATGGCCATGGCGCTCTACCGGGGCCTGCCCCTCGTGCGCGGATCCGAGAAGGCCTGGGCCCTCGGCGCCCTGTGGGTGGCCACCAGCGTGATCGCCTTCTACGCCGGCTGGACCGGCGAGACGTCCCACGCCGTTCTGGACGCGCTCGGCGTGCTGTGGGCGACCTCCCTGTTCTCCACCGTGTTCCGCAGCGGGCGGCAGAACCGCTTCTACGGCTTCGTGACCCGCTACACCATGGCCATCTGGCTCTTCCACGGCATCTGCCTCGCCCTGTACTTCCATCTTTGGAAGGCGGCCGGCATCTCCGTCACAGCAGCACCGTGGATGGCGGCCGTGGGGGCGGCGCTCGTCTGCTACGGCATGCCGGTGCTGATCATGGCCGCCCTTTCGCGCCTTGGGAAGGCCGGCATCATCGTGTATCCGGCCCGCTATCTGCCACCCGCGCCGGCCACCATGCTGCGGAAGACGCCGCACTAACGTATACTGAGGCCCATGAACAAGTCGCAAACATCTTTTCTGGCGGGGGGCGACCCGTATCTGGCACCGTTCTCGTCCATGACCGACGGGCAGCTGCGCGACCCCAAGCAGCTCGTGGGCCTGGCCCGCGCCATCGACCCGGAGGGCGCGCCGGAACGCTTGGCGTCGGGCCTGTTCGTCGCTGAGTCCGTGAACGTCATCGACCGCGCCCTTAACGCCGGGTGCGTCCCCTTCGCCGTGCTCACCGACAGGCGCTGGCTCGCCGCCTCCGAAGCGCTCTTGGAAAAGGTGCGCGCGGCTAATCCGGCCGCCCCCGTGGCCGTGGTCTCCTCGGAGGAGATGCGCTCCATCACCGGCTACGAGATGACCCGCGGGCCCTTGGCCGCCTTTCACCGGCCGCCCGAGCCCGACCTGGCCGCCCTGCTTACCGGCGCCCACCGCGTCGCCGTGCTGGAGGACGTCACGAACTACACCAACATCGGGGCCATCTTCCGCAGCGCCGCCGCCCTCGGCATCGATGCGGTGCTGCTCACGCCGGCCTGCCACGACCCGCTGTTCCGCCGCGCGTCGCGCGTTTCCATGGGCACGGTGTTCCAAGTGCCCTGGGCCCGCATCGGCAGCGCGCGCGATTGGGCGTGCGAGGGCGTGGCGCGCCTGCGCGAGGCCGGCTTTGTCACAGCCGCCCTGGCCCTAGCCGACGACGCGCTTTCCATCGCCGATACGCGCCTGAAGGCAGCCGACAAGCTGGCCCTCGTACTGGGCACGGAAGGCGACGGCCTGGCCGCCTCCACCATCGCCGCCTGCAACTGGACCGTGCGCATCCCCATGCACCACGGGGTCGATTCCCTGAACGTCGCCGCCGCCAGCGCCGTCGCCTTCTGGGAAACCCGCTGGGAAGACTAGCGTCGCGCAGCCTCATCCCGTAGGGGCTGACCTTGGTCAGCCCTCATCAGGCAAGGTTATCCCTCTTGTGAGGGGCGACCGAGGTCGCCCCCTGCGGATGGAGCGGAAGCTCGGCCCCCTACGAGCCGGTCGGAAGTCCCATGGCGTTCGCGATCGCCATCGTCACGCCCACGGCTATCACGCCCACGACAACCAGCGCGATGCCCAAGATTCGCAAACGAGCTCCCTGCAGAAGGCGAAGCCTCGGAGCCGCCCGACGTAAAACGCGGACGTCGGTCAAAATGAAAAGAAAGCCCGTGAAGAACGGAATACCGAACGTCCAATACTGAAAGGCGAGCAGCCAGAACGGCCAGGTGGCGTAACGTTCGTCGGGCGTGAACGGCATTGCGATGAGAACTGCCATGAACAGCAGCCACACCACCAAGAGGGCGACATCGACCACGAGCCCTGCCGTCTCACCGGAGGAGAGCGTCGAGAAAGCACGCCTTACCCGAGAAACGACTACGCCATGCGGTCTGTCATCGATCGGAGCTGCGGCACTCACCGCCGTCGCGGCCCAATCCGCAGGGGAAACCCGACCCGCGCCGGCGACCTGGGTCACAACGACACCCCGGTCTGCAGGAGAAGCCCCGGCTGGGGCGAGCGCCGCGAGGAACGCCGCCTTCAGGTCGCGCACCGTCTGGAAGCGGGCCGCCGGATCAAAGGCGCAGGCGCGCTGGAGCACGGGGCGCAGCGCGAAAGGCACTTCCGGCCCCGCGAACCCCGCCGCAGCCACCGACGGCGACGGATCGCGCTCGGCCAGCAGGTAGTAGAGCAGCATTCCCAGCGCATACACGTCGCTGCGCTCGTCGGTCTGCCCGTAGCCGAACTGCTCGGGCGGCGCGTAGCAGCGCGTGCCGAAATGAGCCGTATCCCCCGCAGCCCCCTCGCGAAAGGCCCGGGCAATGCCGAAGTCGATGATCGTGAGACCCGCATCGCTCACCACGATGTTCGTTGGCTTCAAATCGCGATGGATCAAAGGCGGCGAGAACTGCTCGTGCAATTCCATCACCCCGTCGCAAAGGAGTGGAAACCACTGCGCCGCCAGGGCGACCGATCCGTCGCGTTCGTACACCTCGTCCCGCAGCGTGCGTCCCTGGATGTATTCCATGACCACCACCAGCTCGTTGCCAGTGGTATGAACATCGTAGATGCGCGGCAAATGTCGGAAGCGACGCCCGTCGCGCTGCGCTTGGAACAAGTGGCCGTAGGCATCCCCCATGGCCGCATCAACCGCGATGCGCTTGCGAACGAACGGTCCGAGCTCCGCCGCGTTGGCCCCCACAAAGTACACCACCTCGGTCGTCTCGTGGGGCGCCGTCTTCAATACCTCATCGACGCGATAGCACACGTCGCGGGCAAGGGCGTCAAGGTATGCGGCAAGAGGGTCGTTTTCCATAGATGCCATGGTACCAAAATTAGCTAATGGTCGCCTCGCCGAACCGGTAAAGCTCCTCCTCAGTCTTCTGCAGTGTATAGCCATGGCTGATGGCGAAGATGACAATGGCATCTCGCCGATTCTTGCAATACAGCTCGTTGGCGCCTCCCGCCTGCAAAAGGCGGTTCGTCTCGCGCAACGAGCATCCCATAGCGAAGGCAAGTTTCAGCAAGTTATCCCGCGAGGCGCGCCGAGCGCCGGTGAAAATCTGGTAGCCGAAGGTCTCGTTGATACCGGCCTCTCTCACCACCACTGAGCGCTTCAGCCCCTTCTTTAGCAGAAGGGCGTCCAGGTACTCCGCCAAGCTGCGCTCGCCCACCTCGCGCCGTTTGATGAACGCCCGCGGATCCGGCGCGTCCAAGAGCTCGGCCAGCATATCCTCTGTCAGCGGTTCCTCCACGCGCTTCTTTCTCCTTCGACCCATATCACGAAGCCCCTATTGTAGCGCCTCGAGTGCCCGCCTTCGGAGACGGGCGCCCGAGACGTGCGCCATCAGGCACGCTAGCTCAGCGAGAACGTCTGCTCGGCCAAGACGGCGTCGCTGAAGCTCAAAAGCTCCTCGACCTCAACCGTGATGTCGCTCATGTCCTCCAGGGCGTAGCCCATCTCCACCGTCGTAGAGGAACCAGGCTTCACATCGCTCGAGTACTTCTCGGAATCCCAATCGCTGCCGATGGCTGTGCCCAGCTCAACGCCGTTTTGGAACACTTTGGGATAAAGCGCCACCATGAAGCTGGTCGCCTCGTCGGAGTTGTTCGTGAAGGTGTAGGTCACCACGGCAGCCGGATTTCCCTGGTAGTCCTCAGTCACCCGGCAGCCGTCGATGGTCACGCCGCAAGCGGCCGCGTCCGATGCGCTCTGCTCGGCCGCCTGGGGCTCAGTCGCAGATCCGGAATCTTCGACCGCTGCACCCTGCGCTGTCGCCGTATCCAGGCCGCTCTCCTCCATGGCCTGGTCGAGGGCGGCGCTGAAGGCGCTCTGCATTACGAGCACGAGAATGAAGGCGATCACGGAAAGCACGAGGCCGGCGATCCCTAGGCCCTTGCCGCTCTTCTTCCCCTTCGAAATACCTACCAATCCAATGATGGCGAAGACGATGCCGAGAATGGCCAAAAGGAAGGAGAGGTTGTTGATAATCGGCAGAATCGACGTGACCAGTGCCACGATTCCCAATACGAGAGAAGCCACGGCCATAGCCGAGCGAGGTTGCGTTTCCATAGATGATTCCCTTCTTCTAAACGCGCTATTCCTAACGGACAAGGAAGAAGGGTATCCGTTCTCGTTAACCGTTTCATTAGCTGCCAGCTAAGGCGGCCGCAAATTTTCCCTAGCTCAGGTCGACCTTGGCGCGCACGAGGTAGGCGGACAGGGCGACACCGCCACCGGCCACGGCAAGGTTCACCACCGTCTGCATGACGGACACCACGCCGAGCATAAACGACGCCGTTCCCGTGTCCCCCACCATGGCCAGAACGCCGACAATAGAGAACAGAAGAGAGATCACCCAGCCAATTCCCACATACAGCGCCACGGCCGCAGCCACCTTATGCCGCCGCGCCCACCAAGCGCCCAGCGTCAGCGAGAGGAACGCCAGCCCCACGGTGTAGGCGGCGGACACGAGGGCATTCGCCACGCCCATGATCGACGAGGCCACCCCGCCGTTGCCCGTCAGCGCCGACCAGCCGCCCAAAAGCGACAGCACCACCGACACCATGTCCCCATCGCCGTCGGTGATCGCGAGCATGGCCAGCGAGGCGAGCGCGCAGGCCATAAGCGTGAACACCGCCGCCAGCAAAAAGGCAGCCCAGAACTTCGCCGCCACCAGCGTGCCCGCGCGCACCGGCAGCGTGAGCGTGAGATAGCCCTCGTCGGTGAACATCGTGCGGTAGAAGCGCATCGCGATGAACACGTAGACCGCCACAAGGCTGGCCCACACGAGAAAGCCGCAGAACAGCGCGGCCATTACGAACACCACGGTCAGGTTGGAGGCGGCCGATGCCTCGTTGACGTAACGGGAGGCGAATCCCGCCGCGCGGCTCACGGCGTCGGTGGCCTCGATGCAGCCGATGCCCACCACGCCGGCGACGACCATAACGGCCAGCATGATGGCCGCGGGCTTCCAAAGCGCCCGCATTTCCTGGGCGAAGAGCTTTCCTAGCATCGGAACTCCTCTCGAAAGAACGCGTCCAGCGTCGTGCCCTTCTCCTGGGTCACGTAGGCCACGGGCGCGTGCAACAACATCTGGCCATAGCGCAGCAGGATGAAGTCATCCAGGAACGCCTCCACATCGCGTACGAGATGGGTGGAAAGGATGATGGACGACTGCGGCCGATAGGCGCGAATGACCGTTTGCAGAATGTAATCGCGGGCCGCCGGATCCACGCCGCCGATGGGCTCGTCCAGCAAATACAGCGCCGCATGGCGGGCCATAACGAGCGTGAGCTGCACCTTCTCAACCGTGCCCTTGGAAAGCGCCGAGGTGGGAGCGTCCTCGGGCACGCCGAGCCGGGCGAGCATGTCACGCGCCAAGGCGGCGTCGAAGTCCTCGTAGAAGTCGGCGAAGTAGGCGATCATCTCGCGCACGCGCATGGAGCGGGAGAAGTAGGGCCGCTCGGGCAGGTAGGAGACGAGCGCCTTCGATTCCGGGCCCACCTCATAGCCCGCCACGCGAATGTCGCCCGCCATGGGATGGGCCACGCCGGCGATCATCTTCAGCAGCGTGGTCTTGCCCGAGCCGTTCGGGCCGAGCAGGCCGATGAAGCGGCCGCGCTCAAGCGTCAGGTCGAGGTGGTCGAGCGCCGTAAAACTGCCGTATGTCTTGGTCAGTCCGCTGCATACGACCAGTGGATTGTTCTGTTCCATGTTCATTCCCCTTTCTCCTGCCGTTTTTCAAGGAGCGACAGGATCTCCTGTTCGGTAAAGCCGAGCTGGCTCATGCCGGCGAGAAACTCCGAAATTCTCTCGTCCGCGATTTGTCCGCGAATCTGTGCGATCATACTCTTATCCTCCGTCACATATCTGCCGCTGGTGCGGTTGCTGTGCATCAGTCCCTCACGTTCGAGATCCGCAAGGGCACGCTGCATGGTGTTCGGGTTGACACCGGCCTCCGCCGCAAGCTCACGCACCGGCGGCACCTTGTCGCCTGCGCTCAGCTGTCCGCTGACAATCTGTTCGGTCAGCTTTTCCATAATCTGCTGGTAGATCGGGCGATCCCCGCGAAGCTGCCACTGCATAGCCTCAGTCCTTTCTTGTCATGTTGTACTATGATAATAATACAATAACACAAGAATGTCAAGAGGAAAAATAAAAAATTTCGCAGACCGATGCGAAAGTCTGCAAAACAGGGGAAACCTCTTGCGATATGTGGTAATCTTTGATATGATGAGGGTACAGAAAAGGGCAGTCTGGCTGAATGCTCTTTTATCCGATTGAATCGTGCACTTCAAGAGAGGGGGCGCATTGTATGAAATGCCAGCATTGCGGTATCAACTTTGACGACGGGGAGAAAACCTGCCCGGTCTGCGGCGCACGCGCAGGCAGCAGAGGACGGCTCAGCGAGCCGCGGAAATTCCCGTTCCAGCCCAAACCGGTGCGTCCGAAAGCAAAGGAGCGCACCGAATACGAAAGCGTGCAGTCCGAAATCGACCCGGAGTACGAGAGCGTCCGCACCACCGCGCAGCATCAGTCGCACTCGCACGAGGCGCAGCCGCTCGGCAGAAAGGCGCGTCCGTCCGCGAAACCCATCCGCGAAAACCGCGTCAAGGGCAGCAGAACAGCCGCCATCGTGGTCGCGGCGATTGTTTTCCTGCTCAATATTGCGCCGGCGTTCATCGGCCTGATCGAGGACAGCACCGCGAATTTCCCGGAGCGGCTCCCGGATTTCATTTACGATTTTACGGACGGCGACAGCAGCCATGATTATGATAATGCGGATACTTATATCGATCTGAGCATTCTGGTCGGGGAGCAAATCGAACTCCCGCTGAGCGACGGCGCGACGCTCGCGCTTTATTTTGAACCGGGCGAGGCCGGCGCGTACACGCTCGGGTATATCGCGCCGGACGGCTCGAAGCAGTATGTTGAACAGGGCTATTCCAGCTGCTCGGAGGAAAGCGACAGCTGGTATGACGAGGAGAACTTCCCGACCGAGGATTACGAGTTTTATCTGACCTGGATGACAAAAAACGAGGAAGCGGCATCGAATACCACGGTTCCGCCCTGGTACGATGCGCGCGGCGAGAGCGACATCTGGCTGTGCATCTACCGCAGCCGCACCGACGGCAGCATCATCCTGCAGGATATGGACCGGCTCGGCCTGTTCGGCGATACGGACATCTATGAGCTGAACCCGACAGCTCTGATCTGAACAAAGGAAGTCGAAACAAAGGAAAAAAGGCACGCCTATGGCGTGCCTTCTGCGCACGCAGGGCGTGCGCAATCTCCTGCCGCATTTTGCCTTCGGCAAAACAGGCAGGACAGGCGCTCCGCAGAGCGCCGCATCAAATTCCCCATAAAAGTCCAGCTCTGCCGGACTTTTATACCTCTGCCCGCGCCGCCGCGGCGCGGCCTCGTCCGCCGTGCGGACGAGAGGGGGTTATCGCCCCCGGTTTCGCAAGGAACCGGGGGCGTATCTAAGGGGGACAGCGTCCCCCTTAGAGGAGATCACCGGTCTACGACCGGTATCTCCGTCATATCTTCCTCGTCGAGGTTCTTGAGGTAGTGCCTTGTCTCCTGCGCGATGACGCCCGAGAGCAGCAGCACCGCGATCAGGTTCGGGATCGCCATCAGCGCGTTCAGAATGTCCGCGATAGACCACATAAGGTCGAGCGCCAGAACGGGGCTGAACACAACGACCGCGAGGAACAGCAGCTTGTACGGCAGAATCGCCTTTCGGCCGAGCAGATACTCCGCCGCCCGCTCGCCGTAGTACGACCAGCCGAGGATGGTCGAGTAGGCGAAGGTGATAATGCTGAACACAAGGATGGCCGGGCCGATGTACGGGATCTGCGCGAACGCGATCGTGGTCATCTGACCGCCGTTGGCGATGCTCGCCATATCGACCGCCGGGTTCTTCATGATGGTCGAAATCAGCACCAGACCGGTCACGAGGCACACAACGACCGTCGTCCAGAACGTGCCGGTCGCGGAAACGAGCGCCTGACGCACCGGATTGCGCGTCTGCGCGGCGGATGCAACGAGCGGCGCGGAGCCCATGCCGGACTCGTTCGAGAACAGACCGCGCGCCACGCCGTACTGGAGCGCGAGACGGATACCGCCGCCGACCAGACCGCCCGCGACCGCGCCCGGCTGGAACGCAAGGGTGAAAATCGCCTTGAACGCCGGTAGAATGTAGTCGTAGTTGATGCCGAGAATGACGATGCAGCCGAGCACGTAGAACAGCGCCATGACCGGCACGAGCTTTTCGCACACGGTCGCGATGCTCTCGATGCCGCCGAGGATGATGATGGCGGTAACGATGCCGAACACGATGCCGATGACAATGCGCGGTATGCCGATGGGCAGGTTGGTTTCCATGACCTCAGCAATCGCGTTGATCTGCGTGCCGCAGCCGATGCCGAAGGACGCCAGCATGGCAAACAGCGCGAACAGAACCGCCATCACCTTGCCGAACTTCTTCCATTTCAGGCCGCGCTCAAGTGCATACATCGCGCCGCCCATCATGCGGCCGTCTGCGGTCTGCACGCGGTACTTGACCGCGATCAGGCTCTCCGCGTACTTGGTCGCGATGCCGAACACGCCGGTCAGCCAGCACCACAGCACCGCGCCCGGGCCGCCGAGATAGATGGCCGTGCCCACGCCTATGATGTTGCCCGTGCCGATGGTGGACGCGAGCGCGGTCGTCAGCGCCTGAAACTGGCTGACGTCGCCCGGGGAGTCCGGGTCCTTCGTCACCGACAGCCGGATGCCGGTGAACGTCTTTTTCTGGATAAATCCGGTGCGCAGCGTCATGAAGATATGCGTGCCGCATAGCAGGATGAGCATAGGCGCGCCCCATATCCAGTTTCCGAGCGAGGTGATAAAGCTCGAGAAAGCCTCCATGTTTTTCTGTCTCCTTTTTTTCGACGGAAACGGTTTCCGCCAGATTTACGGCAATACTGCATAATTTCCGCAAATTGCTCCTGTTCAATTATGCAGTGCTGCCTTGCATACACTCCTCCCCCGTTTTCAGACAAAGAAAGGGAGCGAAGCATAGTGCCTCGCCCCCCGAGCTTCTGAAACGGGAGCCGTCCGCGCGACGTTTTACCGTCATTGTACGCGAAATGCTCTACAATTATAACATGACAGCTTTCATAACACAAGTTGCGACTGTCGAAAAGCTTCCTTTTTTCTGCGATTTACCCCGTGCCGCGGCACGTACAAGGCTCAGCGGCGCACGACCGGGATTTCCGTCGTGTCCTTCTCGTCAAGGTTCGCAAGATAGTGGCGCGTCTCCTTCGCGATGACGCCCGAGAGCAGCAGGACGATCATGGGCAGTCCCCACAGCCAGCCGTCCAGTGCGTTGATGAGTTCGGTGAATTTCTCCATTTTCGTACCGTCCTTTCGTCGGCTTCTCCGCTGTGCGCAGAAAAGCAAAAAAGACACCGAACCGACAGTGGTTCCGCGTCTTTGCGAAATAATATCAGTATAATACCAGACAGCGAGCCAAAAATCAAGAGCCGTCCGCCAATTTGGTGAATTTTTTATCTGACCTTATAAAATATTTGCAAACTGATTATTTTATTCATGCCACTCAAGCGGTATAATAACGGCATCACAGCAAAGAACGATAATCCGAGAGGAGAACAATAAAATGGCTACACGTTACGAACTCAACAAGGAACTGGCGCAGATGCTCAAGGGCGGCGTCATCATGGACGTTACCACCCCGGAGCAGGCAAAGATTGCAGAGGAAGCCGGCGCGTGCGCTGTCATGGCGCTTGAGCGCATCCCGGCGGACATCCGCGCGGCGGGCGGTGTTTCCCGTATGAGCGACCCCGGCATGATTCGCGGCATTCAGGAGGCGGTTTCCATTCCGGTCATGGCGAAGTGCCGCATCGGTCATTTCGTAGAGGCGCAGATTCTTGAGGCCATTGAAATCGACTACATCGACGAAAGCGAAGTCCTCTCCCCCGCCGACAACGTATATCACATCGACAAGACCAAGTTCAACGTGCCGTTCGTCTGCGGCGCACGTGACCTCGGCGAAGCGCTCCGCCGCATTGCAGAGGGCGCAAGCATGATCCGCACCAAGGGCGAACCGGGCACGGGCGACGTTGTACAGGCCGTCACCCATATGCGTGCGATGAACGCGGAAATCCGCCGCGTTCAGAACCTGCGCGAGGACGAGCTTTACGAAGCCGCAAAGCAGCTGGCCGTTCCGGTCGAGCTGGTGCAGTACGTCCACGAAAACGGCCGTCTGCCGGTCGTCAACTTCGCAGCCGGCGGCGTCGCTACCCCGGCGGACGCGGCGCTCATGATGCAGCTCGGCGCAGAGGGCGTATTCGTCGGCTCGGGCATCTTCAAATCCGGCGACCCGGCAAAGCGTGCGGCGGCTATCGTGAAGGCGGTCACGAACTACACCGATGCAAAGCTGATTGCAGAGCTGTCCACCAACCTCGGCGAGGCGATGGTCGGCATCAACGAAAGCGAAATCGCTCTGCTCATGGCGGAGCGCGGCAAGTAAGCCATGGCAACCGGCATTTTAGCGCTTCAGGGCGCGTTCGCGGAGCACGCCGCCATGCTCGACCGTCTGGGCGAGCCGCATTTTGAGATCCGGCAGGCACGCGACCTCGAAAAGCCGCTCGACCGCCTCATCATCCCCGGCGGCGAGAGCACGGTCATGCGCCGCCTGCTGCACGACCTTGCGCTGTATGACACGCTCCGCGAGCGTATTCTGGAGGGAATGCCTGTTTTCGGCACCTGCGCGGGTCTTATCCTGCTCGCAAAGCAGGTCGACGGCGGTGTTCCGTGCTTCGCGACCATGAACATCGCGGTCAAGCGCAATGCCTACGGCCGTCAGCTCGGCAGTTTCTTCACGAACGACAGCTTCGAGGGACTCGGCACGCTGCCGATGACCTTCATCCGCGCGCCCTACATCGAGTCGGTGTCGGGCGGCGCGAAGGCGCTCGCCGTTGTCGGCGGCAAGATCGTTGCGGCGCGGCAGGATAATCAGCTCGTCACTGCGTTTCATCCCGAGCTTGACAGCAGCACCGCCATCCACGAGTATTTTCTCAAAATGTGAAACCGAAGGACGCTCTTTTTTAGAGCGTCCTTTTCATTTCCGTTTCGTATAATATTACAGTTCGTATTATTTCGCAAAATCCTCTTTCACGCCGGAGCAGGAGTTCTCTTTGTTTTATCTGCGTATTATATTACTACCAGTATATCGTATCTGCCAATTCCTGCTCGCAGGCGTCGAGGCATATCTCATGCAGGCGCTGCACGGCGTCCTCACTGCCGCGCAGCCTGTGCATCCATCTTCCGTTATAGGCGACATAGAATTCCGGCGGATAGTAGTACAAATACAGCGGTTCCCCGTTGTAGTCCGTTTTAATCCAGTAGGTCAGCCGTCCCTCCGGGTATCGGCCCAGAATTTCGGGAATGCTGTTCATTTTGATCTGCGGCAGCAGCTGGCGCACCTCGTCCGTATCGAGCCAGCGCGTGACATACGCCGAATACTGTCCCTGTATCGTGCCCAGCACCTCGATTTTCCCAATGCCCTCCGCCTTCGGCATCGGCGCATATGGCACGAGCCACGCTGTGAGCGCGATACACGCAGCCGAGGATACCAGCGCATACGTCAGTCTTTGTTTCACTGCATTCCCTCCTCACTAAAAAAACAAACCGCCAACGCAAAGGTTTATTTTCGCGTTGGCGGTTAAATGATACGTTTTTTAAGCTGAACTTACTTCAGGCCTGCGGTGATGATAGCCATCTGGTAAACCTCGTCTGCGTTGCAGCCGCGGGACAGGTCGTTGATCGGAGCGTTCAGGCCCTGAAGGATCGGGCCGTAAGCTGCGAAGCCGCCCAGGCGCTGAGCGATCTTGTAGCCGATGTTGCCTGCCTCGATGGACGGGAAGATGAAGGTGTTCGCCTGGCCTGCAACCGGGGAGCCCTTGCACTTGGTAGCAGCAACGACCGGGGATACAGCAGCGTCAAACTGAAGCTCGCCGTCGATAGCCAGCTCCGGATTCATTTCCTTTGCGTACTCGGTAGCCTCGCGGGACAGAGCAACCGTGCCGCCCTTGCCGGAGCCCTTGGTGGAGAAGGACAGAACGGCAACCTTCGGGTCGATGCCGAAAGCCTTAGCGGTGTTTGCAGTCTCGATTGCAACCTCAGCCAGCTTCTGGCTGCCCTTCAGGGTTACGTTGCCTTCCTTATCGACAGAGTCCGGATAGTCGATGTTGATCGCGCAGTCGCCCATAGCCAGCTTCTCCTCAGCGCCGTCCTTCTCGCGGACGAGAATAAAGCAGGAGCTTACGAGGTGTGCGCCCGGCTTGGTCTTGATGAGCTGGAGCGCCGGACGAACGGTATCAGCGGTGGAGTAGGTAGCGCCGCCGAGCAGAGCGTCAGCCTTGCCCATCTTGACGAGCATGGTGCCGAAGTAGTTGCCCTTTGCCAGAGCAGCCTTGCAGTCCTCTGCGCTCATCTTGCCCTTGCGCAGCTCGACCATCTTCTCTACCATTGCGTCCATTTCCGGATAGGTAGCCGGGTCAATGATCTCCATGCCCTCGATATCAAAGCCGCCCTTTGCAGCAGCAGCCTTAACAGCCTCTACGTTGCCGACCAGGATGGAGTCCATCAGGCCGTCCTTCTTCAGGCGGGAAGCAGCCTCAAGAATACGGGCATCCTCGCCCTCGGTAAATACGATGGTACGCTTTTCAGCCTTCAGAGCCGAAATCAGGTTCTCAAACATATTTCATTCTCCTTCGTTATCTCGTTCCGTCCGGGCAGACTTCTCCCACGGGCAGAACAGTTTCTAAAGATATTATACACCCGTGCAGGCGTGCTCACAAGCATAATTTTGAGTATGTTGTGGTGAAATCATGAAACAATCGAGAGAAACGTTTTTCCGGCGCTGTGTTTCCGGCGGACTGAGGGCAGCCTGCCCTGCGGATAAGAAAAGGAGGACTGATTTTCGGCTTTTCCGGCAAAACTCACTTTTGCAGAGTGTTTTCCGCTCTGCGGAAAGGAGTTCTGTCATGCTGATTTACCGCTATCTCAACGGCAGGCCGCTTCACGGCGAGATGCCGCCGCTCACGCTGCCCTTTTCCCTCCCCCGGCAGCACCTTCCATTGTCCGCCCTGCCCTCCTCTGCTATACTGGAGCCGGAGGACGGCAGTCCCGGAAAGGGGAAATCATGAAACACACCGCTTTATATCTGCGCGTTTCGACCGAGGCGCAGGCCGACGAGGGATATTCTCTCGCGGCGCAGGCCGAAAAGCTCGAAGCCTACTGCCGCATGAAGGGCATCGGCCGCTTCACACAGTATGTGGACGGCGGCTTTTCCGGTTCGAGCCTTAACCGCCCGGCCGTGACGCAGCTCATCGACTGCATCCGAAACGGCGAGGTCGAGCGCGTCGTTGTCTACAAGCTCGACCGCCTGAGCCGCAGTCAGAAAGACACGCTCTATCTCATCGAGGACGTTTTCGCGCCGCACAGCGTGGATTTCGTGTCCATCAACGAGAACATCGACACCGGAACGCCCTACGGCCGCGCCATGATCGGCATTCTGTCCGCCTTTGCGCAGCTTGAGCGCGAAAACATCTTTCTCCGCACGCGCATGGGCATGGTCGAGCGCGTCCGGCAGGGGTTCTGGCCGGGCGGCGGCAAAATACCGTTCGGCTACGACTACGACCCGGCGAAGGGCATTCTCGTGCCGAACAGCGACGCGGACACCGTGCGCGAGATTTACGCGCGGTATCTCTCCGGCGAGTCGGCCGGAAGCATCGCGCGGGCGCTCGGACTGAAATACGAGCATCTCGTGCGGCAGATCCTCGACCGCGAGAGCAACACGGGCGTCATCGTCTACAAGGGCGAGCGCTATCCCGGCCGCCACGAGCCGCTCATCGACCGCGAAACATGGCTGCGCGCGCAGCGCCGTCTGCACCGCCCGAACCGCCCCCGCGCCGCCGAGAGCGGAAAGCTGCTGACCGGCCTGCTCGTCTGCGGACACTGCGGCGCGAAAATGCGCTACCAGAAATGGGGAAAGGCCGGCGACCGGCTGGTCTGCTACTCGCGCGATAAGTCCAAGCCGCATCTCGTGCATGACGCGGACTGCCCGAATCGGGGCGTCATGGCGCGTGAGGTCGAGGAGGTCGTGCAGCGCGACCTTGCCCGGCTCGCCGCGCAGCCGGATACGCCGGGCGATGCCGCTGCCGGGGAACAGGCCTGCCGCCGGGCGCTTCAAAAGGCCGAACGCCGTCTGCGCCGCCTGTACGAGCTGTACGCCGAGGACGAGGACGATACGCTCCGTGACGCCATCGCCGCCGCGAAGCACAGCCGTGACCGCGCCGCCGAAGCGCTGCTTGCCGCGCAGCAGCAGGCCGGACAGACCGCCGCACAGGATGACGCGAAAGAGACGCTGCGAAGCGTCGGCGCACGCTGGGACAGCCTGACCGCGCAGGAGCGGCAGTCGCTCGTCCGCGCCTGCGTCGAGAAAATCGTGCTTCGGAACGATAAAATCGAGATATTCTACACGATTGACAGCGCGGAACGCAGCGCATCACAGGCAGGATAAGTCTTTTTCACCTTCGAACGTTCATGCCGATGATCATTGGGGAAATCCGCCGCTATCTGCGCGACAACAGTACACTTCGCGTTTCCCGCAGTCTGCGCGACACGGCGTACCGCGCCTTGCAGGCCAAGGAAGCCTTCGTGCGCGAGCACCAGCGCGAGCCGGACATCGTGGAGCTGGCGCGGGCGATGGACGTCCCCAAGGAGGAAGTCGTGTTCGCGCTCGACGCCATCCTCGACCCGGTGTCGCTGTTCGAGCCGGTGTTCCATGACGGCACAGACACGGTCTGCGTGATGGACCAGGTCGGCGACACGCGCAACACCGACGACCACTGGCTCGCCGACATCGCCCTGCGCGAGGCCATCGACAGCCTGAACGACCGCGAAAAACGCATCATCCGCCTGCGCTTTTTCGAGGGACGGACACAGATGGAGGTCGCGCGTGAGATACACATCTCGTCAAACAAAGGGACGCCATCTCCCGAGCCCGCCGCCGCCCAGATGGAAATGAGCTTTTCAAGACCCCTTTCCGCCCGCCGCGGCGAATATGCGGTTACTTACTGCGTGAAGTGGCGGTTTGGGTGACGAAAAGAGTCCGGCCCCCGATTGGGAGCCGGACTGTTAGGTGTATGCTGTTTTTGTAGGGGAGATTAGTGCGCGCTGAACCACTTGCAACGCTTTGCATTGGAATCGCTATACTCATACGGAGAATCGCCATCTGTCCAGTTACTGAGCTTTGCCGTTACATTGGACAGATTGATTTCGATGTTCAATCCGGTAGGACCAAGCGCAAGCACCTCGCTCGTGACAAGTGCGCTGCCGCCCGACATGGTAAAGTTGCTCGTTGCAACACCGAAACTTGTGTCAGTACCCGAGGGAGAACCGTTCGTCCAATATTTCGACTCGCCGCTGGTGGCAGTGAGCGAACCGCCGGTAATGCTTACCGACTGCGGTGCACACACGCCATAGTTCTTTGCCTGTGAGCTCGTTCCGTGGGCACGCACGCCGCCGTTGTAGCTCTTCATCGCACCGCTTGCCTGCACTGTGCCGCCGTTGATGAGCAGCCGTGCCGTTCTGTTCGTAGAACTCCTCGATACACTGATACCGCAGCTGCTGCCGTACACCGCGTTGGAACTGGAGTTAATATCGATGTAGTCACTGCCCTTTGCCGTAACAGTGCCGCCGTTTACGGTCATATCGCCATTTTGCACCTCAATACCGGCGCTGATAGCACTAATGTGTGCCATTGCTTCGCGCTGCACCGTATCGACCGCACTGGCATTAACGGTGCCGCTGTTGATGGTCAAATTGCCGCTCTCCACATAAATACCGTAGCTGTATGTCTCATAGGTAGATGTATTCTCGGCGCCGCCGCGCGTATTCAGCGTACCGTCGCCTTCGATTACCAGATTACCGTCCCGAACCACGATTCCGGCATTTCTATTCTTGTTTCCGGAATTGGTGTTCGTCAGTGTGTTCGTACCCTTCAGAACGATATGCAGCGTTTTGTTTTCTTCGGTGTTATGGTAGCCGTCATAGTAAATGACGCCGTTATAAGAATTGTCGCTAGGTGTCGTGTACGTATGTCCGTTGTTTGTTGTCAGCGTGCAGTTTTCCAGCGTCAGGGTGTTGGTCTCGCCGTCAAAGTAGGCTGTGCCATCGCCCAGAATATTATCGGCGTTCGCGCCCTTTACCTGCGTGCTGCCAAGATAGAGATTGTACACCGTGTTATCCTTATCCCAATGCGCATACAGCGTATGATTTTCTGCGGTGGAAACCGTATCGTCCGCCGTTACCTTGTTGCCGCCGGTTTCCTGCGTGAACCAGCCGAGGAATTTATAGCCGGAACGTACAGGTGTATTCGGCAGCACGTACTTTTCATCAAAGGTAACCTGCTTGGTGATTTTTTCCGCGCCCTCATAGTTCAGGTCAAACGTCACCGTGTACTCATTCGCCGTCCACTTCGCGTAGAACGTCTTAGCTTCCGTTGCATCTGCCGGGATTTCGGTTACGGCATCGCCGCTGAAGCCGGAGTTCGTGAACCAGCCGCCGAAGGTATAGCCGGTGCGGGTCGGAGCTGCGAGCGTTACCGCCGTACCGTAGGTGTAACTGCTCGGGTTGCCGGGGGCGTTCGTGCCGTTGTTCAGTTTGTAGGTGATGTTATAGGTGTTCAGCGAGTCGCTGAACTGCGCCGTGTAGGTCGCGTTACCCGTTACCTCAGTCAGCGCAGGCGACCAGCCGGTAAAGGTATAGGTGTGGCCGGTGTCCTTCTTGGTCGGCGTATCGCCCTTATAATTCGGCATTGCACCGTAGCGGAGTGTTTCTTTTTTCAGCTCGGTATCGCCGTTCATCCACGTAACCGTATAGGTCAGGCGGTCATAGTAGATGCTGATAACCGTCGAGCCGTCGGGCGCGATAGCGCTCTGCTTGAACTCCTTTGCCGGTGCGAAGCCGGTGTAGGTTTTGGCTACCGCCTCGGTCTGCTGACCGGTGATGCCGGAGAGCGTTTCGGACTCGAACTCGGTGTAATTATTGTCCGCAATATCCTCAGTATTCTGCTGATAGTGCTTGACGGTGTAGGTTGCCTTGCCCTCTTTCCAGTGCGCGTAGAGCGTCTGCGGTGCGGTGATGGAAACCTTGGTGTCTGCCGTTACCTGTTTTACCTGTTCGCCGTCCGTCTGCGCGGTAAACCAGCCGAGGAAGTCATAGCCGGCCCGCTCGGGCGTTGTCAGTGCGCTGTAAGTGCCATCGTAGGTGACTGTTATCTTTGTGGGTTCCGCCGCGCCGTCATAGTTCAGGTTCAGCGTTACATCGTAGGGCTTCGCCGTCCACTTCGCGTACAGGGTCATGGCGTCCGATACCTTATCGCTGTCAAAGTTCCATGCCTTGGTGCAGCTCTGGTCGGTGTACCAGTCGCCGAAGGTGTAGCCGGTTCTGGTCGGGGCGCTCGGCTTCATGATTTTCTCGTCGGTCTTGACTGTCTGGCCTGCCACATCCGTGCCGCCGTTCGTCACGAAAGTGACAGCGTTATCGTTTGCCGTCCACCGCGCGGCGTACTCTGCGCTCTCGGTGACGATTTTCGGCAGTTCCGAGTTCCAGCCTGCAAACGTGTAGCCACTGCGCGAGGGAGTCGGTGCGTGCAGGTCTGCGCCGTGCTTATAGGTCTGCACAACGTTTTCCGTGCCGTTGTCGAGATTGAACATTACGGTATACTCGTTGCGGTCATAGTAGACCTTTACGACCGTGCTGCCGTCCGGCGCGATGGTCTTTTTCTCGGCGGATTTCTCGTGGAAGCCGGGATATTCCTTAACCGGAACCGCCGCTTCGCTCTCGGTCGTGCCGGTCAGCTTTTCCGACTCCGTATTAACGTAGCCGCCGCCCAGCTGTTCCTGATAGCGCTCTACCGTGTACTTCGTGTCCTTGGCGGGCTGCCACTTCGCGTAAAGCGTCATGCCCTTGCTGCTGTCGCTGAACGAGGGCATGGTGGTGAGTGTTTCCGCCTTGGTGTCGTAGGCGCTGTCCTTATACCAGCCGTCAAAGACGTAACCCTGTTTTACGGGGTCTGCCGGCCAGCTGAGCGCCATGCCGGCGCCGCCGGTCAGCTGCGGAACCGCCGAGCCGCCCACGGAGTCAAAGCTGATGTAGCGTTCGCCCTCGGGGTCGCTCCACGCGATGTGAATGACCTTCTGAATGGGCTTGGACGTGAAAGCGAGCGCCGCCTTTTTCCATGTGATGGTCATGTCGGTGTCCTCTTTGAGAGAACCGGCGGTGACAGGCTTGACCATTACCGTGTTGCCTGCCGCGTCATAGGTAAAGCTCGGGTTGGAGAAAGTGATATAGAAATTCTGCTCGTTCGGACCGGATTGGCTGCTGTCCTTGTTTACCGTGCCGAGTTCGCCGGATTTGAGATCCATGCTGCGCATATCGTAGGTGGACGCCGGGAGCGTCATAGTGCGTGCGGCTTTGAGCGTGTAGCTTGTGTTTCCGCCGTCCGCGAAGGCATAGACGTTCTGCATCTCACCCGCCGACCAAAGCGGCCACTGGTTCGCGTAAATCGTCGGGTTCCATGTCAGCTTGCTGCTGTTGAACGCCTGCGCGACAAATTTGATGTCGAGATACATACCGATTTCGATCATCATGGCGCCGGCGGAGTTTTCCGTCTTGCCTGCGCCCTGCTTCCACGCCAGATGGTAGAAGAAGTAGCCCCACAGCTGCGCATATGCGCCGACGTCGGCGGTAATGCCGATTTTATCGAGCTTTAGCGAGAACAGGCCGACATACATTTCCAACCGCAGTCCCGCTCGTATGCCGATAGAGCCCACGACGTAGAAATCGAAGTTATACTGCAGTGTGATA
>ERZ837487.2058-NODE-2058-length-21826-cov-22.018741_pt1 | contig 21826 bp, 20 predicted proteins | sample MGYA00519911_ERZ837487 | MGnify/ENA primary metagenome ERZ837487 (study PRJEB31850, sample SAMEA3708818) | human gut metagenome | biome: human gut; feature: human-associated habitat; material: faeces | place: China | collected 2014 ...
CCCGCAACGCCATGGGAAAACTGCTGCGCTGAACACAGGAGGAAACAGAACAATGAGTAAGATCAGAGTGCTGGATAATGTCTACGACCTTATCACCATCAACATGGCGGACCGCTTCAAGGACAATGTGGCCTTCCGGTTCTACGATACCGCGAACGATGCCGTGACCGCCATCCTCTATAAGGATTATGTGCAGGATATCCGCAAGGCGGTGAACTATTTCCGCTCCACCATCCCGGAAGTCAGGGGCAAAAAGATCTGTCTTTTGACCAAGAACAGCTACGAATATGCGGTCAATTCCTTCGGCATCGTGGCTGCCGGGGCAGTGCTGGTGCTGCTGAACCAGCGCAAGAACTGGGAGGAGCTGAAATACGAGCTGGAACTGGTGGAGCCGGACGCCATCCTGACCGATGGCGACGACTATGGCTTCAATGAGCAGCTGCAGGCCGCCTATGGCAGCATCCTCCGCCCGATGGACGGTTTCCGCAGTGTTGAACCGGGTCAGCTGACCCGTTGCATCGACCATGAAGCGATGATGATCCTGATGTTCACCTCCGGCACCACCGGCCGCAGCAAGGGCGTCATGCTCAGCGAGAAGAATTTCTTCTCGGTCATGCGGGCGCACACTCAGATCGGCGAACACATGATGGAATACCGGCACGACCCGGATCTTGTCATGAGCCAGTACACCGTGCTGCCCATGTTCCATCTGGGCGCATTTATCTGCCTGTTCTCCTGGGCGCACGCGGGCTGGGCACTGAACGTCAGCAGCGATATCCGCAACTTCTATAAGGAAATGCAGCGGATGCCCAGTCAGGCCATGGCGGTGGTGCCGGTGATCATGAACTCGATGCACCACGACGTGATGCGCGGCCGCAAGGACCGTCTGGGCCAGCTGTGGGTGCCCATCTGCTCTTCGGCCATGTTCGACCCGCAGGTCATGCTGGATATGGCGAACAACGGCATGTTCGTGGTGCAGACCTACGGCAGCACCGAGACCTGCGGCGACGGCATCATCAACTACGCGCAGGATGCAAAGCACATCGGCGCAGTGGGACAGGGCAACGACTATCTGGAGTATAAGCTGGAACCGGACGGGGAGCTGTGCATGCGCGGCGACAGCATCATGCTGGGTTACTACAAAGACCCGGAAGCCACCGCCGAAGTCATCGACGCGGAGGGCTGGTTCCATACCGGCGACCTTGCCCGGAAGGACGAGGACGGCTACTACTTCCTCATCGGGCGCAAGAAGAACCTGATCATTCTGGGCAGCGGGGAGAACATCAGCCCCGAAGAGCTGGAAGCCATTGTGGGCCGGTGCGAAAAAGTAAAGGAGTGCCTTGTCAAAGAGATGGGCCAGAAGATCGGTGCTGTGGTGTACTGTGAAGAAACAGACCAGCAGGCCGTGCGGGACTTCATCACCGAAGCAAACCGCAGCCTTCCCCTTTATAAGCACATCAGCGCAGTGGAGTTCTGCACCGGACCTCTGCCCCGCAACGGTGCGGGCAAACTGGTCCGCCAGTGACAGAAGGGCGGTGCCGGGATGCATAAAGGGCGGCGGCGGTGCCATGCTAAAGGCAGACGATCCGTGGGAAACTGTGAGTTTGTGCCCCGGCCCCTTGCGCACAGCGGCGAAGAAAGGTATTATAATAGAAACGGTGCGGCCTGCGCTGCGCCGATCATCCGTCACGGAAAGGAAGAATATTTCTATGGAACGAGCAGAAATCATTTCTCAGATCCTTGCGATCCTCGAGGATGTCGCAGAGGTGTCTCCCGAGGATGTGAACGAAGATAGTGTCCTGATGGACGACCTTGACCTGTCCTCGATGGAGATCCTGACCATCGTGGCAGATCTGGAAGAGACCTTTGGCCTGCGTATCCCTGAAAAGGAACTGCGCAAGTTTGTCACCATGGGAGATCTGGCCGATTATCTGGTGGAGCACGCGGGGTAATCGGATGGAACAGTCACAGCGCTCGGCGGAGTATGTCTTTCAGGGAACGATGTACTTTTTCCGCCGCGAGAAGATCCAGTGCCGGTATCAGTTCGCGCTGCAGGATACGGTGGAGCCTGCCCTGCTGCAGCGTGCGCTGAACGAGGCACTTTCGGCTGCACCCTATTACCGGGTGCAGCTGGTGTGGGAAAAGCGGGACGCTTTTCTGGAACCGAACCCGAACCCCTGCCTTGTCTATGCGGGCAGCGCCATGCGGGCCATCCCGGAGGAAACCAACGGCTACCTCTTCAGCGTGAGCTGCGAGGGGGATACCGTCTATTTCGACTGGTATCATTTTCTCATGGATGGGCGCGGCGTTTCGTCGCTGCTCACCCGCATTCTGGAGCTGTACTGCAACCTGCGGTACAGCACGGCCTTTGCCAACCCGCCCATCGTGTGCAGCCCGCCCTATGATATCAAGGCCATGATGGAAAAGTACCCGGCCCCCGCAGCAGGGGAAAGCACCCTGCAGCGGGATGTGGTGCAGATCTGGGAAGGCCGGATGCGCCGCACCCGGGTGCGGCTGACCAAACAGAGCCTTGTGGACTGCGCGGTGGAAAACAGCGTCAAGCCCTTCACGGCGCTGGCAGGTCTGCTGAGCCTTGCGCTGCGGGGGTATCTGGGCAAGGATGAGATCCAGTATTCCTATTCCGCCGACACCCGCAAAGCGGTCGGCGTGCCGGACGCCCTTTACAACTGCGTGTGCTCCTTTCAAGACAGCGTGAAGCTGACCGACAGCACCCGGCTGGCCGACATTGTACCCGCGATGGATGCTTCCGTTCGCCGCAATCTGCAGCCGGAAGCCCAGCTTCGTCAGATGGCGCAGCAGATGGCGTGGGTGTACAAGGTGGACCAGCAGAAAGCCCCCCTGCGCATCAAACAGCGGGTGTTCCAGATGGGCGAGTACATCAGCGGCGTCCCGGCGGATTTCTGGCTCAGCTATCTGGGCAATCCCCTTCTCCCGGCTACCCCGGAACTGCAGCAGTACATCCGGGACTTCAACGTCTGGGTGCCGCCGGACGGCGGCTCCATGGGCGTGGAGGCCTCCAGCCTGAACGGGGTCATCACCCTGTGCATCGAGAACAAAGCCGAGATGCCGGGTCTTGCCGCAGCCATCCGTACCGCCTTTGAAAAAGAAGGCATCACGGTGCTGGAAGCAGAAGATCTGGACGGCTGAAACAGTACATGATACCAAAAACAGCAGCGCACCCGTCAGGATGCGCTGCTGTTTTGCGGTTACCGGAGTTTTGCGTGCAGGACTTTTCCAGCGTCGCAGGCCGGGCGGAATTCGTCCGGCTCTTCGTAGGCGATGGGCGTATCCAGATCGTCCTCCTGCACCCGCTGCACGCCTGCGATGGCAACCGGCACCACCAGCATAATGAAATTGGAGCGCCGGAGCCGTTCCTGAATGGTCATAGAGATCCCCTCCCTGTTTTTTCTGATGCCATTGTACCACAGAACGCGGCGGGAGAGTTAAACAAAGATTAAAGCTGCCGTCAGTCTGTTTTTGCCGGGCGGGTGGTCACCTCGCCGCAGCACAGCGCTTCCTCGCGGCCGTTCTCCCGCCGGACGACCAGCCGTCCTTCATCATCGATGGCAAGCGCTTTTGCGGCGTAGGTCTCCGCCCCGGCGCAGACCGTGACCCAGTGGCCGGGCACGAAACACCGGGCGCGGTATTCGTCCAGACAGTCGAACCCGGGGCACAGAGCCAGAAGCTCCCGGGCAATGGCTCCGGCCAGCGCCGCCCGGCTCACCGGGGCAGGCCCGCCGGGGTACAGGCTCCCGGCTTTGCCGGCCAGCTCTGCAGGCCAGTCGGCGGCGGTGGAAGTCAGGTTCAGGCCGATACCCACCACCAGCCATTCCAGACGACCGCTCTCAAGGTCGGTTCCGGCTTCGGTCAGGATGCCGCAGACCTTTTTGCCCTGATAGTACAGGTCGTTGACCCATTTGATGGACAGCTCGATGCCGCACAGGGCTTTCACCGCCCGGCACACCGCCACGGCAGCGCTGATGGTGACAGTCTGGGCGCTGGCGGCGGGAACTTCCGGCCGCAGCAGGACCGAGCAGTACACGCCCTTGCCCGCCGGGCTTTCGAACCGGCGGCCCAGCCGTCCGCGGCCGGCGCTCTGGTGCGCCGTCAGCACCAGTGTACCGTGGGGCGCGCCGTCCAGCGCCAGAAGCTTTGCGGTGCGGTTGGAGCTTTCCAGCGTGTCGTAGACATACACCGGGGCGGGATATTCTCCCACGGCTTCGGCGCAGAAGGGGTCGCCGCCGGTCAGCCGGTAACCCCGGCGGGGGGCTGCTTCCAGCGCGTAGCCCTGCGCTGTGAGGGCGGCGGCAGCCTTGTGGACGGCAGCACGGCTCACCCCCAATGTTTCGGCCAGCTGCTGGCCGGAAATGTATTCACCCTCTGCGGCCGAAAGCGCCTGCAGAAGTGCCTGACGGGTGGAATTTGGCATGGCTGTCCGCCTCCTTTTGTGCTATACTCTCATTGTATCATAGTCTGAAAAATTTTTCTGCATTTCTGCAGGAAAAGCGGTTCCGGAACCGTATTGGTGTATAGAACGGACGGAAAGGAGGGTGTGCAGACCGTTGACGACATTGGAATTCAGCAAAATGGTGCAGCAGTATCAGGCGCTTGTGTATACGGTCTGCCATCAGCTGGTGCCGGACGTGCAGGAAGCACAGGATCTGACGCAGGAGACCTTTCTGGCCGCATGGCGGGCCATCGACCGGTGTCCGCCCGGCTACGAAAAACAGTGGCTGGCGCGCATCGCAGCCAACAAGGCAAAGGATTATCTGCGCAGTGCATGGGTGCGGCGGGTGAATACCCCCGGCGATGAGGTTTTGGCGCTCGAGGGTGCCCCGCCGGGCAGCGACCCGGAGCAACAGGTGCTGGAAGATCTGGGTGAAGAAGAGCTGACCCGGATGATCCTGGAACTGCGGGAGCCGTACCGGACGCCCTGCCGTCTGGTGCTGCTGGAACAGAATACCATGGCGCGGGCGGCGCAGCTGTGCGGCCGCCCGCCCAAAACGGTGGAAGCGCAGGTCTACCGGGGCAAAAAAATACTGGCGCAGCAGATCACCCGGCAAAACACCGGGGAAAGGGGGAACGTACATGGAACTGTTTGACGAAAAAGGCTGCCTGACCGACGAGGGCTTGCAGGCGCTGACCGGCGGACAGCTGGATGAGATGGGGCGGCTGGAAGCAGCAGAGCACCTTGCCTACTGCGACAGATGTATGGACCGCTACACCGCCCTGCTGACCGAAGACGCACTGGAAACGCCGCCGCATCCGGCCCGGGGCGCCGTGATGGGCACCATCTGGGTGCGGCTGATGCAGAACACATGGGGCAGGACGGCTGTGGCGGCTGTGGCAGCAGTGCTGGCGCTGACCATGTGGCGTTCCGGTACGCTGTGGCAGCTGATGGACATTCAGGAACAGGTAAAGAGCTGGATGCCTGCGTCCAGCCAGAGCCAGAGCGCAGATGAACGGCTGGGAAGACCCGTGCAGGATGACCGCAGGCCGTCCCGGCCGGAAACGCTGGGCAGGCCGGTGGAAGATACCGGGCCGAAGCAATCAGCCGATCTTGCGGAAGCATTGAACGACCTGCTGTTCGGCAGGCATGAACACCCCAACGAGAATTGACAGAAATGAGAGGTTTTGAATGATGAAAAACGGGATCCTGACCTTTTTCTTTGCGTTCTGCCCGGGCGCGGGCCAGATGTATCAGGGCTACATGAAGCGCGGACTTTCGCTCATTACGATGTTCTGCCTGTTTGTTGCCGCAGGTGTAACGATGCTGGATGTGCTGGCCGTGGGCTGCGCCATCGTGTGGATGTACAGCTTTTTTGACACCTTCAATCTCCGTGCCCAGATCGGTGCAGGCACGGCGCCGCAGGACGATTATCTGGTGCACATCAACTGGAATGACAAGCGCATGGAGCAATTCATGATGGACAGCCACAAGCTGGTGGGCTGGGGTCTGATCGCTCTGGGTGTGCTGGTGGCCTACAAGAACATCATCATGAACACGCTGGGCGATCTGGTGTGGCGCTGGGGCAAGGAGATCCCTTTCTTCCGTGCGCTCTATCTGGTGCTGGACGAACTGCCGGAGATCGTGGTATGCGTGGCGCTCATCGTCTGCGGCGTCTGGCTGGTGAAAGGCCCCAAGGGTAAAAAGCAGAAAAAAGACTCTGCCCCGGAGGAAGAGTTCCCGGCCTATGTGGCGGAAGATACCGCCCCGGAGCAGAAGGAGGGCTTTGCCATGCCGAAGCTGTCCCGTCTGCTGGGCAAGCCGGTGACACCGGAGGATAATGCGGATGACACGGAGGACAACGATGGACGAGGAGAATAAAGCGGCATCCACGGCCCCTGCCGCCCCGCAGCAGGAGCAGCCCCGCCGCCGGGTGGGCAGCCTGACGCTGGGCGTCTGCCTGATCGCGGCCGGAATCTTTTTCGGGTGCTATTACTTTGTGCCGGGCTTTGACGGGCAGCTGGTGCTGAAGATCGCGCCGGCAGCGGGTCTTGTACTGTTGGGGTGCGAGGTGTTGTTCTTTGCCTGCCGCCCGGGACGTTGGAAATACGATTTCTGGTCGGTGTTCATCTGCCTTGTACTCATGGGCGTCTGCTTCGGCTTTACGATTCTGGCTGCATGGTGGGATGACTTTGACCCGGAACGCCGCCAGACCGCGCTGCAGCTCAGCCAGCAGTACACCGCCGATGCCTATGCGCAGATCCGGAAATCTGACCCGGATGCCCCGGTAAAGGACATCAGCGGGAACGTGTATCTCTATACCGGAGCGGTGAAAACGCTGGAGGACATAGATGGCGGCAGCGGCTATGCGACCCTCGATGTGGAGTTGTCCGGCAGCTACGGCAGTGCAGAGCAGTTTGCACAGGCCTGCCGCAGCATGACGGATGCGGTGCAGCAGTGCCGCCCGCAACCCGATACGCTGATCTTTGCATGGTCGCCGGACAACGACCCGGAAGAGAGCCTTGGCACGGGAACACTGCAGCAGGTGGAGCAGTACACGCTGAAGCTGGTGGGCATTGCGCAGCTGGACTGGACGGCTGACCAGATGGCAAAGCAGACCGAGGTGCAGTATCTGCTGGACGAGGAGAACGAGCCGGAAGAACAACCGGCTTCCGGCGAAGAGATGGAGCCGGACGGAACAGAATAAAACCAAAACAGAAAAACGCCAGCCGCGGAAATTTCCACGGCTGGCGTTTTGTTTGTTGAAAAGTTACAGCTTCTTGCCAGTCAGCAGTTCGTAAGCTTCCAGATACTTAGCGATGGTCTTGTCAATGACTTCCTGCGGCAGGTCGTAATTGCTGTCGGGGTTGGCCTTGAGCCAGTCGCGCACGAACTGCTTGTCGAAGGAGGGCTGGCTGTGACCCGGCTCGTAGCCTTCCAGCGGCCAGAAACGGGAAGAATCCGGAGTGAGCATCTCGTCGCCCAGCACTACGTTGCCGTTCTCGTCCAGACCGAACTCGAACTTGGTATCGGCAATGATGATACCGCGGGACAGCGCATACTCGGCGCACTTCTTGTACAGAGCGATGGTGTAGTCGCGCAGCTTGGTGGCGTACTCTTCGCCGTGGCCGGGGAACTGCTTTTCCAGCACCTCGATGCTCTTTTCGTAGGAGATGTTCTCGTCGTGGTCGCCGATCTCGGCCTTGGTGGAGGGAGTGTAGATAGGCTCGGGCAGCTTGTCGGATTCCTTCAGGCCCTCGGGCAGCTGGATGCCGCACACCTTGCCGGTCTTCTGGTAGCTGGCCCAGCCGCTGCCGGTGATGTAGCCGCGCACGATGCACTCGATGGGCAGCATGGTCAGCTTGCGGCACATCATGCTGTTGCCGTCGAACTGGGGCTGGCGGAAGAACTCGGGCATATCCTTCACGTCCACGCTCAGCATATGGTTGGGCAGCAGGTCGCGGGTATAGTCGAACCAGAACTTGCTCATCTGGGTCAGGACGGTGCCCTTTTTGGTGACTTTGTTTTTCAGGATGACGTCAAACGCAGAGATGCGGTCGGTGGCAACCATGATCAGGCTGTCGCCGTTGTCATAGATCTCACGAACCTTGCCTTCTTTGATGGGCTTGAACTCAGTCATAATCAAAACACTCCATTTTCCAATGCCGACGGGGCGGCGGTGTATCTTACCCATTTATTGTACCATTTCTGCCCGGCGTTTGAAAGAAACAGAATGAAAGGAAAACGGGGCGGTTTTTGTGTTTTTCTCGTGAAAAATGCGCAAAAAACACCGGTAAAATTCGGCGTTTTGACGACAAAAGTCGTACTTTCACAAAAATGAAGCGGGGTTCTTTGTGAAATGCGGATATGGACTTTCCCGGGCTGGTGCGGTATGGTATACTCAATAATATATAGCTTACCGTCTGGCAGGCTGAGCGGTATACAGTAAAAAAATACAGGGAGGTAAATTCTATGGGCAGTTTTCCGAAGGATTTTCTGTGGGGCGGTGCAACAGCCGCCAACCAGTGCGAGGGCGCATGGCAGGACGGCGGCAAGGGTCTTGCAACGGTGGATGTGACCCCCTTTGGCCCGGACCGTTTCCCGGTGGCAAAGGGCGAGCTGGAAATGCTGGAGTGCGACGAGAAACACTACTACCCCGGCCATGAGGCCATCGACATGTACCACCACTATAAGGAGGATATCGCCCTCTTTGCAGAGATGGGCTTCAAGTGTTACCGCCTGTCCATCGCATGGACCCGCATCCTGCCCAACGGCGATGATGCTGTTCCCAACGAAGAGGGCCTGAAGTACTACGAAGACCTGTTTGACGAGTGCCACAAATACGGCATCGAACCGCTGGTGACCATCTGCCACTTCGACACTCCCATTGCCCTTATCAAGAAGTATGGCGGCTGGAAGGACCGCCGCATGGTGGATGCCTATGTGCACTACTGCAGCATCCTGTTTGACCGCTACAAGGGAAAGGTGAAATACTGGCTGACCTTCAACGAGATCAATATGCTGCTGCATCTGCCCTTTACCGGCGCAGGTCTGGTGTTCCATGAGGGCGAAAATGCGGAGCAGATCAAATATCAGGCCGCTCATTACGAGCTGGTGGCCAGCGCAAAGGCCGTGAAGCTGGCGCACGAAAAGATGCCCGGCGCACTGGTGGGCTGTATGCTGGCCGCAGGTCAGTTCTATCCCCGCACCTGTGCGCCGGAGGATGTCCGTGCCGCGCAGGAAGCCGACCGCGACAACTATTTCTTTACCGATGTGCAGGCCCGGGGCGCCTACCCCGTGTGGGCAAAAAAGCGCATGGAGCGCGCCGGTGTGGTGCTGAGCACCGAGCCGGAGGATGAGCAGACCCTGAAAGAAGGTACCGTGGACTTCGTGTCCTTCAGCTACTATTCCAGCCGCTGTATTACGGTGGACAAGGAACTTCTGGCTGCGGAAAGCGCCGATGGCAACGCTGTGTTCGCCGCTGTGAAGAACCCCTACCTCAAGGCCAGCGAGTGGGGCTGGGCCATCGACCCGGTGGGCCTGCGCGTGACCCTGAACACCATCTATGACCGGTACGAAAAGCCCATGTTCATCGTGGAAAACGGTCTGGGCGCAGTGGACAAGGTGGAAGCGGACGGCTCCATCCACGACAGCTACCGCATCGACTATCTGCGCGCTCATATCGAGGAGATGGAAAAGGCCATCAACGAGGACGGTCTGCCCCTGATGGGCTACACCACATGGGGCCCCATCGATCTGGTGAGCGCTTCCACCGGCGAGATGAAGAAGCGCTACGGCTTTATCTATGTGGATAAGGACAACGACGGCAAGGGTACGCTGGCCCGCAGCCGGAAGGACAGCTTCTACTGGTACAAAAAGGTCATTGCCTCAGACGGCACCGACCTTGCCTGAACAGCCTGCGGAGCGGAGGCTGTGTGAGGAAGGGCAGAACAAAGAGAGGATAACAGAATTTTATGACACCACAGATCATTGCACACCGGGGCGCATCTTACCTTGCGCCGGAAAACACCCTTGCCGCTTTCCGCAAGGCGATGGAAGTCGGCGCGGACGGCGTAGAGATGGACGTCCAGCAGACCAAGGACGGCGGCCTTGTCATCCACCACGATTTCATCATCGATATGCACACCGATATCGCGGGCAAGATCTACGATATGACCATGGGTGAATTGAAGGAGCTGGATTTCGGCAGCTGGAAGGATGTGAGCTTCAGAGACGAAAAGATCGCCACTTTGCAGGAAGCGCTGGCGCTGTGCAAGGAGATGGAGGGCACCATTGTTCAGCTGGAAATGAAGGCCACCATCGACGATGACCCGGAGTTTGTGCCCCGCGTCATCCGCGTCATCCAGGAAGCGGATATTGCCGACCGGCTGGTGCTGATCTCCTTCAACCACAATCTGCTGCGGCAGGCAAAGCAGCTGATGCCGGAGATCACGGTGGGCGCGCTGGTCTACGGTGCCGTGGAGACCATGGCATTGCCCAAGGGGCTGTGGGAGTTCCTTGACATGCAGAACAGCATCGAAGAGGAAAACAGCTTTCCACAGCTGCCGGAGCTTTCGGTGGAAAATGTGGATGACGAAAACTGCAGCTGGCTCATCCGGCGGCTGAGCAATCAGATCAGTATGCTGCGGGCGAACTTTCCGGGCGAGAGCATCACCGCGGTGCTCCGCCATCTGGAAGAGCAGCATGACCCGGTCAAATACATCCAGTCGCTGGATTTCAAGCCGGACTGGGTGAGCTGCGAGTATCACACCGCCTATCAGCAGCCCGGCATGGTGCAGCGGCTCCATGATATGGGCGTCAAAGCTTCGTTCTGGACGGTGGATACCGAGGAAGGGGTCAAGGATCTCTGGCCTTTGCAGCCGGATGCCATCGTCACCAACCGCCCCGACCGTGTGCGGGAGTGGGTGGCCGAGCTGGAAATGCAGGAATAAACAAAACACAACAGCGGGCAGCTTACGGGCTGCCCGCTGTTGTGTTTTGCGATTTCACTGGATGAATCCAAAGCTCCGCAGTACGAACAGCCAGAAGGTCAGGCTGAAGGCGCTGAACAGGGTGGTGGTGACGCACACGCTGCCGGTGAGCGCGCCTTCGTGGCCCATCTGCTTTGCCATGACGTAACACGCCGGGGTGGAAATGCTGCCCAGCATCACCAGCAGGGCCACCAGTTTTTCGTCCGTAAAGCCGAAGTGTACTGCCAGCGGCAGGAACAATGCCGGGAGCAGCATCAGCTTGACCACGGTGGCTACGGCGGTGGGGCGGAGATAGCCCAGTGCCTTGCGGCCCTTGAAGCCTGCACCAATGACCAGCAGCGCCAGCGGGCTGGTCAGACCGGCCACATTGGAGAGGGTCTTGTTCAGCATGGCAGGCATGGGCAGGCCCAGCAGGCTCCACGCAAACCCGGCGGCAATGCCCAGCAGGATGGGGTTGGTCACGATGCCGAGGACGCTCTTTTTCAGCTTTGCAGCCATGGAACCGGTCTGAGCAGCGTCCGGCGATTCCAGCGTCAGGATAACGACGGCCATGATATTGTACAGCGGCACACTGCCTAAGATCATCAGGCTGGACATACTGGCATCGCCGTAAATGCTCTGCAGAAAGGCCGACCCGAGGATAGCCGCCGAAGAGCGGTAGCACACCTGCACGAACTCGCCCACAAGGCTCTTGTTTCTCAGACAGAGCTTTGCCAGCGCCCAGAGCGCCAGAATGCTGCCGAGGGTGACCGCAAAGCAGAACAGCACATAGGCTCCGTCAAAGGCGGCTCGTACATCGGTGCTGCCAAGGTCCCGGAACAGCTGCACCGGCAGAGCCACATAGAACACGAACTTGTTTGCTCCGGCCACAAACCCGTCGCTGAGAAACTTTTTCTGGTACAGCACATAGCCCAGCACCATCACGAAGAACAACGGCAGGGTGCTGTTGAGGCTGAAGAGGATATTTTCCCACATGGCTCATACTCCGCCATGACGGCGCTGCTCAGCGGCCAGCTCCTGCTGCAGGGCGGCTTTGCGGTGATCCAGCAGCAGATCCTTGTTATACTGGAAATAGCGCTCACAGCCGTTTTCGGTGAGGAAGGCGTGGGACACCGGGTTTACGGTCAGTTCAGTGACGAACACCACCATCTCCTGGCTTTCGGCAAAAGCCTGCTCCATAAAGTCGAAGGCGGCTTCCAGCGCGGCGCTGGCGGTCTGCTGGGCTTTTTCGCGGGCATCGGCCAGCGAACGGAACTGCTGGCGCAGCAGGTCGAAAGCTTCCTGTGTTCCGGCGGCGTTGGCGCGGCGCAGCTCGCCCTCCCACCGGCGCAGCTCGGCCAGCACCTGCAGCCGGATGGTCAGGCCGTCTTTGGAGAGCAGCCCGGCGGTGCGCTGGCGCTGGGTCTCGGCGTCATAGTCCACGATGGACTGGTGGAACAGTTCGGCCGACCCGTCCGGGATATCCTCCGGCAGGGAGGCAAGGTCTTTTTTCAGCTCCCGCAGGAAGGCATAGCAGGCATCGGCCACGGCGTCGGCCTGACGGGATGCGGTGAACCGGGTGCCAAGGCCGGACAAAATCAGGCTGACCAGCGAAAGCCGCTCGTCGAAGGGTGCCTGCAGCAGGCGGGCAAATACGGCAGGCTTTGCCTGTCCGGCCAGAATTTCTTCCACGCCGTAGTCATCGCGGTACTTGTAATAAAGATCGAGGTAGGCCGAGAAGTCCTCGGCAATTTTCGGGTGCTGGATGTATTCTTTGATAAGGTCTTCGTCGGCCTGCAGACCCAGCGTTTCGTAGGTGTCCAGCAGATTGGAAAGATCCTCCCAGCCGCGGGCGGTGACGAACTGGGTGCCGTCCACGTCGGCGTTGATCTGGTAGAAGTTCTGCGGGTGCAGCTCCAGATAGCTCAGAATGGCACTGTGGATATGGGCGGCGCGGGCGTAATCCTTCCAGACCGGCAGGTCGGGCTCGATGTCCATGCGGCGCACACGGTCGAGGGTGACGATATCGAAATCCCGGACGGATTTATTGTACTCCGGCGGGTTGCCTGCCGCCACGATGACCCAGCCCGCGGGCACGGCCTGATTGCCGAAGGTCTTGCACTGCAAAAACTGCAGCATGGTGGGAGCCAGCGTTTCGGATACGCAGTTGATCTCGTCGATGAACAGGATACCTTCCGAAAGGCCGGTTGCCTCCATTTTGGCGTAGATGCTGGCGATGATCTCGCTCATGGTGTACTCGGTCACAGAGACGTCTTTGCCGCCGTAGTTGCGCTGCCGGATGAAGGGCAGGCCCACAGCACTCTGACGGGTGTGGTGGGTGATGGTGTAGGCCACCAGCGCAACGCCGCATTCCCGGGCCACCTGCTCCATCACCTGCGTTTTGCCGATGCCCGGAGGGCCCATGAGCAGAATGGGGCGCTGACGGATGGCGGGAATGGCGTATTCACCCAGAGCGTCCTTGGCAAGATACGCTTTGACGGTATGTTTGATCTCTTCTTTGGCTCGTTTGATATTCATATAAAATTCCCCTCTTTCTCAGGAGTTGTTCAGGTCGCGGTACAGGTCATCCTCTTCGGCCAGTGCGTCGGCAAGGGCGCTCTGGGGCCGGGCGGCTGCACCGGTAAATTCTTCCTCGTCCAGCACCACTTTCATGGCCCAGGGCGGTACATTGACATCGTCAAAGCGCTCCCCCAGAAACAGGAACGCCACATCGTAGGCCGGGCGCTTTGCCGGGTAGCTGCCCATGCCGTCGGTAAAGTAGAGCAGACCCCGCAGATTCGAGAACTTTTTCTCGGCGCACAGCTGGTTCACATACTCAAAAGCAGGCCGGAAGTCGGTTCCACCGCCGCCCCGCAGCTCAAAGTGGTTCATGGCATGGATCAGCTCGTCCTCATTGCGGATGAGCAAGTCCTGCCGGATGGCGTTGTCGGCCTGAATGAGGTGCAGGTTCATCCGATGGAAAAAGTTTTCCCGGCCCTTGAGCAGGGTGTAGGTCTCGGCAAGGAATGCCCGCACCAGCTCGCCGGAGGTGGAATAACTGGTGTCGATGACAAGCGCCAGCTCTTCGATCTTTTTGCTTTCCCGGGTCTCCAGCGGCTCGATGAGCGGCAGGTTGCCGTACACCGAAAGGCCGTAGGTGTAAAAATTCAGGTCGAATTCGTCCGGATCCAGTTTCACTTCTTCCCGCATCACGCAGAACCGGCGCAAAAAATCTTTGTAGCTGCGGCGGCTGCGGTTAGCGGCTTTCACCTGCTGTTTGAGTGCATCGGTGCCGTCGCCGGCTTCTTTATCCCGCAGGTCCAGCTCGGTCTGCATCCGCTCGCCGATCTTCTGCCATGTTTTCTGGGGCAGGGGCGTGGGCATCTGCTGGGGCTGGTCGGGGGCGTCCTTCGGCCACAGGCGGTGGTCGTCGGCCACGAATTCCCGTTCCAGCTGGCGCAGCACGCCGGGCGTCTGGCGTGTGAGCCACCGGTATACCGGGGCTGCCGCCACCACCTTTTCCTCGGCGGTGATCTGCTGGTAGGCATTCTGGCGCACATAGGTCAGGGGGCGCTTGACGCTGGCGCGGTTCAGGCTGTCGATCACATTTTCCACTGCGATGTCACAGGCCAGACTCCACATCTGCGGCTCCCGGCGGCCCCGCAGCCACAGATGCCGGAATACACAGTGGAATATCACATGCAGATACAACCGGTTGAGATACTTCGGGTTCTGCTGGTAGAGCTGCAGCAGCCGGGCAGGCTGATAGTACAGCATCTGGCCGTCGGTGGCCAGCACCCGGCAGCGCTCGTCCGGGGCGGGCGTCAGGGCACTGAGCGCCATATCCAGAAACCGGAAGTCCAGATACAGCCCGCTGCGCACCACAGCCAGCACTTCGCCGCCCATGCGTGCCTGCCACTCCTCGTGGGTCTCGGGCCGCTGGGAGCGGAACTCCTTGCGCGGGTCAATGAATTTTTCTTTCTGGATGGACTGCGGCAAAAATGTCACCTCGCTTATGAAAAACGGCCTCGCCCTCTCAGCCTTACGCTGTTCGGCAGCTCCCCCAAAGGGGGAGCCAAGGGCAGACCAGGAACGGATTCCTCTTTTGAGAGGCTTCGTTTGATCTTCCTGATTTAAAAATCAAAATCATACCGCTGCTTCGGTTTTGCTGCAGCGTATTTTTTGTGCTCTGCATCGGCCAGCAGGGCGGCGGCAGAGGCATTTTCTGCTTTGGCCGCAAGGGCAGCGGCTTCGGCAAAACCGTCCTTGTCCAGCACATCCAGCGCAATCAGTGCCCGGACGGCGGCAGTGTCCTGCGCTTTCAGCAGGCGGGTGAGCACCCGGCCGGTGTTGGCAGCAAGAAAGGCGCGGTAATGCCCGGCGGCTGTCTCGCGCAGCTGCCACGGATACCGCAGGCGGTCAAAGCAGAGCATGGCCATGATGTTGGCGTCATCCGCGTCGTGTCCCTGCGGAAAAATGACGTCGTATTCTGCGGGAAGGAATTTATTGTCGAGAAAACACTGTCTGTAATGATATCCCTGCCCGGAAAAGGTGTGCAGCAGGATATGGGCGGGGGTCTCCTCAATGTCTTCCCAGTAGGCGGGGTACCACAGCGCGGCCAGCGGTTCGGCGGCTCCGGCAGGCCGGAACTCCGCCCGCACCGCTTCGGTGATGTTGTTGACCAGAGCAAACAGACCGGTGGGAACATCAGGAGCGGCCTGCACCCGGAGGGTCTCCAGTGAAAAGCAGTTCAGGAACACGTCGCTGCCCATGGTCAGATTTTCTGCTCCCACGGTGAGCAGACGCAGCTTCCGGCAGTTGTAGAACGCACAGCTGCCGATGACCCGCAGACTGTCCGGCAAAGTAAGCTCTTCAAGAAAATTCCCGCACACCGGGTGCAGCTCGTCCGGTTCTGCGGAGGTGCCAAAATCGAGGTCGTACCGGCCGGAGCTGCCGCCCAGTTTCTGCCCGAATGCCCGGGTCAGTCGGACGGTGCCGTCCGGAGTGACCTCATAGCGGCAGAGTGCATCCGCTGCGGGCAGGCTGCGCGGCTTTTCGGAAAAGCAGTAGTCGCCCAGCTCGGTCACGGCAAAGCGGCCGCCCTTCGGCGCGGGGAGAGTGCCGGGCAGGGCAAGGCACGGCTCGGTGCCGTACACCCGCACCAGCCGGGCGGTATCTGCCGAGAGAGGCAGGAGATCCAATGTAAGAGTTTGTTCCGGAACCAGCATATTCTGACCTCGTTTTCCGTGCAATTCATTCAGCATCCAGTATAAACCAACGGAGAAGGATTGTAAAGAAAAAGGGCGGGCGCATTGCTGCGCCCGCCCCGTTGAGGAGGTCGAAATTGCTTTAGTTCTCGGCCAGATTGCCGGTGTAGAGCTGGTAATACTTGCCCTTTTTGGCAATCAGGTCATCGTGGCTGCCGCGCTCGATGATGCGGCCCTGCTCCAGCACCACGATGCAGTCTGCATTGCGGACGGTGGACAGGCGGTGGGCGATGACGAAGCTGGTGCGGCCGTACATCAGGCCGTCCATGCCGCGCTGCACCAGAGCCTCGGTGCGGGTGTCGATGGAGGAAGTTGCCTCATCCAGGATCAGCACCGGCGGGTCGGCCACAGCTGCACGGGCGATGGCCAGCAGCTGACGCTGACCCTGCGACAGGTTGGCACCGTCGCCGGTCAGCATGGTGTTGTAGCCGTCCGGCAGACGCTGGATGAAGCCGTCGGCGTTGGCCAGCTTTGCAGCGGCAATGCACTCTTCATCGCTGGCATCCAGACGGCCGTAGCGGATGTTCTCCATGACCGTGCCGGTGAACAGGTGGGTGTCCTGCAGCACGATGCCCAGAGAGCGGCGCAGATCGGCCTTTTTGATCTTGTGGATGTTGATGCCGTCGTAGCGGATCTTGCCATCCTGAATATCGTAGAAGCGGTTGATCAGATTGGTGATAGTGGTCTTGCCGGCGCCGGTGGAGCCGACAAAGGCGATCTTCTGGCCCGGGCGGCCGTAGAGGTTGATATCGTGCAGGACGGTCTTTTCCGGCACATAACCAAAGTCCACGTCGGTGAAGGTGATGTTACCCTCCAGCTTGTGGTAGGTGGTAGTACCGTCGTGGTGCGGGTGCTTCCATGCCCACAGGCCGGTGCGCTCGTCGGTCTCCACGAGGTTGTCGTCGCGGTCATACTTGGCGTTGACCAGAGTGACATAGCCCTCGTCGGTCTCGCTGGTCTCGTCCATCATCTTGAAGATACGCTCGGCACCGGCCAGAGCCATGATGATGCTGTTGGCCTGCATGGAGACCTGGCTGATGGGCATGTTGAAGCTCTTGTTCAGGGACAGGAAAGCCACGACGGTGCCCAGAGTGGTGCCGCCGATGCCGCTGACCGCCATGGCGGAGCCGACCAGTGCGCAGATGGCATAGCTGATGTTGCCCAGCTGGGCGTTGACGGGCATCATGATGTTGGCAAAGCTGTTGGCCTGCTTGGCGCTGTCCTTCAGCTGGTCGTTCAGCTCACGGAAACCGGCCAGAGCCTTCTGCTCGTGGGTGAACACCTTGACGACCTTCTGGCCTTCCATCATCTCTTCGATGTAGCCGTTCACCTTGCCCAGGTCACGCTGCTGCTGGATGAAGTATTTGCCGGACTGCTGGGTGATCTTCTTGGAGCAGAACAGCATCAGAGCCACCATGATCATGGTGACGATGGTCAGCTGCCAGCTCAGCATGCACATGCTGACGAACACGGACACGACGGTGATGGCGCTGGAAACCAGCTGCGGGACGCTCTGGCTGATCATCTGGCGCAGGGTGTCCACGTCGTTGGTGTACACCGACATGATGTCGCCGTGGGGGTGCTGGTCAAAATACTTGATGGGCAGGCTCTCCATATGAGTGAACAGCTGCACACGCAGATTGCGCAGGGTGCCCTGGGTCACGTTGACCATGACGCGGGCATTGAGCCATGCGGCCAGAATGCCCACCACATAGATGCAGCCCACCCGGAGCAGGGCACCGGCCAAAGGGGCAAAGTCGGGGTTCTGCTGCTGGGTCATGGGCACGATGTAATCGTCCATCAGGGTCTGCAAAAACAGGCTGGCCTGCACGTTGGCCAGCGCGCTGACCACGATGCACACCAGAACAAGGATGCAGTGGGGCAGGTAGTGCTGGAACACTTCGCCCATGATGCGCCCCAGCAGCTTGCCCGGATTTTCTACCTTGGGTTTCGGACCCATGCCGCGGGGGCCGGGGCCGCGTACTTCTTTTGCCTGAGCCATTACTGCTCACCTCCCTGCTTGTCAAAGTCGCCGCCGCCCTGCGTCTGGCTGTTGTAGACCTCCTGATAGATGGCGTTGGTCTTGAGCAGCTCTTCGTGGGTGCCCAGACCGTCGATGCGGCCGTTATCCAGCACAAGGATGCGGTCGGCATCCTGCACCGAAGAGATACGCTGTGCAATGATGATCTTGGTGGTGCCGGGGATCTCCTCGCGGAACGCCTTGCGGATCTTTGCGTCCGTGGCAGTATCCACGGCGCTGGTGGAGTCGTCCAGGATCAGAACCTTGGGCTTGCGCAGCAGGGCGCGGGCGATGGTCAGGCGCTGTTTCTGGCCGCCGGACACGTTGGAGCCGCCCTGCTCGATCCATGTATTGTACTTGTCCGGGAAGCGCTCGATGAACTCATCCGCGCAGGCAAGCTTTGCCACACGGATGCACTCTTCCTCGCTGGCGTTCTCATCGCCCCAGCGCAGGTTGTCGAGAATGGTGCCGCTGAACAGCACGTTCTTCTGCAGCACCATGGACACTTCGCGGCGCAGCACGTCGAGGTTGTAGTCCCGCACATCCACGCCGCCGACCTTCACGGTGCCGGTCTCGGCATCGTACAGGCGGGGGATCAGCTGCACCAGACTGGATTTTGCGCTGCCGGTGCCGCCGATGATGCCCAGCGTTTCGCCCGGCTTGATGGAAAAGGTGATATCGTTCAGCACCGGCTGACCGCTGCCGTGTTTATATTTGAAGGTGACATGCTCGAATTCGATGCCGCCGTCGGCTACCTGCTGCACAGGCTGCTTTGCCGGGGGCAGGTCGGTGGTCTCGTCCAGCACTTCCACGATACGCTTGGCAGAAGCGGCAGACATGGCGATCATCACAAAGGCCATGCTCAGCATCATCAGGGCCATGAGGATGTTCATGATGTAGCCGAACAGAGCGTTCAGCTGGCCGGTGGTGATGGCACCATGCAGAACGTACTTGGCACCCAGCCAGCTCAGGGCGATGTTGCAGCCGTAAACGGCGGTGAGCATGGCAGGGTTGTTGAAGCTCAGGCGGCTCTCGGCCTTGACGAACTGGTTGTACAGGCTCTCGCAGGCCTTGGTGTACTTCTCGTTCTCAAAGCCCTCGCGCACAAAGCTCTTGACCACGCGGATGGCGGACACATTCTCCTGCACCGAGGCGTTCAGATTATCGTAGTTCTTGAACACGCGGTCAAAGATCTTGAAGGTGGGGATCATGATGCTTGCCAGCACCGCCACCAGAAAGGCCACGGCCACCACGAAGATCAGTGCCAGCGGGCCGCCGATGACCACAGCCATGAACAGCGCAAACACCAGATGCACCGGGGCGCGCACGCACATGCGCTCGATCATCTGGAACGCGTTCTGCACGTTGGTGACGTCGGTGGTCATACGGGTTACAAGGCCCGCCGTGGAGAACTTGTCGATATTGGAGAAGGAATAGTGCTGGATATTCTCATACATGGCATCGCGCAGATTGCCGGCAAAGCCGGTGGATGCCTCAGCGGCGTACTTGCCGGCCAGAACGCCCAGCAGCAGAGCAACGGCTGCCACCAGAAAGGTGAGCAGGCCGTACTTGATGATGGCGTTCATGTCGCCCTTTTCGATGCCCAGGTCAATGATAAAGGCCATGATGGTGGGCAGCAGCACATCCATCACGGCTTCCAGGGCTGCAAAGAGCGGTGTCAGGACTGCGGCGCGTTTGTACTCGCCCAGATGTGACACGAGCTTTTTGATCATCTGAGTTACCTCCTGTTAATTTTATTTGTTTGGTACAGAACAATTCTATACAAAACAGCTTCAATGTCAAGATATTTGCGAAACTTTTGAAAATTGTTCATAATTACTAATTTAACAAACATCTTTTCGGCTTTTTGACGAGAAACAAGCCCTTACAGGCATGGCTTGCGCTGTGTCAGCTCTCACGAGAAGAGAATCTGAAAAACGAACCGTAAAACGAAAGCCTTCCCCCTCGGGGGAAGCCTTTTAAATCGATTTTACTTCAGCGCATCCCGCAGCTTGTTCAGAAGCCGCAGCAGCTCGGCGTTTTCCTCTTCGGTCAGCAGGCTGGCCACATAGTCGTCCGTCTGCTTGAAGGAGAGGATGGTGTTTTCGTGAAAGCGCACGCCTTCTTCGGTCAGCACCAGCTGCTTGAGCCGGGCATCCTGCGGGACGCTGCGGCGCTCGATGTAGCCCTTGCGCTCCATCAGCTGCAGGATGTTGGTCACGGTGGAGCGGGTAATGGAAAACTCCCGCTCAATGTCCCGCTGAAACACCTGCTCCTCCCGGTGCCGGTAAAGATACCCGATGATCCACCCGTGCATCGGGGTGGCCTGCTCCACTCCGTTGGCGCGGGCAAACTGGTTGATCCGGCGGAAAATGAGGTTGTCCACCCGGCGGATCTGCGCCGGGATGACCTGCGGCCCCTCCCAGGGCGGATCCCCGTGGTCAAGAGGAGCGATGTTCTTTTCGTCACACATATACGATTATTCCTTTGATGGTTTTTATCAAACTGTTTCAAACAAAACTGTTTGATAGCATACATATTATACAGCGCAAATAGGGAATGTCAAGAGGAAATGGGCATAAAAATGCCCGGGGTTCCAAAAGCATGGGCTTTGGAGCCCCGGGCAGCAGGCTGCAAATCAAAAATTGACAGATAACCGAAAGAAATTTACTTGGGCTGACGGCCGATGTAAGCGAGAATGCCGCCGTCGGCGTACAGGATCTGGCCGTTCACAAAGTCGGATGCGTGGCTGGCCAGGAACACGCAGGGGCCGACCATATCCTCCGGGTCGCCCCAGCGGCCGGCCGGGGTCTTGGCGGTGATGAACTGGTCGAACGGGTGGCGGCTGCCGTCCGGCTGGATCTCGCGCAGGGGAGCGGTCTGGGCAGTGGCGATGTAGCCGGGGCCCATGCCGTTGCACTGGATGTTGTATTCGCCGTACTCGGAAGCGATGTTCTTGGTGAGCATCTTCAGCGCACCCTTGGCGGCGGCGTAGGCGGAGACGGTCTCGCGGCCCAGCTCGCTCATCATGGAGCAGATGTTGATGATCTTGCCCTCGCGCTTTGCGATCATATCGGGCAGAACGGCCTTGGAGCAGTTGAACGCACCGCCCACATGCACATCGATCACCCGCATAAAGTCGGCGTGGCTCATCTCGATCATGGGCACACGTTTCATCAGACCGGCGTTGTTCACCAGAATGTCCACAGGGCCCACCTCGGCCTTGATCTTTGCCACCATGGCGTTGACGGCGTCCTCGTCGGACACATCGGCCACATAGCCGTGGGCATCGATGCCGGCGGCCTTGTAGGCGGCAAGGCCCTTTTCAAGGCTTGCTTCGGAAGAGCAGTTGAAGCAGATGGTCGCGCCGCACTTGGCCATGCCCTCGGCGATAGAGAAGCCGATGCCGTGGGCACCGCCAGTGATCAGAGCGACTTTGCCCTGAAGATTGAATGCAGAAAGGTCCATGATTTTCTCCTTGTCAAGTTAAATTTTTAGCAAAAAGCCCCGTACCGGTGTTCCCGGTACGGGGCTTTTTATGGTGTTTTTTTAGCGCAGGTCAGTGGTAGCGATGTTGTCCATGTCGTCAAACTCCATGTTC
>ERZ837487.2059-NODE-2059-length-21822-cov-3.790555_pt1 | contig 21822 bp, 20 predicted proteins | sample MGYA00519911_ERZ837487 | MGnify/ENA primary metagenome ERZ837487 (study PRJEB31850, sample SAMEA3708818) | human gut metagenome | biome: human gut; feature: human-associated habitat; material: faeces | place: China | collected 2014 ...
TTTTCTACGGAATTACTGAAAACAAAAAAAGTGCCAACGAACACTTGACACAAACTTCTTTTTCCTTGCATAAAAATAACATCTTCTGTTATGATATAATCAATTGGGGAATTTATTTGAAAGACGAGGAAATAGATTGATGGAGCATGTGTATAACGGAAAGGAAAACACAAAATATTTAAAACTATTAAAACAAAACTATTCATCAAGTCAGGCGGTAATCCGGGAAATCGTAAATTTAACGGCCATTACAAACCTGCCGAAAGGGACGGAGTTTTTCTTAAGTGATATTCATGGTGAATATGAAGCATTTTTGCATATTATGAATAACTGTTCCGGAGTAATCAAAGAAAAAGTGGACTTGATTTTTAAAGATACCTTATCGGAGTTTGACAGACAGGAACTGTGTACACTGATTTATTATCCGAGAGAAAAAATGACGCTGCTCGGGGAAACGAACAGAATTGATGGCAACTGGTATGCCATGACATTGAATCATTTAATTATGGTTGCCAAGTTATTGTCGTCGAAGTATACAAGGTCAAAAGTGAGGAAGGCATTGCCGGAGGACTATGCTTATATTATTGACGAGCTGCTGCATGCGCAGGAAGATGAAGATGCAAACCAGATTCGGTATCATAAGCAGATATTACAGACGATTATTGAGCTAGAGGATGCAGATGAATTTATTATTGCACTGTCGCAGTTAATTAAGAGATTGGCTGTTGACCACCTTCACATTGTCGGAGATATTTTTGACCGAGGGGGGAGTGCGGATAAAATACTGGATTTATTGTATGATTATCATTCACTGGATATTGAGTGGGGAAATCACGATATTTTATGGATGGGTGCTGCCTGCGGAAATGATGCGTGCATATGCAGTGTGATTCGTAATAACCTCAAATATGATAATGTTGAAATTTTAGAAAATGCCTATGGAATCAGCTTAAGGCAGTTGATTCTTTTTGGTATGAAAACGTATGGAATTGAGGATGGCATAAAGGCAGCATTAGCAGCGGTTACCGTTATCCTTTTTAAGTTAGAGGGGCGGTTGATAAAGACACATCCGGAGTATGAGATGAGTGACAGGCTGTTATTGGGGCAAATGGATGATACAAAAAATAAGGTTATGATTGAGGGCGAATGGGTCACTATGAATACCAATGTGTTTCCGACTGTAGATTTAGCAGATCCTTATGAATTAACAGAGGAAGAAACGGAAATTTTGCGGAAACTGCACCGGAATTTTGTGTCGAGCCAGCGTCTGCAAAAACATATTCGTTTTCTGTATGAAAAAGGAAGTATGTACAATGTATACAACGGAAATTTAATTTATCATGGGTGTGTTCCGGTTGATAAAAACGGAGCTTTTGATAAATTGTGCATTGATGGGAAATATTATCATGGAAAAGCGTTGTTGGATAAGTGCGAGGAAAAAGCAAGAGCTGCTTATTTGGACAACCCGGACAAAGATGATATTGATTTCATGTGGTTTTTGTGGGGCGGTGAAAAGTCGCCTTTGTGTGGAAGAAAACTTAAGACTTTTGAGCGTGAATACGTGGACAAAGAAAGTTTGTGGACGGAGGAGTCAAATCCTTATTACAGCAAGTATTATGATGAAAGTTTTTGCTGCCAGATTCTTCATGAATTTGGGCTTTATGATGACGATTCCCATATCATCAATGGACATACACCGGTCCATGCCATTGAGGGGGAAAATCCGGTCAGGGCAAAAGGAAGGCTGTTTGTAATTGATGGCGGTTTCTGCCGCTCCATGAATAAAGCGACAGGGATTGCCGGCTATACCTTGATTTTTAATTCGCATGGGTTAAGGCTGAAAGCGCATACCCCATTTACTTCAGTGGAAGACGCCTTGATGAATAATACGGATATTGAATCCTCTTCTGAGATTATCGAAAAAGATTTGCAGCGTATGTTTGTAAAAGACACAGACATTGGCAAACATTTGTTGGAGGAAATCAGTGATTTGAGAAAATTGCTTGAAAATTACCGCAGATTATAGAAAAGGCAAAACTTGCCATTTTTTCTCATGCTTGTTAGAATAAAGTTATTAAGTTGCGTGTGCGCGGAAAAGAGGAATTATTATGAATACAGATACATCGAAGAAAACTTTTTTGTTAGTTGAAGGGGCATTAATGATTGCCATGGCGTTTGTCCTTAGTTATATTAAACTTTATGATATGCCGATGGGCGGAAGCATTACACTGGAAATGATTCCGTTAGTCATTATGGGACTTCGTCATGGAGTGAAATGGGGAACATTTACGGCAGCCGTACATGGTATCATTCAGCTTATATTAGGCTTTAGTAATGTAATGTACTGCGCTACGATTCCTGCGATGATTGGATGTGTACTGTTAGATTATCTTTTTGCCTTTACGGTACTTGGACTGGCAGGGCTTTTTCTTCCGCTATTTAAGAATAAGCTTATAGGTGCGGCAGTTGGAACGGCGATATGCGGAGCACTGCGCTTTCTGTGCAGCTTTTTATCCGGATGGCTTTTGTGGGGAAGTTATGCACCAAAGGGTTGGAGCGTTGCTTACTATAGCTTAATCTACAATGGTTCTTATATGCTACCAAACATTATCATCGGAGTAATTGTTATTTTGATAATTGGAAAAACAGCACCGGGATTTTTATTTCAAAAGAGGGAAAACGATAGATAAAACTGGTGCAGGAAAGAGGGGGTTTTATGTATTGGATTTTACTGGTAATTCAGTATGTGGGAATGGCAGCACTGTTTTTTGAAATTTTATATGTAAGCAGACAGCACAGTTCGCGGATTCAGACGCTTCTTGTGATGCTTTTATATGCTACGGTATTTAATATTGCCGGGTATACGCTGGAAATGCAGGCGGCGACCAAAGAACTGGCAATGCAGTCTTTGAAATTTACATATTTAGGAAAACCGTTCATTATATTTATTATGTACCTCTTTGTAATGGAGTATTGCGGGGTAAAACTTAGTAAAAAAAAGGTAAATTTATTTTTTGGCATAAGCGTGTTTGTGGCGGCATTGGTATTTACCAATGAACATCATTCGCTTTTTTATTCATCCATTTCTTATACAGAAGATGGACTTTTTCCGCATTTGGTACTGGGACATGGATTGTTTTACAACTTGTATATTATTCTTGTACTATATTTCGTTTTTTCTACCTTTTACGTGTGCGTTCAGAAATATCGGAAAGACAAATCAGAAATTATGCGCAAGCAGGTAACGGTACTGCTTGTTATGGTGCTGCTTACGTTCCTTTGTCTGGTATTGTTTTTGTTTAAACTGACAGACGGATATGATTCGACAACATTGGCGTATCTGGTGGCAGTGTTTTTGTTTCAGCGGCTCATTCGCAAGTATAAGTTATTTGACACGCTGCGTCTGGCACAACAGGAAGCGGTGGAGTATATGTCCAATGGCTTAATTGTTCTCAATATTTATGGCGGGTTGGTTTACACGAACCCGGAGGCAGAAAAGATATTGGAAAAGCTGCAGAAAGAGCGGAGTGAGGGGTTACAATATTTAGAAGATCTTGCTGCGAAGTCAGAAAATTTATTTTTAGATGAATGTTCACTTCTAGAACACAAAAATAGTGAAAAATGTGTATATGAAGTATCCAAGCATGGTATTTACCGCGATGATAAATATTATGGGCGAATGATTGTCATTACAGAAATTACGGACAACTATTATTATACGGAGCGTTTGCAGCATGACTTGGATGTTAAGACCAAAGAGGTAGTCAAAATTCAGCGTGATATCATTGCCAGTTTTGCAGCGATGATTGAGGCGAGGGATGGAATTACCGGACTTCATATTAAAAATACTGGAAATTTAGTGACGGTACTTGTCAATGTGATGAAAAAAGATGCGAGATTTGCCGATAAAATTACGGATGAATATGCAGAGATGACGGCGGCAGCCGCACGTCTGCACGATATTGGAAAGATTGCTATCCCGGACCGTATTTTGCAGAAGGAAGGAAAACTTACGGATGAAGAATTTGCCATTATGAAGGCGCATCCGGCGGAAGGAGCCAAAATATTAGAGAATACAATTCAGGGAATGGAATCCGATGCTTATTATCAGATTGCACATGATATGGCACTGTACCACCATGAGAAATATGATGGCAGCGGCTATCCGTGTGGAATTCGCGGTGAGGAGATACCGCTTTCTGCACGAATTATGGCGGTGGCAGATGTATATGATGCGCTGCGTTCCAAACGCCACTATAAAGATGGATTTTCCAAGGAAAAAGCGATGGCGATTATGAAGGAAAGCCGGGGAACGCATTTTGATGCGGAAATTGATGATTTGTTCTTGGAGCATATTGATGAAATGGAGGCCGTTTTAGATACGGGAACTGATTTATAAATACACAAGATAGGAAGTGCCGGAATGAAAAGGAATTATGAAAAATTTATTACAGATATGATACGATATGCATCATCGGCGGAGTCACCGGATTATATTATACAGCAGATTATAAAGTATATTTGTGAAAATCTGGATTCCGACCGGGCATATATTTTTGAAGATAATTTAGATGGTACATTTCGAAATACCTACGAGTGGTGTAGAGAAGGTGTATCCGAGCAAATTGATAATTTACAGCGGGTGCCTTATGAGGGAATGCTGGATGCGTGGTTTTTAGAGTATGAAAAATCACACAACATTATGATACATGATATAGAGGAGTATCGGAAAGTGAGTGAGTCACTGTATCATATTTTGAAACCACAGGGAATTCGGACTTTGGTGACAGGGCCAATTGAAGTTAATGGTAAATACATTGGTTTTTATGGAGTGGATAATCCGCCGGTGGAATTGATGGACAATATTTCTACTATGATAAATATGATGGAGTTTGTCATTTCCATGATGATTCGTATCCGAAATTATGCCAGAGAAGTTGAGGAAAATGCGCTGCGTGACCAGCTTACCGGCTGCCGGAGCCGAAAAGCACTGTCGTTTGCCTATGATGGAGACTTTGCCAAAAATCAGTCGATTGCCCTCATTATGTGTGATTTGAATGGACTGAAAAAGAAAAATGACACGAAAGGGCACGAGGCAGGAGATAAATATTTGTGTGATGCGGCAGAAGTTTTGTTTGCCTGCTTTGGCAATGAGAATGTGTACCGCGTGGGCGGTGATGAGTTTGTGATTGTGCTGTTTGATGTGGATTTAAATGCAGTGAATGAAAAAATTGATAAAATGCTTGTATATCTTGAATTGAAGGAAGTTAGTATGGCGTATGGATTTGCTTACCGGAAGAATGCGAAAGAGCCATTTGAAAATCTGCTGCGAGAAGCGGATAAAAGGATGTATGAAGACAAACGCAGATATTATGACAAAATATCAGGAGGAAAGCATTAGGAAGGAGCTGTAAGTTGGAGAAGAAAGAAAACCGGTTTCAGATTATTTCAGCAATTGCGGCGGTTGTGTTGTTATACTTAGTTTTAGAGGGCTTTGGCATCACGTGCCCGATTAAATTTCTGACCGGGATTTCGTGTGCAGGATGCGGAATGTCCAGAGCGTGGATGGCAGTTTTTCATCTGGATTTTGCACGGGCATTTTATTTTCATCCTTTATTTTTTACGCCACCGGTTATATTACTTGTCATTCTATTGAAAAAGCGCATAAAACCAGTGTTTTACAAAGGTTTTATATTTACAATGATAGCGTTATATGTTATTGTTTATTTGTATAGAATGATATGGGGGGACCATCAGGTGGTTGTGTTTGAACCGGCAAAGGGATGTATGGTTTTACTCATTCAAAAAATTTTAAGCTAAAGGAGGAGACATATGTTTTGTGCAAATTGCGGTGCACAAGTCCCGGATGGAACAAAATTCTGTCCGTCTTGTGGTAAACCGTGTTCAACAGGAGAAAAGGTAAAACAGGCAGCAGAGGATGTGTTTAACAAAAGTGAACAGGAATTAGGAAATGCTTTTGAAGATGTGAAGCAGAATTTCCAAGGAGGAACGGGAAGTACACCTCCACCATATTCCGGCGGCAGATTAAAAGAAGACCGCTCGCTTGTTACATACATTTTACTTTCACTGGTTACCTGTGGCATATACGGTTATTACTTCATTTACAAATTGGCTGAGGAAGTTAATATTGCCTGCGAGGGAGATGGCGAGCAGACTTCGGGACTTGTTGCATTTATTTTACTGTCATTCATTACCTGCGGTATTTATGCCTATTACTGGTACTACAAATTGGGAAATCGTTTAGCGGCAAACGCCGTTCGTTACAATTTAAATTTCCAGGAAAACGGTACGACCGTATTGATGTGGTGCATTTTTGGTGCTTTCCTGTGTGGTATCGGACCGTTTTTTGCAATGCACATTTTGATTAAAAACTCAAATATGATTTGTGCTGCATACAACCGTTCCAAAGGATTATAAGAAATAAGATTGACACTTTCAAGGGGGAAAGACATTTGGTTTTTTCCCTTTTTATGTGAAGTTATGAAAAAGTCTGGGAGGAGAAACTAAGATGAAAAAGAGAATTATTGCAATTGTGATACTTGTAATTGTGGTGGCTGCCGGTGCACTTTTGGCATGGCAGTATATGAAAAACAGAGGCGGTGTTGAGGTTCGCTGCGGCAGTACCTATCCAGTGAATGAAAAATTGAAAGCATACCGTCAGGATGATGACCGGTGGAAAGACGATAAGTTAGGAGAGTCTAAGTTTGATATGGAATCGTCCGGCTGTATTATTACAAGTATTGCCACGGCGATATCAGCGAGCGACAATGCATTGACGCCCGGTGAATTGAATCAGTTATTATCAGATAATCAGGTATATGACGGCGAGGGAAATCTTCAATGGGGGCTGCTTGATGCCATCAATGGATTTCACACGAAGGTTTATTCGGATGTTTCGGCTGCTCATATAGATGAGTGCCTGAAGCAAAATCATTATCCGATTGTGAAGGTTCATAGGCAGACACTCACAAGCTATCACCATTTTATTTTAATTGTGGGGACAAAAGATGGAGAGTATATTTGTATGGACCCACTGGAGAATAAGCTTACAAAACTGTCGGATTATGGCAGTAAAGTATATGCTGTCCGCTGTGTGTGGTATGAATAAGAATGAGTTGTCATTCCATAAACTTTTATGGAATTTCAATCAATAAATATCTTAAGAAAGGAAGGAACTGTTATGAGAAAAAATTTTGGAGCAAAACCTTACACGTATCCACAGCCGGTATTTATTCTGGCAAGTTACGGAGAAGACGGTACACCGGATGCTATGAATGCTGCCTGGGGCGGTATTAGTGGTGGCTCTGAAGTAACCATGTGTATTAGTGCCCGTCACAAATCAACGGAAAATATTTTGAAAAAGAAGGCGTTTACCATCAGCATGGCAGATGCTGCACACGTGAAAGAATGTGATTATGTAGGACTTGCTTCTGCAAATGACACACTAGATAAACTGGCAAAGGCAGGCTTCACGGTAAGCAAGGCTGAGTTTGTTGATGCCCCTGTTATTAACGAACTGGCTGTTTGTGTAGAATGTAAGCTTGTCAGCTATGACGAGAAAAGCGGTCATATGGTAGGCGAGATTGTAAATGTCAGCGTGGATGAAAGTGCTCTTACACCGGACGGTGAGGTTGACGTTGCAAAAGTTGAGCCGATTTCATTTGACCCTTTTAATAATAAGTATGTGAAAGTTACAGAAATTGTAGGAAATGCTTTTGCGGATGGAAAAGAATTGATGTAGGGATTCATTGCAACTGTTTACAAGGAAAAGAATATGTGATAAGATAAGAACAACCCGCAAAGAGGGAGTAGTTCCACGCCAAAAGGCGAGGTGTAGATTTCGTCAGTACGATTTGAAAGAATCCGGAATTTACGGAACAAATTAGATTTGTTGAACAAGACTTTTTGTGCATGTGTTTTGCATGCACAAAAAGTCTTTTTTTATTGAGGCGGGCTGCGAACTTTGAAATTGTTATTAATCAGAGAAAGGAAAGAAAAGATGAAAGAAATTTACCGGATGACCAAGGAAGAAATACTCCAACACCAACATGTCTCGGAGAAAGGCCTGACAGAAGGCAGGGTGCAGGAAATAAGGCAGAAAATAGGGGAAAATCAGTTACAAGCAACAAAGAAAAAAAGTCCGGTGCGCATTTTTGCGGAGCAGTTTCAGGATTTGCTGGTTATTATTTTAATGATTGCCGCAGTTGTGTCGATGTTATCCGGAAATGTGGAGAGTACGGTTGTAATCTTTGTTGTTATTGTGATGAATGCTGTGCTTGGAACGGTTCAATATCTCAAGGCAGAAAAATCACTTGATTCTCTCAAGGCACTTTCATCACCACATGCAAAAGTACTTCGTGATGGTAAAAAAATGAAAATCTTTTCTAAAGAGATTGTACCAGGGGATATTCTTCTTCTGGAAGCAGGGGACATGATTGCAGCAGATGGACGTATTTTGGATAATTATTCACTTCAGGTTAATGAAAGTTCTCTTACCGGGGAATCCACAAATGTGGATAAATCAGAAGATGCTATTGAGGAAGAGGTGGCATTGGCAGACCGAATCAACATGGTATATTCCGGTACATTGGTTGCGCAGGGACGTGCGGTGGTGTTAGTAACGGCGACAGGAATGAAAACGGAGATGGGAAAGATTGCGGAACTCATGAATGCCACGCAAGAGAGGAAAACACCTTTGCAGGAAAGTTTAGATGATTTTGGGAAAAAGCTTGCTATTGTAATCATGATTATTTCCACAATAGTGTTTGTGCTGAGAATTTGTCAGAAACAGCCGATACTGGATTCATTAATGTTTGCTGTGGCTCTTGCTGTGGCGGCAATTCCGGAGGCACTTAGTTCTATTGTTACGATTGTGCAAGCCATGGGAACAAGGAAAATGGCAGAGGAGAATGCCATTATTAAGGAATTAAAAGCGGTGGAAAGCCTCGGGTGTGTGTCAGTAATCTGTTCGGATAAGACAGGAACGCTGACACAAAACAAAATGACGGTAACAGATATATATATTAATCATACTGTTGTTAAGCCAGAGAGCCTTAAGCTAACGGAACCGCTTCACAGAATTTTTTTGTATAACGCGATTTTGAATAATGACGCCTCCGTTCAAATGAAAAAGGAAATTGGAGATCCCACAGAGAGCTGTCTTTTGACAATGGCACAAAAAGCCGGATTGACAAAGGCTGGAATTTCGGAAGAGGTCATTCGTGAAATGATACCAAGAATGGAAGAACTTGCTTTTGACTCAGAACGTAAGCTTATGAGCACCAAATACCGCCTGCATGGTATAACGATGATACTAACGAAAGGTGCAGTGGATGTTTTACTGGAACGATGCGTAAAATGTGCCGAGATTGGTGGAAATCGTGATATGACTGACAAGATGAAAGAGAAAATTTTGCAACAGAATCAGAAGTTTTCTGAAAATGGTCTCCGAGTACTTGCTTTTGCATATAAAGAGGTTAATGAGGGCAAGAAACTGACGTTGGAGGAGGAAAATGGATTTATCTTTGTCGGTTTGGCAGCAATGATTGATCCACCGAGAGAGGAAACAGTGGATGCTGTACAGACAGCCAGACAGGCTGGAATTCGCACAGTTATGATTACCGGAGATCATAAAGTAACAGCAGAGGCAATTGCAAAAAAGCTGGGCATTTTCCAAAAAGATGATTTGGCGGTGACGGGACAGGAATTAGATGCTATGAGTGACGAAGAATTAGATGGGCTTTTGGAAGAAATTTCTGTTTATGCAAGGGTTTCACCGGAAAACAAAATACGAATTGTGAGAAACTGGCAAAAGAAAGGCCGCATTGTAGCTATGACAGGAGATGGAGTAAATGATGCACCGGCACTAAAGAAAGCAGATATTGGCGTGGCAATGGGAATTACAGGAACAGAAGTATCAAAAGATGCCTCCTCTATGATTTTAGCAGATGATAATTTTGCTACCATCATTAAAGCTGTGCTGAATGGAAGAAACGTGTATCGCAATATAAAAAATGCAATACAGTTTCTGCTTTCCGGAAACATGGCTGCAATTATTGCGGTACTTGTTTGCTCGGTAGTGGCACTCCCATCACCCTTCAAACCGGTTCATCTTCTTTTTATAAATTTGTTGACAGATTCGCTGCCGGCACTTGCCATTGGAATGGAGCCATCGGATCCCGAACTATTAAAGCAAAAGCCGAGAAACCCGGAGGAAGGTATTCTTACAGGAAAATTTGTGAGCCATCTCTTTGGCTATGGTGCGCTTATTGCAGCAGCAACAATGGCAGCTTTTTGTATAGGGTTGAATAGGAGCGATGCAATGGGGGCTACAATGGCATTTGCTACCCTGACATTGGCACGGTTATTTCACGGCTTTACGAGCGTTCGCTGGTAGATTTGAAATTTTCTACAAATCTATGGAGCATCGGTGCTTTTGCAGCGGGAACATTACTACTTGCTGCAGTGCTTTTTCTGCCGGGATTGCAGATACTTTTTGAGGTAACTCCATTAAGTGGAATAGAGTATGCAACTATTCTGGGATTGGCAATTACACCCACCATATTTATTCAAGGTTATAAGTTCATAACTAGCAAAAAAAGAAAGAATTTGTTAAAATAAGAGAAAGAAATGCGGCGCAAAACATACATTTTGAGAAAAGAGGCGATGATATGAATACAAAGCGGGAATTTTGGCAGCGAAATGTGGTTGCAGTGGTTGGTATGTTAGTTTTTTCAGCGGGTATTAATCTTTTTATCGTACCGGCAAATCTTTATAATGGTGGTGTTTTGGGAATCAGTCAGGTAATTCGTACGGTATTGGTGCGTTATTTTCATTTGGCATCCGGGACAACGGATATTGCGGGTATTATTAACATGCTTTTGAATATTCCATTGTTTGTACTTGCCTATGTATTTGTCGGTAAGAAATTTTTCTTTCGGACATTGGTTTGTGTGGTGAGTCAAACATTGTTTCTTAGTTTGATTCCGATACCGGCGATACCAATTGTAAGGGATTCCCTTACTGCAAGCATAATTGGTGGAATTTTTGGAGGAACAGGAATTGGGATAGCATTGCAATCCGGTGGATCAAGCGGTGGTTTGGATATTGTTGGTATGATTTTTACCAAACGGTTTAAAGGATTTAGTGTTGGTAAAGTGTCACTGTCGGTAAATGCAGTTATTTATATTGTTTGTGCAGTATTGTTCGGACTTCCTACGGCAGTATATAGCATTATATATTCGGCAGTAAGTATGTTGATGACGGATCGGGCTCATACGCAGAATATTAACACGGAAGTGGTAATATTTACCAAAAAGAAGCCGTTGAAGATTATTGATTACATTGTCAATGAGTATCACCGCGATGCGACCTGGTGGGAAGCAAAAGGCGGTTATACCGAAGAAAATACATATATGGTTATTGTTGTTTTGTCCAAATATGAATGTGCTCATTTAAAGCGGGAATTAAAAGAAGTGGATGAGCATGCATTTGTAATTGTAAAAGATGGGATGTCTGTGGTTGGGAAATATGAAAAGCATTTACAAGGGTAAAAGTTGTTGCTTTCATACTGGAAGCTTATGATATAGAACTTGCAGAAAAGATAGCAATGATGGTAACGGAATCACCTTACCGTGTGACCGCAGAAACCATAAGCAATTCCTGCGGAGTTTGTGACAATTGTTCGCTGCTAGTTTCTTTGGTTTCCAGTAATTTCGTAGAAAAGCTTTGTGACTCGTGGGTTTGAGTACGTCGGTATGTGGCACTGGTAGTTTCAGTGTCCATACCGCTACGCACTCAATTAGTGGGAACGCCCACGAGACGCAAAGCTTTTCTGCGAAATTACGGAAACTAGAAAAGTGCCAATGAACAATTGACACAAACAGGCCTATTTTCAAACTTGACAGAACTAAACCTAAGCGATACAATGTATTTAGTAATACTAAACAGTTAAGAGGTGAGGGCATACGGCGAGTTTTGAACAACAGTTAAAAAAGGGTGTATTAGAGATGCTGGTTCTTGAACTTTTGGCAAAAAAGAGTATGTATGGGTATGAGATGATACAAACCTTAAAAGGGACGAGCGAGGATTTTTTTGCGTTAAAAGAAGGAACGCTATATCCGATTTTATACCGCTTGGAGGACAATGATTTTGCAAAAAGCAGCTGGTCTGAGCCGAAAGATGGAAAGGCACCTAAGAAATATTATGAAATAACAAAGAAGGGGAGAGAGAGACTTTTGTTTCAAAAGGAGCATTGGACTTTGTTTGAAAAGAAAGTGGATGAATTATTAAGGGGGAACGGCAAATGACAGAACAACAATTTTTACGACAGATAAAGCGGCTCCTGCATTGTAAAGCGGACAAAAAACGAGAGATACTGCGCCAGCTTGAATCAGACATTGCGAGTGCGAAAGAAGGTGGAAAGAGCTGGGAGGAGATAAGGCAGGAGTGGGGAACACCGGAGCAGTTTGTTAGTGAATTTAACGAAGATGGACGGGGCATACAAAAGGGGAAAAGAATTTTAATTGGCAGCGTGGCAGTGCTTGTTTTATTTGCTTGTGTGGCAGTAGGTGTTTGGCTTGCACACTCGCACGAAAAAAACAGCGGGCAGCAGTTGACAAAGAATGTTGAAACTCAGAAAATCGAGAAAATTCCTGATGTTGTACGAGAGGTAATTACCGATTTTTCGGATGGCGCATATGAAAAATTTATCGCTCGGTGTGATGCGAAAATGCAGGCGGCATTTTCTAAGAAAAATTGGGAAGATGCACAAAAAATAGCTTCATCACAGATGATTGAAAAAGCAGAAAATGAGAAGTTATTAAGTGTGACACAAACCACTCAGGCAGGATGGGATTTGAAGGTTTATCAAGTGGCTGTAGACTATGGCAAGCGTCAGATTGTGTATACGATTTCTCTGGATACAGAAAATTTAATTGCCGGATTTTATTTTAAATAACGGGGGTGTTTGTATGGAATGGCATGGAGCAATAGCAATTTATGTGATTGGTACACTGGCACTTATTATAAGTGCAGTTCATACGGCGGTAACAAGTCAGGAAAAAGGAATCTTAATGAATGGTTTTGAACTGGAAAAAAATCTGGATGAGAAAAAATACAGGCAGGTAAAAACACTGCTTCTTGCGTTGCAGTGTTTCCTGTTAATTTTGTATGTAGTTTTATTTATTTTCTTCCGTCACTATCTGGTGGCACTAATCGGTTTGTTTTTCTGCGCAATTCTGCCATTTGCGCTTACGCTTTTGGCGGTTCCGAAAAATCAGGATTAGTTTAAGCATAAAAAATCAGAAAAAAACTCGACGCAAATCCATTGCCAATTGTATATTAAGTGAAAGGAGGGATGAAAGTGGAACATTCTTTATACGACGTCGATAAGGAAGCGAGATTTCAAAATGTATACGATTCTTATATGCAGGATGTGTACCGGCTTTGCTTTTCGTATATGAAAAATAAGATGGACACGGAGGATGCCGTGCAGGAAACTTTTTGCCGCTTTTATCAGGCAATGGAGCGCGTGAAAGAAAAAGAACATGTAAAAGGGTGGCTTCTTGTCACAGCAGGAAATGTCTGCAAAAATATTTTGAAGCATTGGTGGCGGAAAAATCGAAGCTGGCAGGAAAATGAGGAGACAAAAGGGTGTTACGATGAATATGAAATTGAAATGCTTGAACTTGTGTTAAATCTCCCGGTGAAGTACAAAACCGTTGTGTATCTTTATTATTACGAGGGCTATAATAGTGTGCAGATTGCAAAATTATTGAAAAAGCCGGAGTCTACGATACGAACGTATTTGCAGAAAGCAAAGAAATTGTTGAAACAGGAATTGAATGAAGGAAATGCTGTCGAAGTTAATCAAGGCAGTGTATATCAGACCAGGGAGGAATAGAAATGGAGATTAAAGATATTTATCAGAAAATGGAGTGCTCGAAAGAAGATAAAGAGAAGATTTATCGAGCAATTTTACAGAAACGCCGGAGAAATTTTGCCGGCAGTCATTTTATGAAAGCAGCGGTCATTGCGTTGTGCCTGCTTGTTGGTGGAACGACGGCCTATGCAGCGGTTCATTTGCTCACGGCAAATGAGGCAGCAGAGCAGATGGGAAATGATAGGCTGGCAAAAGAATTTGCCGGATTATCGGAGCAGGTCGTAACGAAAAAGTCAGGTGACTATAAAATTAGTTATCTCGGAAAAGTGAGCGGAAAGAAATTGCTTGACGAGGAGATTAATTCCGGTGTGTCGAAGGAAAAATCGTATTATGTTGTGGCAGTAGAAAATACAAAGAAAAAGGATGAACGGATGATTGCATCGCCTTTTGTAAAGGGAAAGGCACCGTGGCAGTATAATCTTTTTATCATGGGCGGAAGTTCGGAAAGCCAGTTAATTGATGGTATCCGCTATTATATTTATGAGTGTGATAATCTCGATATTTTTGCAAATTATGGTGTTTATTTAGGTGTGAGTGACCAGACACCGGGTGCTGAAAATTTCTGTTACGATAAAAAGACAGGAGAGATTTCGGCAAATCCGAAGTACAAAGGTGTCAGTGTTTTATTTGAAGTGTCATTGGATAAGACAAAGGCAAATGAAGATAAAGCACAGGAAGCATTCAAAATGGCGCAGGGGGAAACGCAGAGCGGGGACACGCGTGATACGCAGGTTACACAAATGCATAAAATCATGAAAAAATGGAATGAACTGCCGGAGCAAAAACGGATTCAATTTGCCAAAGAAAACGGAGTGAAGACAAAAGAAGAAACCGTTTATAATGAAAATTATGCAGAAAAGATAGGCAAAGAATTTATACCGGGCAATTCCTATACGGAGAAGTATCTGGATATAAAGGTTGCTGTTCTTGTAAAGAAGAAAACCGCAAAGATTACACATTATCAGGTTTCACTGGATGAAGTAAAAGCATTGTTTTCCTAAGTGTAAAATTTAAGCGGGCGCTTCCTGCGCCCGCTCTAGATAATAACTTCTCCTGCTGTGTTAATTATTTGTTTTCTTTTGCTGCAAGTAAGGCTTTTAATCGAGCAATTTCCTCATTTTTTTCCTGAGTTACCTTCGACAGTTCTCTTTTCAGCCGCTCAATTTCCTGTTCCTTGACTTCATTCATGCTATCCACATATTCTTCCACCGTACCCTCTGATAACAACATAGGTTCTACCTCCGCTCGGTTTCGAATCAGAAACGAGCGCAAATGGTCTGCTTCAATACAATAGTCAACTGCTTTGTGTATTGCCTTTGCCAAGTCTCCGATTTCGTTATAATTTTCCCGTATTTTTGAGATTAGTATAACATAATCTTTTAGCGTTTTGCAACCATTTAATACATTTTCATTCATACCATTGTTGATGTTCAATACTTTTACAAAAAGTTCAAGACACGGCTCAACTTCTTGATTTTCAAAAGCGTCAGAGAGCTTTAAAATTTCAACTTCCGGACGTTTTTCGATACCATTGTATAAAACAATACAGGCAGGTGTTGGGATTTTTACCAATCCATATTTTAAGATGTTTTCATTTCGCTGTTCGAGAATTACTTCATATTCTCTGGCTAGGTACAAAAGGCTCCGTAGTGGATAATTCAAGCAGACGGTGCTGCTGTGTTCAATTAAACACATTTTTTGCTTTTCACTCTCATCTTATGTCTCCTTTCCATTTTCACTTTACGCCTTCGTCGTTTTCTTCTTTCTCGTGGTCCGCTTTTTCTTATTTTCCCCTGCATGATGAGGCTGCACCGAATGATAAAAAGAATTCAGTTTTGCACGATAATCGCCGCCTTTTGCACGCTGTACCACCTGCTGCACAAAGGCTTCGAGTTTTTTCATGTAGTCACCCTCGCTGATTGAGCCATCCGCCACACCGGTTAAGCCCTTCTCCCAGCTTGCCGTCAAATTCGGCGAAATCATTTCCGGCATGGAACAAAATACAATGCCATAGACAAGTTCGCCCTTTAGCGTCGGTGTAATAATCTGATTCTTTTTGTTCAGATTCAGATATTCAATAGAAAACAACTTCTTCAAAATTTCCGCTCTCGTTGCACTTGTGCCAATGCCGCTTCCTTTAATCTGCTCTCGCAGTTCTTCATTCTCGATGAGCTGCCCGGCATTTTCCATTGCTAAAATCATAGAACCCGAATTATACCGTTTTGGCGGAGAAGTCTCCCCCTCTTTTACCGAACATTCGGTGAGAGAAACAGAGGTGCCTTTTTTTAAGAGATTAAGTACCTCTTTTAAGTCAAATCTCTCTTCTTTCTCTTCTTCTTTTTCTTCTGCCGAAAGAATCTCATCCGGATTTTTCTTTTTCGTAAAAGAATACTGGGTGACCGGTAAAAAACCCTCTTCTAAAAGCACTTTTGTCGATGTAAAAAATCGTTCTTCTCCTGCTTTTACTGTTACATTTAATTTTTGATAAACGGCAGGCGGATAAAAAATGCTCAAGAAACGGCGTACAATCACCTCATACATTTTGGTTTGCAATTCCCCCAGACGAGAGAGAGCATTAAGCCCCTGTCCGGTCGGAATAATCGCATAGTGGTCAGTAATCTGTTTGTCGTTTACATACCGTGTTTTCTCAAGTCCCTTATACGTCTGGTTTTGCGAAATATAAGGCAGGAAAGATGCCGTCATAGGATACCCCTGCAGTCCATTTAAGTTTTTCCCGATTTCTTTTGCCACCGCACTGGAAAGAACACGGGCATCGGTACGCGGATACGTTACTAACTTTTTCTCATAAAGTTCCTGAACAACCGAAAGTGTTTCATCAGGACTAATTTTAAAAAGTTTTGAGGCGGTGTTCTGAAGTTCCGCCAGATTAAATAAAAGAGGCGGATTCTTCTTTTCCTTCTTCTTTGCGACCTGCTCAATTTCCGATAAAACCGGCTCCGGCTGCATCAGAGAATCAATCAGAGCCAACGCATTTTCCTTTTCTTTAAAACCATTTTCTTTGTAAAGAGCCGGTGACTGATAGTATTTCGAGCCTTCTACCGCCTTCCATTCTCCCTGAAATTTTTTGCCCTGTAACTCAAAATTGCCAATCACACGGTAAAACGGCGTTTTGACAAAATCACGAATCTGCATTTCACGCTTTACCACCATGCCAAGTACACAAGTCATCACACGTCCAACAGACACTGACGTCCACTTCTGCCCCTTTAACGTATCATTCAGCCAAAAACCGTATTTCAAAGACAAAACACGGGAAAAATTAATTCCCATCAAATAATCTTCTTTAGCACGCAAATAAGCCGAACTGCTAATATTATCATATTCAGCCATCGGCTTTGCCTCTCGGATTCCGCGTAATATTTCTTCTTCCGTCTGGGAATCAATCCACACACGAAGTTTCTTTTTGTTAGCAGAAACCTGCGCCATCTGGTCTACCAGACGGTAAATGTATTCGCCCTCCCGCCCGGAGTCGGTACAGATGTAAATGGTATCCACATCCTCACGGTTCAAAAGATAACTGACCGTATCAAACTGCTTTTTCACACCGGGAATTACTTCATATAAAAACTTCTCCGGTAAAAAAGGAAGGGTGTCTAACGACCATTTTTTCAAAGCGGCGTCATAAACTTCCGGATAACTCATCGTCACCAAATGACCAACACACCAAGTCACAATCGTATCTTCCGACTCAAGATATCCGTCTCCCCGTCTTCCATTTATCTTTAATATGCGGGCAAACTCCTGCGCCACACTTGGTTTCTCTGCTATAAAAACTCGTTTTGCCATGCTCTCACTCTCTAGTATCCTAATTCTTCTCCAACCAAAATAACTTTAATTCGATTTTTCACTCCACTGCGCCTTGTCACTACAAACTGACTGCAGATACAGTCCTCACCGTAGCAGTTTCCACACATACCATTTACTGCACAAGGTGTTTTTTTGTTCAGTCGGACTGCATTTGGCGGGCAGGCAGTAAGACGAACCCGTTTCAGACCGGATTCCACGTCCGTTACCACTTTGTTCATACCTGCAATAACAATCACATTTTCCGGTCCGTAACAGAGAAAACTCACACGGTTTGCCCTGCCATCAATATTAATCAGCTCACCGTCTGTGGTAATCGCATTTGTACTCATAAGAAAATAATCGGAATTAATCATTCTTGCCTTAATTTCTTTTTCCTCTTCCGGCGTAGAAAATGCGGTGCGGTCGATTACATCGCAGGGACTTTCCTTCAGCCAATCCATAATCCCGGTTTCCTGTAAGGTAACAGAGCCTCCATAACAAACCGATTTCCCCTGTGTAAGAAACTTTTCTTTCACAAGTGCTAATGCTTCTTCTTTTGTTTCTACATAAAATCCTTCCATCCGGCGTAACTTTAATTTCTCAATCATTTTCTCCGCCAGTATACGGTTTGCCATCTTTTTTGCTTCCTGCATCGAATCACTCCTCGTAAATCATAAGTCTGGGCAGATACGCCCAGACTTACTGTTTTGTTCTATAAAAATATTGCACACGATTCTAGTACAATGGGTACTTATCCGTCAATTCCTTAACAATTGCCTTTGCTTTTTCTGTATTTGCTTCATGGTCATCAATCAGCATTGCAATTGCCTCAGCAATCTGATCCATATCATCCGGATTCATGCCACGGCTTGAAACCGCTGCTGTTCCCAGACGAATACCACTCGTTACAAATGGAGACTGTGGATCATTTGGAATTGTATTCTTATTTGCTGTGATATTAGCATCATCCAGCCATTTTTCTACTTCTTTACCGGTCAGACCTTTGGCAGCCAAATCAACCAACATCAAGTGGTTGTCCGTACCACCGGAAACAATATCAATGCCGCGTTTCTGCAATCCCTTGCAGAGAGCCTGTGCATTATCAATAATACGTTTTCCGTACTCTTTAAAGCTTGGGTCTAATGCTTCTTTGAAGCAAAGTGCTTTAGCAGCAATCACATGCATCAAAGGACCACCCTGAATACCAGGGAAAATTGCTTTATTTAACTTATGCTCCGTAGCAAATTCTTCAGAAGAAAGAATCATACCGCCACGAGGTCCACGCAGTGTTTTGTGTGTTGTCGTTGTTGTTACATGAGCATATGGAATCGGGCTTTCATGATAACCGGAAGCAACCAGTCCTGCGATATGAGCCATATCTACCATCAGATAAGCACCAACTTCATCTGCAATTTCACGGAATCTCTTGAAATCGATCTTACGACAGTAAGCACTTGCACCGGCAATAATCATTTTCGGTTTGCACTCTTTGGCAATGCGCTCTACTTCGTCATAATCAATAAATCCTGCGTCATTCACACCGTACGGTACGATATGATAATAGGTTCCGGAAATATTTGCCGGGCTTCCATGAGAAAGATGTCCGCCGTGATCAAGGTTCATTCCCATAACTGTCTCGCCCGGTTTAACCAAAGCAAAGAATACAGCCATGTTTGCCTGGGCACCGGAATGTGGCTGAACATTTGCATAAGTACAGCCAAACAGTTTCTTTGCGCGGTCTCTTGCCAAATCTTCCACGATGTCCACATACTGGCATCCGCCATAATAACGTTTGCCCGGATAACCTTCTGCATATTTGTTTGTCAGTGTGCTTCCCATAGCAGCCATTACGGCTTTGCTGACAAAGTTTTCTGAAGCAATTAACTCAATGTGGTCATTCTGACGACCGGTTTCCTGTTCCATTGCTTTTGCCAATTCAGGATCGGCATTTTTTACCTCATCAAATGAATACATAAATTCTCTCCTTTTTTATTTATTGTAAAGCGTTTTACGCCTCATCAATTGCTTTTCCGATATCATGTCTCATATACTTATTTGAAAAATCAATCCAGTTTGTTGCTTCATAAGCATTCTTTCTTGCCTCTTTCAAATCTTTTCCCTTTGCCGTCACACCAAGTACGCGGCCTCCATTTGTCACGATGCCCTCATCCGTAAGTTTCGTGCCGGCATGGAATACATAATAACCATCTTTACCATCAAATTTTTCAAAACCCGTGATTACTTTGCCTTTTTCGTAATGCTCCGGGTAACCATCGGAAGCAAGTACAACACAAACCGCTGCATTGTCCTCAAATTGAAGGTCAATCTCATCGAGTTTACCATCGATGCAGGCATTCATCACATCAATAATATCATTTTTCATACGCGGAAGAACGACCTGAGCCTCCGGGTCACCAAATCTGGCATTGTACTCTAATACTTTTGGTCCATCTTCCGTAAGCATCAAGCCGACAAACAAAATTCCGACAAAATCTCTGCCTTCTTTTTTCATCGCATCCATCGTAGGCTGATATACTTTTTCTTCACAGAATTTCTGAACCTCATCCGTATAAAACGGACTTGGTGAAAAGGTACCCATTCCACCGGTGTTCAATCCCTTATCACCATCTTTGGCACGTTTGTGATCCTGTGCACTTGTCATTGGTTTGATATGTGTACCATCGCAATAACAAAGCACAGATACCTCACGTCCGGTCATAAACTCTTCAATAACAATTTCATTTCCGGCATCACCAAACTGCTTGTCTAACATCAATGTCTTAACACCGGCTTTTGCTTCTTCTAAGTTGTTGCAAATCAAAACACCTTTTCCAAGTGCAAGCCCGTCCGCCTTCAAAACAATTGGCATTTTTGCCGTCTCAAGATAAGCCAGTGCCTCATCCGGATTCGTAAAGTTCTCATAGGCTGCCGTAGGAATGTTGTATTTCTTCATCAAATCTTTTGAAAATGCTTTGGAGCCTTCAATAATCGCTGCATTTTTTCTCGGTCCGAATACACGGAGTCCACGTGCCTCAAACACATCAACCACACCGCCTACCAATGGGTCATCCATACCGATAATCGTCAAATCAATCTGATTTTTTTCTGCAAAATCAGCCAGTTTGTCAAATTCCATTGCGGTAATATCAACACATTCTGCAATCTGTCCGATTCCGGCATTTCCCGGCGCACAATATATTTTTTCCACTTGATTACTTTTTGCTACACTTGCTGCAATGGCATGTTCACGGCCACCGCTTCCTACAATAAGAACTTTCACGAGATATCCTCCTAACTGTTATTTACGTTTTACAATTCCATCCACAATTTCTAATTTACCATTGGCAATTAAATCAATTGCTTCCGGAAGAATGTTCCATTCAGCTTGTTCCATCACACGTCGCTGCAGAATTTCCGGAGTATCTCCATTTTTTACTTCAACAGCTTTTTGTAAAATAATAGGACCATGATCTGCCTTTTCGTCTACAAAATGCACTGTGGCACCAGTTATCTTATTACCACATGCCAAAACACTTTCGTGCACTTTCAATCCATAATACCCCATCCCACAATGAGCCGGAATCAAGGATGGATGAATGTTAATGATCTTATTTGGGTAGGCTGCGATCATTTCGGATGGAACGATCACCAGATAACCTGCCAGCACAACAAGATCAATATTATATTTGTGTAGAGCATCAACCATTGCTTCGCCAAAAGCACTCCGGTTTTCGTATTCCTTTGGGGAAATACATAACGCCGGGATACCTGCATTATTTGCACGCTCCAGTGCATAAGCATCCGCTTTATTACTGATCACAACAGCAATTTGTGTGTTGTGAATTTTACCGGAATGGACGGCATCTATGATTGCCTGCAGGTTCGTTCCACCACCGGATACACATACTGCAATTTTCTGCATACTAATCCTCGTTTCAATATGTATTATTAGGACAAAAGAGAAATTCCCTTTTCACCCTCTGCGATCTCGCCTATAATATATGCTTTTTCTCCAGCCTGCTCTGCTAAAGCTACTGTCTTGTCTGCATCAG
>ERZ837487.2069-NODE-2069-length-21735-cov-6.895203_pt1 | contig 21735 bp, 28 predicted proteins | sample MGYA00519911_ERZ837487 | MGnify/ENA primary metagenome ERZ837487 (study PRJEB31850, sample SAMEA3708818) | human gut metagenome | biome: human gut; feature: human-associated habitat; material: faeces | place: China | collected 2014 ...
GTCCTGCCGCTTCTCGGCAAAGCTGGTAAATTGTTTTGTTTTCCCTGGTGGATTGCTTACCCATGAGAATTTCCTCCCCGTATATCGCCAAATATGAGGATTATCAATACTTAAGTCCTCATGCAAGACGTGTATTTCTCGTATAGAGTTTATTATACTTGAATTATTAATTAACAACAAGCTCAATAATGAACATGAAGTCAAAAAGAGTGAAAGAGGAAAGAGAGGGTACAGAATGAGAAAAACAAGAAGTGATTGTAGAGTAGGAACATTTGAAAAGAAGAATGGATTACCACCAGGGACAGTAAAAAAGCCAAAAACACCGTCCCCCAGTATTCAGATCTTTGATATAGGAGTTATTTGAGATGTTATCAAATGTTTTATAATGGAGGAATTAAATTGATTAATGAAAAGATGGAAAAAATTAAAATTACAATTAAAAATGTTATATATGAATTCTTTCCGCCATATTACTTAAATTATGTCTTTTCTGGAAAAATCACACTGGATGATATTGCTATGCAGGTATTGATGGAATGTTGTAAGTATGCATATGATTGCACTGCTGAAAAGCACTCTCTTCGTTATTATATTGAATTGAATGGATTAGATATTGACAATGATAGAATGATGTTGCAGCGAACAGTGCAAAAAATAAATAAGTTCAGACAGGTAGAGTATAATATTCGAAAAGAGCAGATTGGAATTGAGATTAAAGAATTGCAACCTAAAGATATGAAAAGTATAGATGATAAACTTTTAGGTTATGAGTTTAATGAATTTCAGTTCTGGGAAATAAATAATGTTCATGATTTAAAATTGATTGATGATATTATATGTGGAAAAATATTCAAAAAGAACTATACAACAGATAAATTCAAAATGGCCGCCGAAGAGTATGACAATACGGTTTTGAGTATGATTTCATATGTTGGTGGAGGGGACAAGAGAGCTTTCTTTTCATCATTGGCTCTTTTTACATTAGAATGGAAATATGCATTTGATTTTTACTATAAAGTTGCTGAGGAAATGGATAAAAAGAATGCTAAGTTTAAACCAGACCTAAAAACACGATGTTCATTATTCTGTGGTCCAGTAGGCATTACTTCATGTTTAATTCCTAGACATCAATATTTGATTGGCGGAACGATACATACAGATAGCAGAATGATGCTTTTGCGAGATAAGTTTGTACAAGAATTCGTGAGTTCATCAGAAGAAGAATTTAAACGTTTCTCTTTACAGTATGCAGAAGCTATTGTACTTGTGTCAGCTATGCTTACTCATATGACTTATCAAGATATCAATATCAGAGAGTGGTTTAAAGTGAATAGCACTTTACAAGACTGGACTGATATTACGAGAGAGTATAATGTTGCTCTATGTTTTGCCAAGAATAAAGCGTGGACAAATAAACGTATTAGATATGTGAAAAAAATTTACGAAAGCATTTATAGCATAATTTGAAAATCCCGATATTCGTTCTTAATACTAAATAATCAATAGATGTAGAATCGATTCATAAAAATCAAGGAGGTAATTCGTATGAAGAACGAATCAAAAGGAAACTTTATGGGTTACTGATTATATGAAAGGCGGTGCAGTGGCATGAGAAGATCAAACGAAGAGAAGAAACTGTTAACAAAACTAGAAAGTGGTATTTTGGATGGGATGGTAGGTGACGAGAAGGTATACCATGGATATAAAGATGTATATTGTGGAAAATACATCAAAAATGGAGAGCCGGTGTCTTATCGTGAAGGTGAGTCTACCCGTTTCTTTAATGGCAAAGAAAATGAAAGAATACCAGGAAAGAGAACTGAAGAACGTTATGATACAGATGATCGAAAACTTGAATTTCTTCAGAGATATGGTTGGTTGATTGATGATTCAGATGTTAGAGCATATAGTGCTAAATTCAAACTTAAGAAAAAGTAAAGTTACAAATGAAGACAAGTAAATATCAAATTTAAAAAAGGAGAAAGAACAATATGAACAAACAGGAAATCAACGAATTTATTGAAAAAATGGAAGAGGTAGGTGATGTTTGGACGGAAGAGCAGGTAAATGATGTGTATGGTGACAGTAGCTTTGAGGAGGCATTAGCTGATAGACAATCCAGTCTTGACCATATGTCCGACATCATAAGTAAAGTTATCGACAAATAATAAAAGAAAAAATCAATAGTATTTGTAAGGGCGTCAGTGGAGTTATTTCCACTGGCGTTTTTGTTTTTTCTAATCTTTTTTCATTTCTCCCTAAACTTTCCCAAACTTTTTTGTATTTAGAAGTTGAGAAGGCTACAGATCAGAAATTCGGATCGAAAAGCCGACTCAAGACTTTGAAAATTGAATGAACTTGCCAGTCCGCCGGAGTCCTGCCAGATAGGATTCCGGATAAGTCCAAGGACAACCGGTCCGAGGATGAAAAGAAACAGAGGTTTGCATTGAAACATTGCTGTGGCGATGGCTTTCTGAGCAAAGCGGCGAATTAATAATGATACTCCCGAATGATGTCGGCCAGGAGGAGTGAGGATCTTGGAGACCATACACGATATGGCTGAGGCTGCCTGCGATGGCGCTAACGGACTGGGTGTTCCCTGAGATGGGATACACGTGTGAACAAGACAAACGAGCACTGTATGAAAAAAAGATTGCCCCGGTGTATTCCGGGGTAACTGACAATAGAAGTCGTGTGGCAGAGGGGAACTTTTGCCATACCCTTGTATTGCCAGTAAAAATAAGTGGCAAACGGAAAGGGGAAAAACAGATGAAGCCATATTTAAAAGCAGAAGAAATCAGAAAAGAGATCAGAGAACAGTTACCGGTGATTGATGAGGAGACCTTCAGAGAGCATTATTGTTCAGAATGTATGTATTATGCAGGAGGAATTAATAAGAAGGCCCGTTGCATGCAGCGTCAGTGTTCCTGGAATCAGGAAGAGGAACATTTTGCACCGGTATTAAGAAGGATGATTCCGATTCTTGATGAGGAATGCAGGCAGGCGGAGGAAAGGTATCTTGATGCCAAACGCAGAAGAGACACCGTTCAAGAGATGTTCGCAGCGGAGCTTCTTATGGAACGTAGAAAAAAAGATCCTTGTTACAAATGCGCTTATAATCGCAATTCACCGTGTATTGGATTTTGTTATCAGCAGATGACAGCCCATCCTGTTGATCCGAATGAAAGACTTTAGGAAGGAGGAACCGCAATGAATGTAATTACACTTATTGGGAGACTTACCAGAGACCCAAGTTATAGTGAAGTCCAGAATGAGAAGGGAACACATCATATCGTTTCTTTCTATCTGGCAGTACCAAGAAATTATGGCAAGGAAGTGAACTACATCAAAGTAACTGCTTTTGGTGCGCAGGCAGATTTCGCAAACAAGTATTTCAGAAAAGGAAAGCGAGTTGCAGTAAGAGGTGAGCTGATGACAGGCAGCTACAAAGATGAAGAAACTGGAAAAAATATGAGAACCGCAGAAGTGACGGCAAATCGACTGGAATTTGCTGATGGTAAAGGCAATGGTTTTGCACCGGCACCGGATGAAGATGGTTTTATGAATATTCCGGAAGACTTAAACGAAGAATTACCATTTCGATAGGAGGAAAAATCAGTATGAGAAGTTGTCTGTGGATGCAAAGCTTCTGTATTCGCTTCTCTTGGACAGAAAGACAATGGCCAATATGAATGGCTGGATAGATCAGTATGGCACGGCCTATGTGATTTATCCGAAGAGTGAAATGAAGAAACACCTGAATACATCCAGATATCGTGTGGATATGGCACTGGAAGAGATGGAAAAATGTGGACAAATGGTTGTTGTGACGCAGCCGAATCCTGGAAGACCCTGCCAGATCTATGTGAAGGATATCACAGGAAATTATGAGGAAGATATGGAGGAAAACGCAATGTGCATGATGATGAAAGATTCAAATAATGAGAATGGAAAACAGAAGATGAGACCATGTATGGGCATTCCGGGAATGCATGGAATAGCAGTGGTTTTAGATGAGAAAGAGTTTTTGAAGCTTTTTGATATGGATGAAGAAGGGACAGAGCAGCCGAACGAAGAAACAGAAGAGATGGAAGATATGGAGTCGGATCTTGCTTATGATTATAGAGATAAAGAGTACTACTCCCTTCCACGCAAGGAGCAGAAAATGATGGATATGGTGTATTACGGTTATATTGATGAGAATGATGAGCCAAATGACGAGACAATCATGGAAGATTCAGCCTATCTTGGAAAGCAGATCGGTACATGGCTTGGAAATATTGCCATAAAGCATGGTGTTGATGTAGAGGCATTGCTGAGCTATATTCATGACCTTTATACAGCAGGAAAGAGGAATCAAATCAGATCCATTATGACATCACTTGCCTTATTGTGCGGTGGTCTGGATGAATATATTGATGCTATGCATTGTTGTGCAGGTTTTCCTAAGAAGCTGTTTTTAACAGGTGTGTGTTATTGCAGTAATAAAGTTGCAATGGATATGATTGGAGAAGAGGAACAGGAGTAGTGATGCTTGACCGTGTAAGTCTTTCCAGAAAGAATGGCTGGATCGATGGAAATGGAAATGTGTATATTCAGTTTACACTGGCGGAAATGATGGAATATTTCCATTGGACCAAGTACAGGGTTTATGAAATCCTGAAAGAACTGGATGTAGGTGAGAATGGGATCGGCTTGTGGAGAGAAAAAGAACCGGGTGTAATAAGCTCAATGTGATTTATGTGAAGAATTTTGCTTTGGTATTAAATCGTAACAGAGGTGCTCCGGAGTTCCGACCATCGGACACGAGTAATACTAATAAGAGTAAAACTGATATGAATAAGACTGATATAAGTGGGATTTCTGAAAATCCGCATTTGTATGGTACATTTCATAATGTCGTTCTGAAGGATCTGGAGATAAAAGAGCTGAAACGTCGTTTTCCCTATGATTGGAAAGACTGGATTGAGAAGATCTCGGCTTATATGAAATCAACTGGAAAATATTATCACAATCATTATGCAACAATCTGCATCTGGGCCGTGAAGGAACAAAAGCATATCACTGCGAAAAACTATGATGTGAAGGAACTGTCTGCCATGGTACAGCAGGTCAACGAGACCGAAGTATCTACAGAAGACTGCTTATCCGATCATGTCCATCACTATGACAGCAAAGAAGCTGTTATGGAAAATGCAGAGAAACGCGTATTCCGTTTTGAAAAAGAAAAGGCAGAAACAAAAGCTGCAAAGAAGAGTATTCATGATCGCCTTGGAGAAAAGAAACAGCAGAGCACTATGAAGAAAGCTGAGAAAGCTGTGGATAAGATCGTGAAGAAAGATAAAGGATAGGAACTGTAGAGCAGTTGTGAGTGGGAGTAAATTTGATGAATGATAGAAAAAAGTAAAAAATCAGTCACTAACCCTTGACATTAAAAATCTTCGCTGGTATTATAATGATAGGAAAATGCAAAAATCCAATCATGTGACAGGTGAGGAGGATAATTATAGATGCACTTTGATAAAAAAGATATTGAGATATATCTTCAGGGCGTGTGGGCTGCTATCGATGCTGAAAAGTATCAGTTTGCTCCTCGCCATAAAAATAGGGAGCTTTTAACTGATTATGTAATATCAGAAGAGATAGAACTAGATATTATAAAAAGTTTGACACCGATGGATTTTTCCACTGCCGTACCAAATGATCATAAAGGCATGGAACATGAGATATTATATATTTTCGGTAAAGATATAAATTTACTAGAACGATTTGGAGATAAGGAAAGAACAGTATCACTTTATATTAAGTTCAATAAAATTTCAGATCAGTATTTATTCGTTATTTCTTTCCACGAACAAGAGCACCCGTTATCATATTATTTTAAATAGATATAGGAATCTTAGGAGGAAAATAAAATGGCAGGAAGAAGGAGGACATTTTGTATGGAGTGCAGAAAAGAGACAGCATATGCACTTCACAAAACACTAATAACTAAAACCATTCGAGAAAAGGAGTATCAGTTTTTAATTACCACAGCATACTGCAAAGAATGCGGATGTGAAGTAGGTGTAAAAGGAATCCTTGATTATAATGCAAAAGAGATTGATGAACAGTTTCGAAAAGCTGAAGGTATTATTTCAACTGATGAAATTGAAAAACTGGGTAAGATTTATAATTTAGGAAAAGCTCCACTGTCTATGGCATTGGGGTTTGGCGAAGTTACAATTACACGTTATCTTGCAGGACAGATTCCTTCAAAAGAATATTCGGATATAATGAGAGCTGCATTATCTAATACAAAGGTAATGCGTGAACTCTTAGAAAGCAACAGAGATAAACTTGCGGATGCAGCATATAGGAAAGCAGTGTCTGCGATAGAGGAACTGGATGCTTTATTTAGTGTACCATCTAAGATGTTGATGGTGATATCATATATTTTTGAACAATTAGGAGAAGTAACACCATTAGCATTGCAAAAAATATTGTACTTTGTTCAGGGATTATATTTTTCGAAATATGAGATCCCATTGTTTGATGACAATTGCCAGGCCTGGGTGCATGGCCCTGTATATGCTGAGATTTATGATATGTTCAGTAGTTTCAGATACGATCCTATTGATGATCCGAGATTTGAGTTACTAAAAGGAAAGTCAACTAATCTTAATGAAAAAGAAAGAGAAGTGATTAATCTGGTTGTTAACACATTCGGAATATATGGTGGAAAGGTTCTCGAAAAAATAACACATAGAGAAAACCCATGGATTGATGCGCGTGAAGGTTACTTAGAGAACGAACCGTCGCAGGAAGAAATCTCAAAAGAGGCAATTAAGGATTATTTTGTATCCGTAAGAACAAAGTATGATTTAAATACGGAGAGCGGTATTATGGACTATATTCATAATATGCTTGATCAGGCTTAGCTTGTTCAGACTTTTGTCTTTACAATAGAAAAAGCCGGGTATAACCACCGGCTGATCCCTTGCCAAAGCTTTATCTTTGACGTATTAACTTCGCACCTTAATAGTATCAAAGATATATTCCTTTAGCAAGGAGAACTTGCGAAAGGGGGAATAATATGGCAAAGACTGTCCATCATGGTGGTAAAGTTGGCGCTGCCGGTAAAACATTAGCTAGTAATTCTTCTAGCAAATCTGCAAAAAGTAAAGCAGGCACAACATTAGCAAACCATAAAAACACATGTCATAAATAATATGGCATAAATCCGTAGGATCTCATCGCTTTTTATTTGGTGAGATCCTATTTCGGTTATGGCCAATGAACAAATTAAGAAATACAGTTATGATGTGGTGGCGGTTTATATGACCAACATTGCAAAAAGGGAGGATATTATAATTATCTTCACGGAAATACAAGAGAAGAACAAACAGAATACCTGCAGAACAAAATGGCAGCTTATCAGCTTTATGACACAGGACTTACTGTGGCAAAGGAAGATGAGCTGCTTTCTTTATCTACCTGCGAGTATTCCAGTACCAATGGACGGCTGATCATCCTAGCGAAGGTATGTCGTATCTGTATTGACGATGATGCCGTCAATTGCCATCTTACGAAGATAGGCTCCCATGTTTGCTGTTTTTGACAGGATCATTTTCTTACGGATCATCTTTTTCTCCTCTGGTGTAACCCAGAATTTAACTTGAATTTCTCTTTTTCTTTCAGCCATAAGCAGTTCCTTTCTGTATATTACGAGCGAAGCGAGCTTAACAAAACTGGGTAGGGTACCTGTTTTGAGACGAATGTCCGGAAGGTGGATAACCACTTCCTGTCCTTGCTATTCTCTATCTCTCAGCTATTAAAAACAAAAATGATCCGGGAAGCAATTAAAGGAGTTATAGAACCGGTTGGTTGTCGGGATTTTTGCACAGCCATTTATTGTAAGATGATAACATCAAAAAAGAAGAAAAAATCCAAGGAGGACTGGCGGATGAAAGGTTATGACACAAGCAACGGATACATGGGATACGTAGAAGGCAAATACATTTTATTTGCCAGTGAACAGGAATATTACGAGTTTATGGAAGATTAAGGAGGAAGGACAATGAGTAAGATTTATTTCACACTGACAGGAACAAAACATTATTTCGGAAACGAATTTCTGAAAAAGGGAACGAAGATCTGTTTAGAAAAAGAACCGGATAATGAGCATGACAAAGAAGCAATTAAAGTAACTTATGAAGGCCTGGGAAAAATTGGATATGTAGCAAACAGTTCTTATACCGTGATCGGTGATTCCATGAGTGCCGGACGTTTGTATGACAAGATTGGAAAAAAGGCAAAAGCAAAAGTGATGCTGGTTACAGATCACGGAACAATCTGCAGCATCAGCAAGAAGAGCCTTCTGGAGAATCAGAAGAAGGTTAAGAAAGCAGAAGTGGAAATTGAGGAATAGTGTAAAACAGTTTGCGGAATCTATTCTGTTTTTACAGCAGCATGATATTCACGATAAGGAAACGCTGGATACATTGGTGGATGGGAGTTCTGCAAAATACCATGAACTTATGAAAACCATCAAAGATGCAGAGGAGAAGATGGCAGCAAATAAAGTGATCAAGACTCACATTATCAATTATGCCAAGACCAGAGAAACTTACATTGCCTATCGAAAATCAGGGTACAGTAAGAAATTTTACGAGGCACACCGGGATGAAATCACTCTTCACAAGGCGGCAAAGGAAGCATTTTCAAAACTGCCGGATGGAAAAATTCCGAAGGTAAAGGATCTGAATGAGGAATTTGCAAGACTGCTTTCAGAGAAAAAGGCAGCTTACAGTGAATACAAGAAAATAAAAAAAGAGATGCGGGATTATCAGATAGCGAAGCAAAATGTGGAATCCTTCTATGCTGCTCAGCAGAGCTGGGACATAGGGGAAGACATGAAAAAGGAACGGCAGCAGGTGAGATAAGCATACGAGCAATCATCAAAAATACAAATGGGTGGTTGCTCTCTTTTTTTATATTCCGGCAGAGCAGGAATGTATCAGCACTCACGAAGTAAGGGCGCAGTTTGTCATTGAAGATGACATTCTAAGGGGATTGGGGATGTGCCTCCAACAAGCAAAACGCGCCCGTGTACGTACGGGGGCACTGCTTGCTAATTTGCGAAGCAACAAAATATATTGGCTATAATCGTTGTATTTTACGGCGTCAATATGTTGACGCCAAAGACTGAAAGTGGTACAATAAAATGTAATATTTATTAAAATGGGGATAAGTATATGGATTGCAATGAATTTAAAAAATGGTTGGTTAAAAAAAACAAATATACAGATGCTTCAATAAAGGATATTGTTTCGAGATTGCGAAGAGCGAACAATATTTTGACTTTTCAAAATGAAGATATTTATTTGTTTAGATTGAATCAATGTGAAGAATTTCAAAAAGCTTCTGTAACTGTCAAATCTCAAATTAGGCGATCGGTTAGATTATATTTTCAATATTTAGAAGAAACGGAGAATACACAGTAATGAAAGTCTTATCTTTATTTGCAAATATAGGAGTAGCAGAAGCATACCTTAGAGGATTAGGAATAGAAGTTTCTGTGGCTAATGAATTATTAGAAAGACGTGCAAAATTATATTCTGAGATATATCCTGAGACAGAGATGATTTCTGGAGATATTACTAATGCAAAAATATTTAATCATGTCATAGAAGCAGCAAAGAATAAAAAAGTGGATTGCATAATGGCAACACCGCCATGTCAAGGTATGAGTACTGCTGGTCAACAGGATGAAGAAGATGAAAGAAATAAATTGATTATGCCAGTTATGGATGCCGTTCATATTTTAAAGCCAAACTATGTGTTTATTGAGAATGTTCCTAACTTTCTGAATACAGCGATAGAAGTGAAGGGGAATAATATTTTAATACCAAAATATATTGAAAATGAATTGGGAAATGAATATGAGATACATAGTTATACTATAAATACAAAAAACTATTCTGTTCCACAGGTAAGGGAAAGAGCAATATTTTTAATTACAAAAAAAGGATTGAGTCATATTTGGCTGTTGCCTAAACCTGATGAGAAAATCATAACAATGAGAGATGCGATTGGAAATATTCCGTCTATAGATCCGTATATAAAAGATATTAGCAAAAAAGAAATGAAAGAAATGTTTCCAGAATATGAAGAAAAGAAAGAACGTGCTCTTGAAATATCTAGGTGGAATATTCCACCACATCATATAAAAAGACAGGTTGTTTCAATGATGCATACACCAACGGGGAAGACTGCTTTTGATAATGAAAAGTATTTTCCTGTCAAAGAAAATGGAACTCCTGTTAAGGGATACAGAAATACTTATAAACGGCAAAATTGGGATACACCAGCATATACAGTTACCATGGATAATAGGAAAATATCATCTCAAAACAATGTACATCCCGGAAGATATTTGGGAAAGGATAAGAATGGAGATGATGTGTATTCTGATGCAAGAACACTTACGTTATTTGAACTTATGTTGGTAATGAGCTTGCCATCGGATTGGCCTGTGCCGGAAAAAACATCAGAAGCTTTTTTGAGACGCATAATAGGAGAGGGAATTCCTCCTCTATTTGTAAAAAAAGTGTTTGAAAAACTTATAGAGAGGTAAAGACAAAATGCGATTAAATGGATTATCGCTGTTTTCAAATGTTGGAATAGCAGAAGCCTATTTGAAGGATGTAGGGATTGATATAGTATTGGCTAATGAAATAGATGATAAAAGAGCCAGGTTTTATCAGGAAGTATATTCTGATGCTCATATGATTTGCGGTGACGTGACAGATCCAATAGTAAGAGAAGAAATTGTAAAAGAAGCAAAAGAAAAACATGTAGATTTTATTATTGCAACCCCACCGTGTCAAGGGATGAGTGAGGCGGGATTGAGGTTAGAATTTGATCCAAGAAATCAGCTAATATTTTATGCAGTAGATGTTATTAAGAGAGTAAAGCCCAAGTTTGTTCTGCTTGAAAATGTGCCAAAACAATTAACAACCAAAATTAAATATAATGGAGAAGTAATACTAATACCAGAATATATAAAAAAAGAATTAGGTGCGGAATATAGATTTAATAAAGATACTTTAGTAATGGCAAAAGACTATGGGGTACCACAGTTAAGAGAAAGAAATATTTTTCTTTTAGTAAAAAAAGATTTAAACTATATATGGGAATTCCCTGAGAAACAAAAAGAAATAACATTGGAAGAAGCTATTGGAAATCTTCCTTCTCTTGATCCGTTGTTGAGGGAGGGAATGGATGAAACACTTAAAAGGTTTCCAGAATATGAAGAGAAAAGGAAAATAGGATTGCAAATATCAAAATGGCATTATCCGCCTAAGCACTCTTGGAAACAGGTTGAATGGATGATGCATACACCAACTGGAAAATCTGCGATATATAATGAAGTATATTATCCTCAAAAAGCAGATGGAACACCAGTTAAAGCTCATCATAATAATTATAGGAGATTAAAATGGGATATGCCATGCAGGACAGTTACACAGAACAATGGAGTGATTTCTTCATTGGCATGTGTACATCCTGGAAGACAATATATTTCAGAAAATGGTGATGTTTTGTATTCTGATCCTAGGGTATTGAGTATTTATGAACTTATGATTGTAATGTCGTTGCCGTTGGATTGGAACATACCGGAGTGGGCAGATGAAACATTTATAAGACGAGTATTTGGTGAAGGAATTCCTTCAAAATTGGTAAAAGAAATAGTTGGAGCATTAACAAGGCAACTATAAGGAGAAGATATAGATGGGAAAAATAGTAATACCAAAACATAGTGCAGATGTTGAAGAGATGAATGCAGTATTGAAAATACATTATGAGGCAAATGATTGGGTTAAATCAAGGGAATATGTAGAAAAACTAAAAACAATGATAGATCCAGATTTATATCCTTCATCATATCCCAAAAAAGCGCAGGTGCCTACATATTTTGGATTTCTTGAATGCAAAATTACGAGTGGTAATAATATTACTGAAAGACGGATTACAAATTCGGGAAAGAAAATGTATGAGGCTATTATTTCAGACGATATAGCAACGAGACAAGAATTACTTATGGATGCGGTCGAAAATGTGATATTTGGAAAAAATAATGGTGGCAGTCCTAGTAGTGAGTCTGATATTGATGCCCCAGATTTAGCTATAAGGTGTATTCTTGATACAGGTTATTGTACCAGCCATGAATATGCATATATGATTTGGAATTTACATGATAATGGAAAAAAATATTATAGAAGTCTGCCTGAAATATTAAAAGCAAGAAGTGCAGGTGGAATTGTGTTGTCAGCAGGAGCTAAAAACTATTCAGATTGGAAACCTATATTAGCATTGATAAGGTGGGGGTTTTTGATAAAAGCGGATGATGGAAAACAAAAAGTTATGATTCATCCAGATGTGTATCAACGTTATCGTGATAGATTAGAAAATATAAAAATATACAATATAGATAAGAGGGATAAAATCGAAATACCAGAAGGTGAGGAAAATGATTCGGTAGATAAAACTGTGTTTAAGCCGTTTGCAATATCAGATGAAAATGCAGTCATGATAAAGACTGGGGAAGTACATGAAGATATTGTTAATGTTGAAAAACAACATATTTATCCGGGAGACAGTGTTTTATTTGTGGATAGATCCTTTAGTAGGTTATTAGCATATCATAGTTATTTCATCAATAAAATTGATAAAATTGGAACAAAATATCAGTTGTCTCTTCAAATGGAAGACGCAGTAAATAAAAAACAAGAAAGCGTTTTATTAACGGAGTTGAGAGAAGAGGCTAAAAAGCAGAGCGAAAGTGAACAGCAAGGATTATTATTGGATATATTAAAATACAGTAAGAGTATGCAGAATATAAAAAATGTATCTGATAAAAATCTAGACATAGAGCCTGTTAATTTAGTATTTAGAGCCTTGTCAGAGTTGGAGTATTTATATGAAAATGAGTTGAAATACTTATTGGCAGAAACTATATTAGGAGATCTCAATTATTCGGATGCTTTAATTAAAATTAAAGAAGGAAGAACGAAAGAAATATGTATATTAAGCAATAGAGAAGGAGAACTTGATTATAAAGTTATCAATTCGTTGGTAAATGGTAGACTTCTAGTTTGGTCAGAATTAAATGGTAAAAAAATTTTGAAGATAGATTCAAATCTTAATAACAGATATTTGGAACAGTTTAAACGGTTGATGATATATGCTGTAGATATACACAAAAATGATAAAGAAGCTGAGGACGAAAGCTTACCATTGTCTATAAAATCGGTAATTATCAATGATGATATAATGGATAAGGAAATAGAAGAATGGAATATTGATACCTCATATAATTATCAAATTGTACAGGGTGATTATATTATATTTGTAAAGCCGGAATTTAAAGGTATTGCAAATTATATTGTATATCAAGTAGTATCTGTAAACAAATCAGGATCAAATATGAAGATTGGAATTGTAAAGCATAATTACATAAACAAAGAAAAGGAAAGTGAGATACTAAAGGATTTAAAGGAGGCATATTATGGCGAATGTGAATAAGATTGAACAGTATAATAAAGGAACGGTATTTCCGGATAGTTATGAAGAAACTTATTTGGCTACAAAGCACATAAGCAATATAAAAATAAATATTCCAGATGATGTGTTCAGTAAATTTAAAGAAAAGATAGATGAAAAGGGATTGTATTTTGGAGATGATTCTGTCCTCAGAAATATTATTGCAGGAATTATTAAGGGAAACATAGTTTTGCAAGGACCTCCTGGAACAGGAAAAACAACGTTAGCGAAGATAATATGTGATGTTTTTGATGTTTCATATACGGAAGCAACGGCAAACTCTGACTGGACAACATATGATTCTATTGGAGGATTACAACCTACAGCAAATGACGAAGGGCAGGAGGTTATAGTAGGAAAGAATGGGTATGTAGTATCAAGTGTATTGGAGTGTTGTGATTTAATTGTAAAAAGTGAAAATGATGATGGAATATTGCAAGGAAATTGGTTAATTTTAGATGAATTAAATAGATGTGAAATTGATAAGGTATTTGGAGATCTTTTTACGGCATTAGGTTCGGATGCATTTGGAACGGAAAGAGTGATTAACTTATGGTATCAAAAAGATGAAAATAAAAAAATGATATATATTCCCAACAGATATAGAATTATTGGCGCAATGAATAATGTGGACAAGAATTTTGTCAATGATATTTCTCAGGGATTAAGTCGAAGATTTACATTTATTGATATTTTGCCACCAGAGGAAAAAAATTTTCAGACAGAATCACAAAATGCAAAAAAACTTGCAAAACAAAGGGTTATAGATAAGGTTAAGGTATTTGGAGCAGTTACAATAGACAATAACTATTTGAATGAGTTAGATGGCATAAGTAATTTCAATGAAATTGAAAATAATATGCTTGAGTTGATTAAAAGAATCAGATATTCACATCAAGATGATGAATCTTACTTAGGACTTCAAATTGGTACTGCACAAATTATTGATTTATATGAAAGCCTTTATATTACAATGATTGTTGCAGATATAAAAAACACAGATGCAAACGGAGAAATATTGAAAGATATAGTTGATTCTGCTATTGCTAGCAGAATTATTCCGCAGTTAGATGGATATGATTTTAATAAGTTAGTGCAGTTCTTTGATGCTGTGCAAAGTGATAGTGTCTTTTCGTATATGAAAAGAACCAAAGATACTATATACAGATTAATTCACTAGAGGAAAGATATGGAGAATAATTTATTTTCAGAGAATCAAATTGAATATATGTATTCAGATCCGTCTTTTTTTCGATTTGTAAATGATTATTTCTCAACGTTTTCTACACAAAATCAAAAGTTAGAAATAGGTTTAAATCATGAGAAAATATCAGATGCGGATATGCATATTTATATCCGGATTGTCTTAGCAAATTTGGGTAATTTAAGACAAATGATCTCAGAAATTGAAAAATCTTTATCCTATACATATAAAGATTCTATTCAAGTCTTTGATGGGGAAATTCATGGACATTTACAGGTACAAAGATATCTTAAATCAAAAACACAAATTAGATATCCCAAAGAATATCCTTGTCAAATAAAGGTGAGAACATCTGTGACACCGGAAAATATTTTTTTGATTTATATTGTTGACTATGTTGTTATATTGTTGAATTTATTTACAAAGATTCTTCATAATTATATTGGAAGCACGTATTCAACAGAAAAAGCATTGATTGAAGAATATAAAAAAGCATTTTCGGCATTTGTTCGTAAAAATTATTTTAAGGAATGTGCAGTGTCCTTAGAAGCAATTAGAAAAAAGTATGATGAATTTCCAGAAAATATATTAAGTGCAATAAAGATACGAGCTGCAAAAGGAAAAATTCGTAATTATCAAGCATACGAGAAAATATTTGAATGGTACTGGAAGTATAAAAGAGGAACAGTAACGTTTGATTTACGAAAGAATTTGAATATATTAAGGTATTCAGATGATTTTTGTAATAGGTTGTTTGAACTATGGTGTCTATATTCTATCAAAAAAACATTTATTGAAGATTTTGGAATGACTCTTATAAGTGAAAGAAATATTATGAATAATGATAACCAAAGTGTTTTTTCACTCAGATCGGCAACGGATGGAATTGTAGATATATTTTATCAAAAGGGTGCAAATTTATATTGGGATGATAAGATAGAACCAGTATGGAAATATATTGATTCTGAAGGAAACAAAAAAAGATTAGCTGGAATACCAGATATATCAATTAAATATACTGCTTCAACAAATTCTCTGGTAATGATTGACTTGAAGAATAGAATTCGTTCAGCAGGAAATAGTTCAGAAGAAATTTATAAAATGATTGGATATTTTACAAATTTTGAAAATATGTTCAATTATGTATATTCTTCTGAAATAAAAAAACAGGCAATTTTAATATATAGAAATGATTACGCACCATTTACAGAACAACTTGTTAGCGATAATAATAATTTACTTAACACATATTCCGTAAGCCCATCATCAAAAGAAAAATTGAATACAAATCAATTTAAGCTGATTTGTCAGTGTATATTAGATACACAAGGTATAGATGGAAAGACATCAGAAGTACTTGGAAATTACAAGAAAGAAAAAGAGGCATTGTCTTCAACAGCTAATGATGAAGATGCAGATAGTATAATATATCAAATAAGTGAAAAAAATCATCAGATTATTAGTAATCTTTTTACTTTTGGAGAATTAGCAGAAGAACTTCCGAAACAAATGGATTTATTAAGACAGAATTATTTTCCACATATTTGGGATAATATGTCGCAAAAAACAAAAGAAATCTTGGCAATGGCGGATTGTCTGTTTTCAGGTATGAAGGAATGTAACAATGCAGATTATGCACCTATATGCCTTGAATATTGTAGAGGATTAGAAGTGCAACTAAATCAGCTTATTTTTGAACCGTTTAAAAATTGTCATAATATAAATAATTTGGCCAGACAAAATAGATTTTATGAGAAAATGAAAGAGCAAAGGGAAATGACATTAGGTGAATGTGTATTTTTTCTTGATAAGTGTACCCATAAAAGTTATCCAATGACGGAACTTAAAAGATACGTAGACAATGTAGTAAGTAATCCTAGTATATTTTTTGTAAATGTCGTTCCGGTATTGAGAGAAATAAATACAGACATTCGTCGATTGTCAGCACATACAACGATAATGACATATGATGAATTGGTTAACACGCGTCAGAGAATTTTAGGAATTGGATATATAAATCTGTTTTATCAACTTTTAGATCATAGATAATTTTATGATGTCATACAAGATATTGATAAACTAAGGACAGAAGCAATAATAAAGTTAAGAAAAGGGAGTGTAAAATGGATAGGAAAGAAAATTCTTGTGATTTACATATCTTCGTGGATGCAGATGCTTGTCCGGTAGTTAGCATCGTTGAGAATATTGCATATAAATATTCTGTCCCTGTTACTCTGCTTTATGATACAAATCATGTACTTGAGTCGGAATATAGTGAAGTGATTGTGGTTGGTTCCGGTGCGGACGCAGTGGATTATAAATTAATTAGTATTTGCAACAAGGGAGATATTGTTGTATCACAGGATTATGGTGTGGCTGCAATGGCACTTGGAAAAGGTGCTTATGCAATCCACCAGTCAGGAAAATGGTACACAAATGACAATATTGATCGTATGCTTATGGAACGTCATCTAAATAAGAAAGCACGTAGGGAATCCGGTAAGAATCATATAAAAGGACCGAAGAAACGGACATCAGAGGATGATGAACATTTCAGCGAGTCATTTGAAAAACTAATATTTATGGCAATTAAGAATAATGGAAGTGAAGCCTAATGACCAAGGATGAATGGTATAAACAGCTCTTTGAACATCTCGAAGCCTCGAAGTTCAGGAGCAGTTTTCATTTGAAGCAAAAGGATATAGATTACATCAATGAAAAAGGATTGGATGTGATAAGACAGCACGCACAGGATTTTATTGCAAAGCGTGAAGCACCGGCATTTATCCCAAATGATGGAAAGCAGACACCGACAAAGGGCCATCCGGTATTTATTGCACAACATGCAACGGCAACCTGTTGTCGGGAGTGTATCAGAAAATGGCATAAGATGCAGCCAGGCAGAGAACTCAGTCAGGTACAGCAGGATTATCTTGTTGATATGATTATGACGTGGATAGAAAAGGAGCTTACAAGGGCAAAGGAAAATTGATTTACACACTCACGGAAAAGGAGATGCCATTTAAGATTGTACGAAACGATATAACAAAGGTAAAGGCAGATGCTATTGTCAATACTGCTAATCCAAATCCGATATGCGCAAGTGGCACGGATCTGGCAATCTATGAGGCGGTCGGAAAGGAACAGGTTCGTGCAGAACGTCAAAAGATTGGCAAAATCGTAAGAGGGGATGTTGCTGTTATCGGAGCATATCAGCTGCAGGCAAAATATATCATACATACTGTAGATCCAATATGGGAAGATGGCAAGAAACATGAGTTTGAAATCCTGGAGAGATGTTACAGGAAGTCTCTGCAAAAAGCTGTTGAATTAAAATGCGAGAGTATTGCATTTCCTTTGATTTCAAACGGAGTGTATGGTTTTCCAGAGGATAAGGCATTACAGATAGCAGTATCCGTATTCAGTGAGTTCCTTACAGAAAATGAAATGCAGATCATTCTTGTGGTGTTTGACAAGAAATCATTTCAGTTATCAGGACAGATAATTGGCGAGATAGATTCCTATATAGATGCCAATTATGTCAGGGTAAGTCATAAGAAGGAATATCCGATAGAAAGGCGGGGACGAGCCAGAAGCAGACATATACCGGAAGAAGAACTATATGAGCAAATGCTCCGCAGTGAGGACACTGAGGAAAGTTACACACTTGATGAAGAATCGGATGCTGATGTCAGGTTGACGGAACCATGTATGCTGTCCTCTGATATGTCTTTGGAAGATCAGCTTGCAAATATGGGGGCATCTTTTCACGAAAAGCTGTTTGAATTGATAGTAGCAGCTGGGATTGACAACAAGGATGTCTGGAAAAATGCAAACCTGGATAGGAAACACTTTTCAAAGATTCAGTGTGATGAGCATTATCATCCAAAGAAAAAGACGGTAATGGCTTTGTGTATTGCACTTCATCTTGATCTGGAGCAGTCAAAAGACCTGATGGCAAGGGTTGACTGGGAATTCAGTTCGAGCAGTAAGTTTGACCTGATTGTGCAGAAAGCGATTATTGATAAGCAGTATGATATCATGCAGCTGAATGTGACATTGTTCAAGTATACGAATGAAATACTGGGTGTTTAGAACTGGAGGTAAAGATGAAAAAAGTAATGCATATGCATAGCAATATATTTGATAGTACGCATCAAAGAGAAATAAAAAGCACAGACAATGTATTTGGCAAATTTCTTACAAATGAAGGATTATATGATGAAATAGAAATTACAGAAGATAATATATTTGAATTGGCAGATTTGATAGGCGGACATGTTAAGTTAGATGTGTATTGCCCTAAGTGCAAAGAAAATAGAGTGTTTTCTGGAGAGTGTATTCCGTATTATTGGTATGATGATCACGAACAAGAAATATATCGGAAGCCGTTAGAAGATGAAATTACATCATGGCAGTATTTACATAATATGCATCAACCTAACGGAGGAGGAGAGAATCAACCATGGACTTGGACAAATAAGTCGATAGAGGATGATACTAGACTTATGGCATTCAAATTTGTTTGTACAATGGATGATACTCATCATTTGGATTATATCGTTCTTACATACGGAAATAAAATGAAAAAGATAGGTCAATATCCTTCTGTTGCAGATTTGTCATTCCCAGAATTGAAGGAATATAGGAAAGTAATGTCAAAGGATGATGAAAAAGAACTTAAAAGGGCAATTGGATTATATGCTTCTGGAATAGGAATAGGTTCTTATGTATACTTGAGGCGGATTTTTGAGCGAATTATTGTAACAGCTAGTCATAAAGCTATATCTGACGGAAAAATTAAAGCAGAGGATTTTGGAGGAGCGCGTGTAAATGAAAAAATCAAGATGTTATCAGATTATCTTCCTAAAGCGCTAGTTCATAATGAAGCTTTTTATGGAATTGTAAGCAAGGGGATTCACGAGTTAAGTGAAGAAGAATGTATAGAATATTTCCCGATAATGAAAAGCTTCATAATGATGATATTGCGTCAATGGGAAAAAATGAGAAAAGATGAGGAGGAAGAAAAGCAATTATCGGTAGCACTTGGAAGCATTGCTGCAAAGATAAAGAAATAATGTAAATATTGGTATTGAGTCAAGGGCATCTGTACATTAGTATAGGCATAAGCGATGAATAATCACCCGGTTTTTCATCTTCTCAAATTTGTGAGATAATCTCCTCAAAGGAGGGGTTTCTTTTACTCTTCCAGTTTTGGCACTTAGGAGCATTTTACTTCAATCTGTTCCGAGAATCTATGCTAATTCCACTCCAAATACAAGAACAGGAGTTGAATACTTATGACACAAAGAAATCCAAGACGTACCGATGAAGAGTGGCTCAGCCTGATCCAGGAATGCCGTTCCAGCGGTCTCTCTGACAAATGCTGGTGTGAGGAACATCATATTCATACAAGTAACTTTTACTACCAGATATGAAGGCTCAGAAAGAATATGGATTTTGATATTCTTGATTCAATTGAAAATGGGGACCTCAAATTAGTAACGAGTAAAGACGGAAATATTTATGCGCAATTAAGAAAATCAAATGGAAAATTTGGTAAGAGATTGCCCATAAAAAAAGAACTTGAAGAATCAGGGGTTACAGTTGATGAGTTACAGATGGCATTGCAGGTAAAGGCAATTGAAGAACAGTTGCATAAAATAGTGGCTGTGTTAGAGGATATTGATAAAAAAGTGAAAAATGTTTTACAAGGCCAACACAATAATCGTAAAGGATTGTTTTATAGTGGATTGAGTTTGTTTATTGAATCTAAGCAAATACAAGATGCGCGATTAAAGAAAGAGATGATTGTACAAGCATTAAAATCACTTAATGATGCAAAATTTCAGATGATTCAGGAAATACGAAGTGAAATAGAATATTTGATAACTGAACAGTATAAAAAAAGCAAACGCTCTGCTGTAATTATTGATGAGAAAATATCCGATATTTATAAATGCTATGAGGTAGTATATAGAGCATCTTTTGTTAAGGCAGCGATATATCAGGATTGTGGAGAGATTTCGGCTATGTTAACAGCAATTGACGAGTATGGACGGTTTATTCAACGTTTGATTGTTCAGTTTGTGGGCAAATTAAGTGAGCTGGATCGAAACAATAGATTGATTGAATTTGGTACATGGGGAATAATGGCGAAAACATTAGAAGGATGCACTGAATTGAAACAAAAAATAGCAAAACAGAAAGTATATCAGATCTACTCGGAGGATATAGAGAATGATTAAAGATCATAGAAAAAAAGGATGCCCAAACGAAGCTTGTGAGAGAAATAAGAAAAAAATAAAAAACCGGAAATCAAGATAGGACACTTGAAAAGAAAATAAAACAGGAGAAAGTAAATGGTAAAGCAAATTGTAAGAGATGTTTTCTTTTTAGGCCAGCCATCCGAACCAGCCACGAAAGCAGATATTCAGGTTGGAAAAGATCTGCAGGACACACTGCAGGCAAATCGGGAACGGTGCGTTGGTATGGCTGCCAATATGATTGGCGTAAAGAAGAATATTATCATTGTGAATATGGGATTTATAGATGTTGTGATGTTCAATCCGGTGATTGTTTCAAAGCGTGACATGTATGAGACAGAAGAAGGTTGTCTGTCTCTGGATGGTGTTCGTAAGACAACCAGGTACCAGGAAATTGAAGTAGAGTATTATGACTTCAACTGGAAAAAACAGCGCCAGAAATTGTCAGGATGGACGGCACAGATTTGCCAGCATGAAATTGATCATTTGTCTGGAAAGATTATTTAACTGCATGCGGATTGCGAATATTTGCTTGACTCAAAGCGGATTGTGAGGTGACGGATATGCTGAAAAATGTACTGATCGTGGTAGATGATATAGAAAAATCCATAGAGTTTTATAGAGACTTATTTGGACTGCAAGTGATTCTTAAGAATGAAGGTAATGTGATCTTATCGG
>ERZ837487.2070-NODE-2070-length-21718-cov-4.972534_pt1 | contig 21718 bp, 15 predicted proteins | sample MGYA00519911_ERZ837487 | MGnify/ENA primary metagenome ERZ837487 (study PRJEB31850, sample SAMEA3708818) | human gut metagenome | biome: human gut; feature: human-associated habitat; material: faeces | place: China | collected 2014 ...
TCTCTTGGGGTTCCAAAGGGGCCATTCTCTTTTGCGAAAGAGAATGGCCCCTTTGACTCGCTCCCACACGGTGTGGGGAACAACGATGCAGCGCTGTCGCGCTGCGATAAAAACCCCGCTGCGCGGGGAGGGCGCGAAAAAAGGCAGCCTTTCGGCTGCCGATTTTTTCAGTCCACCGTGCGCATGAAGGACGTCGATCCCTTCTGAAATCTCACATCCAGTTTCACGCGGTCCGCGCGCATATAGCTCGTGGTGTATTCATAGGTATGCCCGTTCTCGGTCGTGGTGCGGCGCTGGTGGAAAAACGCCGCCGAGCCAGGTGCGCAGTGCAGAAGCTGCGCCTCGTGCGGCGCGAGCACGACGGCCTCATACGTGTCCGACGCGGAAAACGGGATGACGCCGACGTGGTAGAGCAGGCTGTAGAAGCTGTGCGTCTCCAAAAGCTCGCGCGTCAGGTTCGGGTAGATGTACTCTGGGTAGTACGACGTCTCCAAGATGAGCGGCTCGCCGTCGACATTTCGCACGCGCGTGAAGCGATAGACTTTGACGCCCGGCTCAAGGCCCATGAGCGTCACGATCTTGGGAGAAGGCGTGATGACCGCGAAGTCGACCAGCGTGGACGACGGCGTTTTGCCCAGCTGGGAAATTTCCGTCGTGAACGAATACTGCACGCCCTTGCGGCGCGTGTTCGGGTCGGTGACGAACGTGCCCTTGCCGCGCTTGCGCACGACAAAGCCCTCTTCTTCCAGCGCGCCGATGGCCTGACGGACCGTGTTGCGGCTGATATCGTAAACGCGGCAGAGCTCGGCCTCGCTCGGCAGCAGGTCGCCGACCTTGAGCGCGCCGGAGGTGATGCTGCGCTTGATGATGCCCATGAGTTGGGAATAGAGAGGAATTTCGCTGTCGAGCGACAGCGGATTTTTGAGGACCGGATTGTGTTCCATGGTGGGAACCTCCCGAGAAATACGTTTTGGAATATTCCCATCATACCACATATCTTTGAGATGTTCCAGTACCTTTTTGCAATATTCCCATCATTTTACGCAAAAATGCGGGGAAAAAGGCGGCCCGAAGGCCGCCTATTTGAAATTTGACCGCTTCAGTCCAGAATTTCCTGCGCACCGGTCTTGATGCTGATGCGCACGGCGTGCGTCACGAGCGGGTCGTCTGACTTCTCGTGGTTGATGTCGTAAACGGCGGTGGTGTAGACATAGCCGTCGCGGATCTCAAGCGAGGAGCTGACGGAGGTGACATAGGTGCCGTCCTCTGTGAGAGCGCTGCCGTAGAACCAGTCCTTGTCACCGAATTCCGTGAACGTTTTGCCGCAGTCATAGGAAATGGACAGGTTGTTCGGCGTGGGCATGAAATAATCCGTCATCACAATAATGTCGCCGCTGATAGCGATGGCGTTGTAGCCGTTGATCGAACTGAGCTTTTTGCCGTCCGTGTCGTAGAGGTCAGTGATGAACGAGCCCATTGTCGCGCCGCCGATGTGATAGTTCATCAGGATGCGATTGTCCTGCGTCGAAAGGCTCGCGCTGACGGGCGTATCATAGTCCAGCGGCAGATCACAAACCGTCTCCACGCTGCCGCCCTCGCGCCAGCGGCAGAACTTGCCGCCCGCAGTGTACCAGAGGTAACCGCCCAGATCAACATAGCTGTCGGCAGCCTTGATGAGCGAATCGCGGCTGACGGCGTTCGTCGTGGTGGTCGAAGATGCGTCGGACGGCTTGGTGCCAGACTGGGCGCTGTGGTACCATTCGAGTATTACGTCATAGAGCGTCGCATACTTGCCGAAGTCACCAAATGCCAGATAATACTCTGTCGGCCGATTCTCGGCGCAATAGCCGATCACATTTCCACCTTGATAAGATTCAAACCAAGATTGGCTATCGCCTTTCAAATCAATCCGGATGTGATTCAGCAGGGAGATATTCTCAGGTTCGGATGTAGAAGAATAGCCATAGTTGCTCAGGTCCACGTGTAACTCGCTTCCCTCAGTGCTGACCGGCTCGCACGGACTGATAATCGAACTTGTAGCAGCCGGAAACAGAGTCAGCGATTCAATACCGCCATTTGCCGCGAGCTGGAGGTCGGTCAGGAACGCGGTATCAGCGGGAGACTCGGAGTCGGAAGAGCCGTCCGTGAAGTAGATTCCTCCGTTGATCGTAAAGTGCTTGACCATCGCCTGCAAGATCACGGCCTCCTCCTCAACGGCGCGGTCGTGGTTCCAGCCCCACTGATTCTCCTCGGTGCTGCCGTCGAAGAGCCAGTGAATTTCGACTTCGTAGGTGGTATTGTTGGGACCGGCAAAGAGCGTGACGATCGTGTTGCTCATGCCCTCATGCGTCACGTAGCGCCAGCAGCCGGTGTCGACCTTTTCCCCGGTCACGCCGGTGCTCTCCCATTCCGCCTTTGCGTCGTTGATGCCGCGCTCGAGCTTCTTGACACTGAAATACGAGCCAGTGTCATAGCGCGAGTACCAGTAGTCCGTGCCGGGGCTGCACGCCCAGCCGGTGATGGGAACATAGTAGTAGCAGAAGTTGTAGGTGCTGCCGGAGACCAGACGGCCCTCGACGCTGTTGCCGTGGCCGTAGCCGTCCTCGACCAGACCGTCGACGAGATTGGGAATGTACATCTTCGGCTCATCAAGCCCCGCGTAGTCGACATAGAAGTCGTGCAGGTAGTACTTGAGGTCCACGCCGTAGCTGCATCCGTTGTACCACAGCCCGTCGTTGCTCATCGAGGTGCCGATGATCTGATAGCCGGTCTTCTCGCCGCTGGTGTAGTGCAGGACGGTGAGATAGTGCGTCCAGTGTTCATTGAGATATCCGTCGTCCGTCAGCTCCTGCCCGCCGACAATGTTGATCTGCGCGCCCGCCTCGTTCGTGGGCTTCATCTCATACTGGAAGTACCACAGCTCCAGCACCGTGCCGTCGGGGGAGAGGTTGCCGAGCGAATCGCCCTGCTCCAGCCGCGTCACGCGCACGTCGGCGATCGTGTCTTCGATCGAGCGGGACGCATATTCATTGTTTTCCGACACGGAATAGGTCATCGTGCCTTTTTTGAGGTCTTCCACGCACGCGGCGGCATAGTCGTCCATCGAGGCGTAGATCGGAACCGCCTTTTCTGCAAGACGGAATAGCGTGTGGAAGCAGTGCGGAGCGGTCTGCTTGCTGTCAGGATAATATCCCATTGCAAGATACAACGTGCCGTCTTTCTGCTGGAGCAGGCACAGATAATCCGTCAGGCCGTCCGGGGGAGAAGACGTCGTAAAACACCATGTGTTTGCGTTTTCACGGCGCAGTTTTGCCGCGCTCATATCGCTCTCCTGCCAGCCAGCAGGATTATCGGCGGCTTCAAAGGCGGAGCCGTCAAAATAGCGGTCAAAGTTTTCCTCGGTCATCTCAAAACTTCCCGCTGCCGTACAGTCCCATTTGTAGCGGTCGGTCCATGTGAGAGTCATGCTCTGCGCGTCCGACCGAAGCAATAACTCCGCATTCGCTGCGTTTTCACGGAAAGTATCGTCGGGCTCTACCCCTATGTATACGATATCGGCAATGGTATAGGATTTGCCGAACGGGTCGGACAACTCATTTTTATTGCCCCAGCTGACGGCGCAGCCCGCCGTGAGCGTCAGCGCCAGCACGAGGGCCACGATGCCGAGCCCACGCTTTTTCTGCGCGCCGAGGACGTTTGTGATGCGCCGCTTTAAGCGCTCGACCGTCCCGCCGAAGCAGGTCGTCGCGGGCAGCGCCCGCACGCTGGACTGCACGGCGGCGAGCAGTGTCCGGCTGTAAGCCGCGCGCTCGGGGAGCTCGAGCCCGTCGGTCGCGGCGCTGTCACAGGCGAGCTCGATGTCCTCGTCCGCCTGACGCAGCATCAGATACACCACGGGGTTGAACCAGTGCATCGCGTTGGCTGCGAGCAGCACGAGCTTGAAGAGCATGTCGCGCCGCTTCAAATGGCACAGCTCATGGCGCAGGATGTAGCGCAGTTCCTGCACGTCGTAGTGCTCGTGGGGAAGGAGCAGCCGCGGGCGGAGAAGGCCCGTCACCGCGGGGGTGGAGATGGCCTCGCAGACGATCATCTCCGGCGCGCTCACGCCTAAGTCGCGCGCCGTGTCAGAGAGCATCGCGGCGTAGTCCGCGCGGGTGACGTCTCTCTTCCAGCGGCGCACCGTGCGGCGGAAGTGGGCGTAGGAGACACCCTGATACAACAGGAACGCCGCCGCGCCCGCGAGATAGCCGTAGAATAAGATCGTCGTCACGGGGATGTAGCGTGTCGTCTTCTGCTCGGGATTCGTCACGGGGCGCTGGATGATCGTGTCGCGCACCTGTGCGGGGGACTGGCCGCTTTTTTCGGCCATGTCGCCAAACAGGTTGTCGGTCGATTGGATGGCTGTCTTATCCGTGCCGACAAAGAGGGTGTAGTCTTTCGGCGGCGCGGCCTGCACCGGCGCGTTTTTCACCGAAAAATCGACCGGCAGCAGCAAAAATGCCGCCAGCGCCAGCCACAGCCAGCAGCGCGTTTTCGCGCGGTAGCGCTCGCGCCAGAGAGGTTTGAGTACCAGCATCGCCAGAATGGCGAGGGAACCTAACAGGGAAGTTTTCAACAGATTCAGCAGAAATGTTTCCATGGTGCGTCCTCCTTATATTTCCGTTTAACGGCTCATATCGTCCAAAAACTGCCGCAGCTCGTCGATCTCGCTCTGCTCGAGCGGCTTTTCGGCGTTCAGCGCCGCGACAAAGCTGCCGAGCGACCCGCCGTAGAGCCGCTTCAGGACGCTGCGGCTCTCAAATTCGAGGTACTTATCCTTTGAGACGAGCGGCGTGTACAAATTGTTCCGCCCCTCGCGGCGGCTCGAGAGGAATCCTTTTTCGCACAGGCGGGTTAGATAGGTGTTGACGGTGTTGGCGCTCCAGCCGTGGCTCGCGAGCGCGCCGTCGAGATCGCCGCGGCTGACCTCGCCGCCGACGGCCCAGATGGCCTGCATCACGGCAAGCTCCGCGTCGGGCAGTCTCTTCTTATCGTCCATGGGTTGACCTCCTTAGATGATCTACTACATTTGTCGTTGATAACTATATACTACATATGTAGTAGTTTGTCAAGCGCTTTTTATGTCCTTTTTTTGTTTTGCAGCGAAAATTGCAGAAAACAGGGGAAAGACATGACGGCAAATCGTCAAAATGAAAGATGCTGTTCAATTATTTGAATGAGTTCTTGCAAATCTTTCTGAAAATCGCTTGCTTTTGTGCAAAGCGCAAGGTATAATGAAGAAACCGTATGAAATCATTTAGCGATTCAATAAATAAAAATTTGAGAGGAGATCTTTATCATGGCAAAGTTCAAAGTTTACTACACCATCGAGCTCAACGAGGTGGCCACGCACATCTTCGAGTCCAACGACTTTGAAGTGAAGCTGTGCAGCCATAACGACGAGGAGACCTACGTCAAGGAGCTCGCCGAGTTCCAGCCCGACGCCATCATGTGCCGCACCGAGCCCATCACCGCCAAGATGATGGACACCTGCAAGAACCTCAAGGTCATCGGCAAGCAGGGCGCCGGCCTCGACAACATCGACATGGACCACGCCCACGCCAAGGACATCACCGTTGTCTACGCGCCTGCCGGCAACGCCAACGCCGTCGCCGAGCACGCCGTCATGCTGATGCTCATGTGCGCCAAGCGCTTCACCTATGTCGACCGTCAGTTCCGCGGCGGCAACTTCCTCGTCCGTATGGGCATGGAGCACACCTATGAGCTCGGCGGCAAGACCCTCGGTATGATCGGCTGCGGCCGTATCTCCCAGCTCGCCATGCAGAAGTGCAAGTACGGCTTCGGCATGAACGTCATCGGCTACGATCCGTACCTCACGCAGGACAAGATCGGCGATCTGTGCGAGCTGAAGGCCACCGCCAAGGAAGTCTGGGAGCAGGCCGACTTCGTGTCCGTGCATCTGCCCGTCGTCCCCTCCACCGAGCATTCCATCGGCCGTGAGCAGTTCAGCTGGATGAAGCCCACCGCTTCCTTCATCAACTGCGCGCGCGGTGCTCTGATCAAGGAGAACGAGCTTGTTGAGTGCCTGAAGGACGGCACGCTGTTCCAGGCCGGTCTCGACGTGTTCGAGCATGAGCCCATTCAGGAGTCCAGCCGCGAGCTGTTCGACCTCGACAACGTCATCATGACCCCGCACATGGCCGCCACCACCGAGCAGAGCGTTCTGAACTGCTGCACCTCCGTCGCCAACGACATCGTCGCCGTCTGCAACGGCCAGGAGCCCAAGGTCAAGGCCCAGAAGCCCAAGTTCTAAGTTATTTCTGTTTCGTAGAAACTACTTATGAAAAGGGACGCCTCGGAAGAGGCGTCCCTTTTTTGCGCCCTTGGGCGGGGGGGACAGCCAGGCAGAGCTGCTGCTTTTTATTCCCACAGCGTGTGGAGACGCGGGAAAGGGGGCAATTGTCTCACGCGAGAGAATGGCCCCCTTATCCCAAGCAGCGCCAGCGGCGCTGCTTTCCCTGCGCCTTTGGGTGCAAAAGGGTCCCTTGGTGCAAGATATTCTTCATTCTTGTTAAATAGTTAACGAAATGAAAGAAAAAAATCAAAATTGCCTGCATTTTTCGCAACTTTGCAGTTGATTTTTCATTTTCCTGTGTGTATAATCAAAACTGAAGAAAATCGGATCTCATTCCGGATTTACAAATTTTAAAGGAGAAGTCAAATGAAAGAATTGTACGTCGTCAACTGCTGCCGTACCGCTGTCGGTTCCTTCGGCGGTTCCCTGAAGAACACCCCTGCCGCTCAGCTCGGCTCCATCGTCGTGAAGGAAGCCCTCAAGCGCGCGAATGTCGCTCCCGAGAATGTCGATGAGCTGATGTTCGGCTGCATCCTGACCGCCGGTCTCGGTCAGAACGTCGCCCGTCAGGTCGGCGTGGGCGCCGGTCTCCCCTATTCCGTCCCCGCCTATACCGTCGGTATGGTCTGCGGCTCCGGTATGAAGTCCGTCATTGAGGCTGGCCGCGCCATCCTCGCCGGCGACGCCGATATCGTCGTCTGCGGCGGCACCGAGAACATGAGCGCCGCTCCTTATGCCGCTCCCGACGCCCGCTGGGGCGCCCGCATGGGCGACAAGAAGCTTGTCGACACCATGATCAAGGACGGCCTGTGGGATGCGTTCAACAACTACCACATGGGCACCACCGCCGAGAACATCTGCGATGTTTGGGGCATCACCCGCGAAGAGCTCGACGCCTTCGGCGCTGCCTCCCAGCAGAAGACCGAGGCTGCTCAGGCTGCCGGCCGTTTTGACGATGAGATCGTTCCCGTCCCCGTGAAGGTCAAGAAGGAGATCGTCGAGTTCAAGAAGGACGAGTTCCCCCGTGCCGGTTCCACCGTCGAGGGTCTTGCCAAGCTGCGCGGCGCGTTCCCCGTCGGCCCCGAGGGCGTTGAGGACGAGATCGTCCACACCTTCGAGCCCACCGGCATCCACGAAGCCGATACCAAGAAGCACGTCCAGCGCGTCACCGCCGGTAACGCCTCCGGCATCAACGACGGCGCTGCCGCCATCGTCCTCGCTTCCGGCGAGGCCGTGAAGAAGTACAACCTCAAGCCCATGGCCAAGCTCGTCAGCTGGGGCCAGGGCGGCGTCGACCCGAAGATCATGGGCGTCGGCCCCGTGCCTGCTTCCCGTCAGGCTATGCAGAAGGCCGGCCTGACCATCGACGATATCGACCTCGTCGAGGCCAACGAAGCCTTCGCGGCCCAGTCCATCGCTGTTGCCCGTGAGCTCGGCTTCGACATGAGCAAGGTCAACGTCAACGGCGGCGCGATCTCCATCGGCCACCCCGTCGGCGCTTCCGGCGCTCGTATCATCGTCACCCTGCTGCACGAAATGCTCAAGCGCGACGACGCCAAGAAGGGTCTTGCCACCCTCTGCATCGGCGGCGGCCAGGGCGTTGCCACCATCTTTGAGAAGTGCTAAAGCACCTCTGAGCCCTAAAAATAAAAGGAGACCTCGAAAGAGGTCTCCTTTTTATTTTGTCCTCTGCACGGTGCAGGGAAAAAAGCAGTGCCCCTGCCGAGACGCAAAAAGGAAGCAGCCCTTTCGGGCTGCCCCTCACGCGCCCTCGCGGGCACAAGCGCCGTACAGTGCGCCGCGCTGCGATTTAACCCTCCGCCTGCGCGGCGACGATCGCCTCGTAGATCGTCTGCGGGTCAAGCTTATCGTAGTCCGCGCTTGTGGCCATCGCGGCGGCGTCGACCTGCTCGGCGATGAAGTTCGTGAAGTACTCCTCGCGCACCTCGTCGGCTGCGGCGGACTTGTCGAGCGGCAGGCGGAGCAGGATGTGATAGCCGAAGCTGGATTCGACGACTTCACTCACCTCGCCCTCGGAAAGCGCGTAGGCGGCGTCTTCAAACTCCTGCACCATCGAGCCGGTCGTGAAGGTGTAGCCGGTGGGATAGGTCTCGCGGCCGGGGTCCTCGCTGTACTCGTCGGCGAGCTCGGCAAAGTAGGAGGCGATGTCGTCGCCGGTGTAGGAATTGAGCTTTTCGACGAGCTCCTCAGCGAGCGCTTTCTTTTCGGCCCTCTGCTCGTCGGTGAGGGCTTCGCCGGTCGTCATGTCCTTCGTCGCAAGCAGGATGTGGTCCGCCGTGATGTAGCCCTGCTCGGCGGCGTAGACGGCGAGGTCCTCGTCGGAGGCGTAGAGCGCGCTGCCCTCGGTATTGTAGAGCTGGTAGAGATTCTGATACAGGTAGTTCGAGCGCGCGACGCGGTCATAGGTCTCGCGGCGCATGCCGAGCTTGGCGATCTCGGCCTCAAAAGCTTCCTCGCTGCCGTACTGGTCAATGTAGCTCTGGTCGCTCTCGGCCATGGCGGCCTCCTGCTCGGCGGTAAGCGTCACGCCGTACTTGCTGGCGAGATTTTCAAGCACCAAGTGCTGCTTGACGGACGAGAGCACGCTTGCTTTCACATAGTCGGCGACACTCATGCCGTCGGAGAGGGTGTCGTCCCAGTTGATGGACGAGCCGGAGTAATACTGCATATAGCTGTCGAGATACGACACGTCGTAGCCGATCCAGTAGGCGACAAGGTCGGCGCTCGCGCCGTTGCCGTTCAGGCTTGCGACGATCGCGTCGGGCGCGACGCCGGTCGCTTCGTAGCAGAGACCCTCCTGCATCGTGCCGGAGGTGAAGCCGTTCGAGGGCGAGAGCGACACGACGGCAAAGGTGAGCGCCGCGGTGATGGCCGCCGCGCCAAGGAACGAAAGCAATCTCTTCTTGATCATAATGTTACCTCTTTTTCGTTTTCTTCCTTATTCACACGCAGGTCTCCGACCAGCGTCAAGGCAGTATCCAATGCGTCCTCGTTTGGCGTAAGACGCAGCAGGAGCTTCGGCTCCGTCCCCGTGGCGGAGAGCGTGAGCCGGCGGCGGTTCTTCGGCAGTGAGCAGAGGGCCATCACGGCCTCCACGGGGACTGCCTCGGACGCGGCAAAGGTGAAGGTGATCTCGCTGCCGCGCTGCGAGATATCGCTCACACCGATCTGTACGGCCTCCGCGCGCAAAAGCGCGACGTCCATGAGCTTGAGGACCGGCTGGGGCGGCTCGCCGTAGCGGTCGATGAGCTCGTCGAGCAGCTCCTGCGACTGCTCGGCGGTGCGCAGCGCCGCGATGCGGCGGTAGATATCCATGCGCTGCTCGCCCGAGGGAATGTAGCTCTCCGGCAGGTTGGCCGAGACTGTGAGGTCTGCCGAGCATTCGGTGCGCTGCGGCGCTTTTTCACCGCGCTGCTCGAGCACAGCCTCTTCCAAGAGCTGCAAGTACATATCGTAGCCGACGCTCATCATGTAGCCCGACTGCTCAGGGCCGAGCAAATTGCCCGCGCCGCGAATTTCAAGGTCACGCATCGCGATACGGAAGCCCGAGCCAAACTCCGCGTATTCGCGGATGGCCGTCAGGCGCTTGGCCGCAACCTCGGTGAGGATCTTGCCCGCGCGGTAGGTCATATAGGCATACGCCCGGCGCGCGCTGCGGCCGATGCGCCCGCGGATCTGGTGCAGCTGGGCGAGGCCGAGACGGTCGGCGTCCTCGATGATGAGGGTGTTGACGTTCGGAATGTCGATGCCCGTCTCGATGATCGTCGTGCAGACGAGCACCTGAATTTCTCCGTCCGAGAGCTGCTGCATCACGGACGACAGGCCCTTTTCGTCCATCTTGCCGTGCGCGACGCCGATAGCGACGTCGTCGCCGAGGAGCTTTTTGAGTGTCGCGGCGCAGCGGTCGATGGTCTCGACGCGGTTGTGCATGTAGTAGACCTGCCCGCCGCGCGCGAGCTCGCGCCGGATGGCGTCGGCGATGACGCTCCAGTTATGCTCGAGCACGTACGTCTGCACCGGCTGGCGGTCAACGGGCGGGACCTCGATGGTCGACATGTCGCGGATGCCCGAAAGCGCCATATTGAGCGTTCTGGGGATGGGCGTTGCCGAGAGCGTCAGCGTGTCGACCTGACGCGAGAGCTCCTTGAGCTTTTCCTTGTGCGTTACGCCGAAGCGCTGCTCCTCGTCGATGATGAGAAGGCCAAGGTCCTTGAAGTGCAAACTCTTTTGCAGCAGCGAGTGCGTGCCAATGAGTAAGTCGATCTTTCCTGCGGCGGCGTCCTGCAAAATCTGCTTCTTCTGCGCGGGCGTTTTGAAGCGCGAGAGCACTTCGATGCGCACGGGGAACGAGCGGAAGCGGTTCAGCGCCGTCGCGTAGTGCTGCTGGGCGAGCACGGTGGTCGGCACCAGGATTGCCGCCTGCTTGCCGTCGAGCACGCACTTCATCACGGCGCGCAGCGCGACCTCAGTCTTGCCGTAGCCGACGTCGCCGCAGAGCAGGCGGTCCATCGGCGTACTGCGCTCCATGTCGGCCTTGATCTCGGCGATGGCGCGGAGCTGATCGTCGGTCTCTTCGTAGTCGAAGGCCTCTTCAAATTCCTTCTGCCACGGGGAGTCGGGCGAGAAGGCGAAGCCCGGGCGGCGTTGGCGCTCAGCGTAGAGCGCGATGAGACCCTTGGCAAGGTCCTTCGCCGCGGCGCGCGCCTTCGTTTTCGCGCGCGACCAGTCCGTGCCGCCGAGCTTTGAGAGCTTCGTACGTATTTGGCCGTCCTCGTCCTCGCCATGGCCGCCGATGTATTTCGACACCATGTCGAGCTGCGTCGCGGGGACGTATAAGCTGTCGTTGCCCGCATAGCAGATCTTAATATAGTCCTTGTCCACGCCGTCGACGCGCATGCGCTCGATGCCCGCAAAGCGGCCGATGCCGTGGTGGACATGCACGACGAGATCGCCGGGGGAGAGGTCTTCATAGGACCGCAGCGCGGCGCGGGCCGACGTCTCCTTCTTTGGCCGCGCCTTCGCGCGCTTGCCGGAGAGGGGAGCGGTCAGCTGGCCCTCGGTCAGGATGATGAGCTTTAATTGTGGATATTCGCTGCCCGCGCTCAGCGCGCCGAGGCCGATGACGGTCTCGTGCGGGGCGGGGAGGCGGTCGTTTTTCAAATCAAGCTGCGCGCAGATGCCGCGCTCTTCCAAAAGGCGCCGGAAGTTTTTCGCGCGCGTTTCGTTGCCGCAGAGAACGAGTACGCCGCAGCCTGCGCCAAGATACCGCTCCATATCGCCCGCGGCGGTCTCCAGACTGCCGCCGTACGACGGCAGCGAGCGCGCGTTTATGCTGAGGATGGCCCTCGGCGGCAGCAGATTGCGCGACGTGGGGAGCGAATCGAGCAGCAGCACGGGGAACGCGCCCATGCGGTGGCTCAATGCCTCCTGACTCAGCGCGAGCGCGGCGAATTCGCCGCACAAAACGCCCTCTTCGATCAGGGGCTTTACGTCCTCGGAGAGCTCCCAGTGGTAGTTCTTGCTGCGCTCCAAAACGCGCATGCCGTCGCTGACGGCGATCAGCGTGTCGGGTGAAAGATAGTCGAGCGCGCAGACTTCGTCGGGGTAGCACGCGGCGAGATACCGGTCCATGCCGCCGAGCGGCAGGTCGTTGGAAAGGCGCTCGATGTCGCCGCGCAGAGTTTTTACGATGGGACTATCCGCCACTTTTTTCTCGATCTTCTGCGCGGCGCGGGAGAGGCGCTCGAGCATTTCTTCGCGTCCGCCGTCCGAGAGGGCGGGCAGTACCTCTGCCGCGGGCAGGACGGTCAGGGATTTGACGTTCTGCGTGCGGCGCTGGGTCGTCACGTCGAATTCGCCCATCGCGTCGACCTCGTCATCGAAGAATTCGACGCGAACAGGCGCGCTCAGCGGCGACCAGACGTCGAGAATGCCGCCGCGCAGCGCGAACTGGCCGACGCCCTCGACCGTTTCCGCGCGCGTGTAGCCGCTTTCGACAAGCTTTTTCGAAAGCGCATTCAGATCAAAGCGGTCGCCGAGCGAAATGTCCGTCACCGCGCCGCGCAGCGCGTCGGGCGGGAGCGTTCGCTGCATCAGGCCGTCGACCGTCGCGACCAGGATCGGCGCTTTTCCGGCGGCAAGGCTGCACAGCGAGCCGATGCGCTGCTGCTCCCAGCCGTGGGAGGCGAACACGCGGTCGCGCAGCTGCCATTCGCGCGCGAACAGCAGGCTCACGTCCTCGCCGAGCAGCTCGTGCAGGTCGCCTGCCATGCGGTTTGCCTCGTTTTCATCCGCGCAGACGATCAAAAGCGGGCGCTGCGTCTTGTGCCGCACGGCAGCGGTGAGCTGCGCGCGGTGCACACCGGAAAGGCCCGATACGGCGATGGGCGATGTGCCCGCATCAAGCGAGAGCAGCAGCTCGCGCACCTCGGGAAGAGATGCGAGCGCTTCATTGAGTTTGTTCATTCCCTGCGCCATGCCGTATCCCTCCTTCCGCAACGCGCAAAAGGGCAGATCCGCCGCAGCCGCGGCGGGTCATGCCCGTGGTTGTCAGTCATTTTATTATATAGGCTTTTGGCAAAAAGTCTATGTCGATTTTTTAAATTTTGGCAGCAAAAAGCGTTCAGCCGTTGTAGCGGTTCTGCGCGGCGCTCACGCCGTCGGTGATGATGCACTCCGCCGCGCCGAGCGCGCGGTCGAGCACACCGTCGATGACCTTGCGCTCATTGGCTGTGAACGGGCCGATGACCCAGTCGACAATGTCGTGCTCCGGCGCGCCGACGCCGACCTTGACGCGCGGGAAAGAGTCGGTGCCGAGGTGCGCGATGATGTTCTTGAGGCCGTTGTGTCCGCCCGCGCTGCCGCTGCCGCGCACGCGGAGCTTGCCGAGCGGGAGCGAAATATCGTCGGAGATGACGATGACGTGGTCGGCGGGAATTTTATAGAACCGCGCCGCCTCGCCCACAGCCTCGCCGGAGAGGTTCATGTAGGTCTGCGGCATCATCAAAAGCACATTCGCCCCGCCAAATTCGATGACCTCCGTCAGCGCGCGGAAGCGCAGGCGGTTGCAGCGCAGATCGCGCTTGTCGATCAGACGCTCCGCGGCCATGAAGCCAATGTTGTGGCGGGTGTTTTCATACTGCTTGCCGTAGTTGCCCAAACAGACGAGCAGCCATTCCGGCGGGCCGGATTTTTTGAAAATCATGGAAATGTTCCTCACTTTCCCCGTAAGGGGGAGTTTCTTGCGCGCCCCTGGGCGCGGGGTTATGCGGCGTGCGCGCCGCAAGATCACACCCCCCATTTTCTTTCCCGAGAAAGAAAACGGGCGGTGTGACCGTCCAAAAGAAAGGCGTTTTACATTGGCAGTCTCGATCTCGAAGAGCTGCACGCGCTGCGCAATGTAAGTGCGGTGTACATGGCTTCGCCATGAATCTTCTGCGAGTCGTTCCCGATTGCAACCGCGCCTTACTATCGTGAGGCGCGAGTGACGTTTGCTTGGCGGCGGACTGCGTGCGAAATAGCGGCATTGCTTCGCTCGCCGCATTGTGGAGACTGGCGGTAGAAGGAAATTAGTCTGTACTTCTACAAGATGGGCAGAGCGGCACCCGCAAGGGGTGTGCCACATCCGTAAGGCGTCAGAGCCGCCAACGGCTGCGCAACAGCGGATAATAGGAGTAGAGGCAAATCGTATCGCAATGCTAACGCGGCTTTGCCGCGTGCAGGCATTTTCATTCCGGAGGCATAAAGATTGTTCGAGCACCAGACTGCCAATCTAATCCCTTTCTCTTGGGGGGCAAAGGGGGATATTCTCTTTCCGAGGAAAGAGAATATCCCCCTTAACCGCGTCCCCACTTAAGGTGGGGGACAAAATCGTTTTAACGAATTAGTTAAACAGCTTCGCGATAGAAATTTCCTGATATGTGCGCTCGATCGCTTCGGCGAACATCGGCGCGACGGTCAGGTACTTGATGCGGGACTTGGCGAGCTCCTCTTCGCCGGCGGGGGCAGGGATGGTGTCGAGCAGGGCGAGCTCTTCGATGCTGCTCGCGGCCAGGCGCTCGAGCGCGGGGCCGGAGAGAACGCCGTGAGACGCGCAGGCGTAGACCTTCTTCGCGCCGCCGACCTCAACGATGGCCTTGGCCGCATTGCAGAGGGAACCAGCGGTGTCGACCATGTCGTCGAAGAGGATGCACTCCTTGCCCTCAACGTCGCCGATGACGTTCATGACCTCGCACTGGTTGGCCTTCTGGCGGCGCTTATCGACGATGGCGAGGTTCATGTGCAGCTTCTGGGCGAAGGTGCGGGCGCGGGCGACGGAGCCGACGTCGGGGGAGACGACGACCATGTCCTCGCACACGGAGCCAAACTTCTTGGCATAGTAGTCGACGAAGATAGGGTTGCCGAAGAGGTTATCCACGGGGATATCGAAGAAGCCCTGGATCTGGTTGGCGTGCAGGTCCATCGTCAGCACACGGTCAACGCCTGCGGCGACGAGCATGTTGGCCACGAGCTTGGCGGAGATGGGGTCGCGGCTCTTGGCCTTGCGGTCCTGACGGGCATAGCCAAAGTAGGGCATGACGGCGGTGATGCGGCCGGCGGAAGCACGGCGGCAGGCGTCGACCATGATCAGAAGCTCCATCAGACTGTCGTTGACGGGCTTGCAGGTGGACTGAACGAGGAACACGTCGCTGCCGCGCACGGTCTCGTACAGGGAGACGGAGGCCTCGCCGTCTGCGAAGCTCTTGACCTCGCTCTCGCCGAGCTTGGTGCCGATGATCTTGCAGATGTCCGCTGCCAGTTTGGGGTTTGCGTTGCCGGTGAAAATCTTGATGTCCTTACCGTGAGAGATCATGTTGATGTACTCCTCTGTTTATAAAAATTTTCTGAAGTTACTTTTTCTCGTGCGCCGCGCGCCACTGTTCCGCCCAGCCGGGCTTGTTGACCTGACGCTCGCGCGCGATGGCGAGGGAGTCGGCGGGCACCTCGTCGGTGATGGTGGAGCCGGCGGCGATGTAGCTGCCGTTCCCGACCGTGACGGGGGCGATGAGGTTTGTGTTGCAGCCGATGAAGGCGTCGTCGCCAATCGTGCAGCGGAATTTTTTAAAGCCGTCGTAATTCGTCGTGACCGTGCCGCAGCCGAAGTTGATGCGCTCGCCGCAATCGCTGTCGCCGACGTAGGTGAGGTGCGAGATCTTCGTGCCGTTGCCGATGACGCTGTTTTTGATCTCGACAAAGTCGCCGACTTTGACATGGTCGCCGATCTTCGAGTTCGGACGGACATAGGCAAAGGGACCGACGGTCGTGTGCGCGCCGACCGTGCTTTCATTGAGCTGCGAGGCGTTCACCTCGGTCTCGTCGCCGACCGTGCAGTCGCGGATCATGGCGTTCGGGCCGATGGTGCAGTTCTTGCCGATGACGGTCCGGCCGCGCAGGATCGTTCCCGGCAGGATGACCGTGCCGCTGCCGATCTTGACGCGCGGGTCAATGTAAGTGTTGTTCACGTCCATGATGGAAACGCCCGCGGCGAAGTGCTTGTCGGCGATCTTGCGGCGGCACATGTCCTGTGCGGACCTGAGCTCCTCGTCGTCGCCGACGGGCAGAAAGCCCTTCGTGATCTCCGCCCCCTTGGGGAAGGCGGCGAAAGCGCCGTGCTCCTTGAGCACCTTGCAGCACTCCTTCGCGTCCGCGGAGTAGACCGCGCCGCCGGAGAACACGCCCACGGGCAGCACCGCGCCGTTGACGATGAGCACGCTGCCCTTTTCATCCTTGAGGAGCGTTAAAAGCTCTTCCCCGTGTCTGGCACCGTCGACGTAGACAACATCGGCGTTTTCGGGGACGTAGGGGCGCATCATGTCGTGCACCCGTTTGTCAGACACAATAAAAAACCGCTCAATGCCCCGCCCCATCAGTTCTTCGACCATCCACGTGAGAATGGGGCAGAACAAAATGGGCCTCAGCATCAGCGGCGTTTTTTCTTTTGTCAGGGTCATATCGTCCGGCATAAAGAGAACTGCCAACTTCTGATCCATCGGAGCTCATCTCCTTTCATTTTACTCTCTATTAACGACATTATAGCAAAGATGCCCGAAAAATCCACCGTTTCTCACAAAAAAAACAAAAAATTTTTGATTTGGCGGCTTTACTTTTGCATTTTCAAAATTTCGTTTCAAAAGGCTGCTTTTTTGGTTGAATTCGCAATATTTTTGCGGTACAATAATAAAACTTTCACGTGGAGGAGGTGCTGTCATGCTGAATATCGTGCTCGTCGAGCCGGAGATCCCGCAAAACTGCGGCAATATCGCGCGCACCTGCGCGGCGACGGGGGCGCACCTGCATCTCATCAAGCCCCTCGGGTTCGACATTTCCGACCGCGCTGTCAAGCGCGCGGGGCTGGACTACTGGTACCTTGTTGATATCAGCGTGTACGAAAATTTAGCCGACCTTTTTACAAAGCATCCCGAGGCGGAACGAGACTGCTGGCTCGCCACGACGAAGGCCCCGCAGGACTACTGCCAGGCGGAATTCAAGGACGGCTGCTGGCTCTTTTTCGGAAAGGAGACCGCGGGCCTGCCGGAGCCTTTCCGCGTGGCGCACTATGAGCGCTGCATCCGCCTTCCGATGCGGAAGGAGGCGCGCAGCCTGAATCTATCAAACTCCGTGGCGATCCTGACGTATGAAGCGTTGCGGCAGACGGGCTTTCCCGGCCTCAAGCACGAGGGGGAAATGCTGGAAAAGGAGTAAATCCCAAATTCGTTTCAACTGAGTAACCAAATCGTATGTGTATGAGGAGGAAACAACATGAATTATAACAAGAAGACTGTTCTCGATGTGGACGTGAGCGGCAAGAAGGTGCTGCTGCGCTGCGATTTCAACGTGCCCCAGGACAAGGAGACCGGCGAGATCACCTCGGATAAGCGCATCGTGGCCGCGCTGCCGACCATCCGGTATCTGCTCGACCACGGCGCGGCGGTCATCGCCTGCTCCCACCTCGGCAAGCCCGAGGCGAAGTTTGACAAGTGGGTGAAAAAGCAGACCGAAAAGGGCAAGGACCCCGCGACGCTGACCGAGGAGAAGTGGAAAAAGTCCCTCGACAAGCTGACGCTTGCGCCCGTCGCCAAGCGCCTGTCCGAGCTTTTGGGCAAGGATGTCATCTTCGCGCACGACGTCGTCGGCGAGGACGCCAAGGCCAAGGCCGCGGCGCTCAAGGGCGGCGAGATCATGCTGCTTGAAAACACCCGTTTTGAAGCGGGTGAGACCAAGAACGACCCCGAGCTCGCCAAGGCCCTTGCCTCGATGGCGGAGCTGTACGTCTCTGACGCGTTCGGCACGGTGCACCGCGCGCACGCGTCCACCGCGGGCGTGGCCGCCTATCTTCCCGCCGTGTCGGGCCTGCTCGTTGCCAAGGAGCTTGAGGTCATGGGCAAGGCGCTCGACGATCCCAAGCGCCCGTTCGTCGCCGTGCTCGGCGGCGCAAAGGTCAGCGACAAGATCGCCGTTATCAACAATCTGCTCGACAAGGCTGACACCGTCATCATCGGCGGCGGCATGGCCTACACGTTCGTCAAGGCGCAGGGCGGCGAGATCGGCAAGTCTCTGCTCGAGGAAGACAAGTGCGCCTACGCGCTCGAGATGATCGAAAAGGCCAAGCAGAAGGGCGTCAAGCTCCTGCTGCCGGTCGATACCGTCGCGGCGACGGAGTTTGCCGCCGACGCAGAGCCCCACGTCGTCGACGCGATGCACATCCCCGCGGATATGATGGGCATGGACATCGGCCCCAAGACCGTCGAGCTCTTCTGCGCGGCGACCAAGGGCGCGGGCACGATCGTGTGGAACGGCCCCATGGGCGTTTTTGAGTTCCCAACCTTTGCGACCGGCACGAAGGCCATGGCCAAGGCGCTCGCCGAGAGCGGCGCGGTCACGATCATCGGCGGCGGCGACAGCGCGGCGGCAGCCGAGCAGCTCGGCTTTGCCGACAAGATCACGCACATCTCCACCGGCGGCGGCGCGTCGCTCGAGTTCCTGGAAGGCAAGGAATTACCGGGCGTTGCGTGCCTTTTAGACAAGTGAGAAAAATCACTATTGATTTTCATATGTTCGCATAGATCTTAGATTTAGACAGTAACAGGAGAAAAGACCCAACATGAATCGCAGATACCGTAAAACCATCATCGCAGGCAACTGGAAAATGAACAAGACCCCCAGTGAGACCAAGGCCTTTGCCGAACAGTTCAAGGCCATCCTTCCCAAAACCAAATGGTGCGACATCGTCGTGTGCGTGCCCACGGTCGACCTTTCTGCCGCCGTGCGCGCGTTCAAGGACAGCCGCATCGCCGTCGGCGCGGAGAACGTCTACTTTGAAAAGAGCGGCGCCTACACCGGCGAGATTTCCGCCGACATGCTCGCCGACCTCGGCGTGCGCTATGTCATCGTCGGCCACAGCGAGCGCCGCGCGCTCTTCGGCGAGACGGACGAGATCGTCAACAAAAAGGTCCTCGCCGCGCTCGAGGCGGGGCTGAACCCCATCATCTGCGTGGGCGAGAGCCTTGCCCAGCGCGAGATGGGCGTGACGATGGAGCTCATCGCGCTGCAGGTCAAGTCCGCCCTCGCGGGCGTGAGCGCCGAGCAGATGCGCCGCTGCGTCATCGCCTATGAGCCCATCTGGGCCATCGGCACCGGCAAGACCGCCACGGGCGAGCAGGCGGCCGAGGTCTGCACCTATATCCGCTCGCTCATCCGCGCGCAGTACGGTGCGCGCATCGCCCGCAGCGTGACCATTCAGTACGGCGGCTCGATGAAGGGCTCGAACGCCCACGAGCTGCTCTCGCACGAGGACATCGACGGCGGCCTGATCGGCGGCGCTTCGCTCGACCCCAAGGCGCTGATGGAGATCGTCCACGCTGCCAACCAGGAGTAAGGAGGAAAATCGATGAATAAGACTCCCACCACGCTGATCATCATGGACGGCTTCGGCCTGTCCAACGATACGGTCGGCAACGCGGTCCGCGCGGCCAACACGCCCGTGCTCGACGGCCTTTTTGCCGAGTATGCCCACACGACGCTCCAGGCCTCCGGTCTTGACGTGGGCCTGCCCGCGGGCCAGATGGGCAACAGCGAGGTCGGCCATACCAACATCGGCGGCGGCCGCGTCGTGTTCCAGGACCTGCCGCGCATCACCCGCTCGATCGAGGACGGTACGTTCTTTGAAAATCCCGCCTACAACAAGGCGATGGACGACTGCCTTGAAAAGGGCTCTGCGCTGCACCTTTACGGTCTGCACTCCACCGGCGGCGTGCACTCCACGCTTGACCACCTCTACGCGCTCTTAAAGATGGCGCACATCAAGGGCTTAAAGCGCGTGTATATCCACGCCTTCCTCGATGGGCGCGACACGCCCCCGACCTCTGGCCGCGACTTTGTCGCAAAGACCATGGAAAAGTGCCGTGAGCTCGGCGTCGGCAAGATCGCGACCGTCATGGGCCGCTATTACGCGATGGACCGCGACAAGCGCTGGGACCGCTTAGAGAACGCCTATGACGCGCTCGTCTACGGCGAGGGTGTGCAGGATCCCGACCCCATCCACGCCATCGAGGAGAGCTATAAAAACGGCGTGACGGACGAATTCGTCGAGCCCATCGTCTGCGACAAGGACGGCATGATCTCCGACAACGATTCGGTCATCTTCTTCAACTACCGCCCCGACCGCGCCCGCGAGATCACGCGCGCGTTCGTCGACCCCGCGTTCGACGGCTTCAAGCGCGAGTTTTTCCCGCTCACCTACGTCTGCAACACCGAATATGACGCGACCATGCCGAACGTGCTCGTCGCCTTCCCGCGCATCAGCGTGAAAAACGGCCTTGGCGAGTATCTGAGCAAGATGGGCATGACCCAGCTGCGCATCGCCGAGACCGAGAAGTACGCACATGTCACGTTCTTCTTCAACGGCGGCGTCGAGGACCCGTATCCCGGCGAGGACCGCGTACTCGTCGCGTCCCCGAAGGTCGCGACCTACGACCTCCAGCCCGAGATGAGCGCCTACGAGGTCGCGAGCAAGTGCGTCGAGCGCATCGAGTCCGGCAAGTACGACGTCATCATTCTGAACTTTGCCAACTGCGACATGGTCGGCCATACGGGCGTCTTCGACGCCGCCGTCAAGGCCGTCGAGACCGTCGACGAGTGCGTCGGTCAGGTCGTGGAGGCGACGCTCAAGATGGGCGGCATCGCGATGATCACCGCCGACCACGGCAACGCCGAGCAGATGCTCCAGGCGGACGGCAAGAGCCCGATGACCGCGCACACGACGAACGTGGTGCCCTTCATCCTCTGCGGCGCGGGCACGGAGCTGCGCCCCGGCCGCCTCGCCGACATTGCGCCGACGATCCTCGACGTGATGGGCCTTGAGCAGCCCGCGGAAATGGACGGCAAGACGCTGATCGTCCGCTAAAAAATCGAATCTGCCATGTTTAGAAAAAGCTCTGACGGTACACACTACCGTCAGAGCTTTTTTGCTCGCAATTTTCGCACGAGCCGCGAAGCGGCGGAAAGGATGAAACATGGCAGGATCGAACGGCCGCGCAAAGCGGCACTTCTTTGGCGGGACGGGCTTATACATAGCCCTGTTCCTCGGTGTGACGGCGCTGGCCGTCGCGGGCTATTGGACGCTGCTGCCGAAAAATACGGCGGACAAGGACGCGGAGAACGTCTCCTCACAGGTAGAGCTTCCCGTGCAGGACGAGACGCCGCAGATGCCGGAGGCGGAGCTGCCGCAGGAGGCGGCAAAGCCGGCAGAACCGGTGGAGGAGCCGCCCGAGGACCTCACCGTTATGGATGAGGCCACGGGCGTGGAGGACACCGTCCCCGCGATGGAGAGCGAGACGGACGCGCAGCCCGTCGCCCCGCGGCTCGTGGTCGCGCCGCTCGTGGGGGAGGAGGTCGCGGCGTTTTCGGTCGACGAGCTCACGTATAACGAGACGCTTGGCGACTGGCGCACGCACGACGGCATCGACATCGCCGCCGAGGTCGGCACGCAGGTGATCGCCGCGTGCAGCGGCGTTGTGACGGCGGTGCGCGACGACGATATGATGGGCACGCTCGTGACCATCGCGCACGATGACGGGTACGAAACGACGTACGCGAACCTCCGCAGCTCGCCGGGCGTCGGCGAGGGGCAGTATGTCTCCGCGGGCGAGGTCATCGGCGCGGTGGGCAGCAGCTCGATCGCCGAGTTCTCGATGCCGGCGCATCTGCACTTTTCGGTCAGCAAAGATGGGGTACCCTGCGACCCGAAGGAATTTCTAAATTAAAAATAGAGGCCGCTCAGCTATGGCTGAGCGGCCTCTATTTTTA
>ERZ837487.2073-NODE-2073-length-21706-cov-22.181193_pt1 | contig 21706 bp, 15 predicted proteins | sample MGYA00519911_ERZ837487 | MGnify/ENA primary metagenome ERZ837487 (study PRJEB31850, sample SAMEA3708818) | human gut metagenome | biome: human gut; feature: human-associated habitat; material: faeces | place: China | collected 2014 ...
GACGGCCGCCGATGTACATTTCGCCCTTGGAGATCTCCTCCAGACCGGCGATCATACGCAGAGTGGTGGACTTGCCGCAGCCGGAAGGACCGACGAAGATGATGAACTCCTTATCCTGGATCTCCAGGTTGAAGTCGGTGACAGAAGGAGCAGTAGCGCCCGGGTAGATCTTATAGATGTGCTGGCAGCTGATCGAAGCCATAATCGTTTGCCTCCATAAATTTTCTGTTTTTCACGCTCTTGACGGCGTGTCGTTTCGTTGGTACTATAATAACAGATAATTTTGTGATATAAAATAGCATTTTATTGATTAGAGGTGTCAAATATTGCTGTTTGACTGGAATGCCATCGCCGCCCCGGCTTCGGTGCAGGATATCCAGCTTTCCTCCGCGCTCACCCTCTCGGGCGAGGGGCTTTGGGTCTGCCTTGTCTCCAGCGGAAAATGCACCGCTTCCGTACCAGGGGCCGGGCCTGCACCGGCAGGTGCTGCATTGATCCTGCCGCCCCAGACCGTGCCCGCCGGGCATCTGATCCTGAGCCGCGCCCCGCTGGCCCTTGCCCCGGCAGAAGCGGACACCTGCCATCTGCTGTGCGTGCAGCTTACCGGGCAGGCCGCCGGACAGTTTCTTTCCGGCCTGCGGGAACTGCCCTTCCTTGCCAAAGGCGGCTCCTGCCCTGCCGCAGCCGAGCTGATGGACCGTCTGGCCGAGGAAAAGGAGACCCACAGCCGGGCGCGCAGCCAGCTGGCCTATGCCCTGCTGTGCGAACTGGCCGATGCCGACAGCGCCGCCCCGGCCCTGCCGCCGCTGGTGCAGGCCGCCATCGAGGACATCCGTGCCAATTATGCCGGCCTTTACGGCGTGGAAGAGCTGAGCGAACGGCTGGGCGTTTCCAAAAGTCATCTGGTGCGCACCTTCACCGCTGCCATCGGGGTGCCGCCGGGCCGCTACCTGACCACTGTGCGCATCGAAGCCGCCCAGCGGCTGCTGCTCCACCGGGAATACACCCTCGACGTGGTGGCCAGCCTGTGCGGCTTTTCCGGTGCCAACTATCTGTGCCGGGTGTTCAAAAAAGAAACCGGCCAGTCCCCCGCACAGTGGCGGGCGATGGCCGGTCATGCCGCGCAGCCCGGGCTTTCCCCGGAAGAATCCCTGCGCGAACAGGAGCTTTATATTTAAGGATTCATACAAATTACTCTCGTTTCTATGGTTAAGATTTTTAACCATCTGCTTTCCCACGCTCAGTATACCTATTTTTCAGTAGGCTTCAAGCGGAACCGGAGCTTTTGCTTATTTTTCTCCAAATTCAACGGAATTTCAGTTGTTTTTCCCTGCGCTTTTCCCGTTTCTGCCACGCAGCAGCAAAAAGAGGGTCAGCAGCGCCGTGAGCAGTTCCGATGCCGGGAAGGCCGCCCACACGCCGTTCATGCCAAACAGGCGGCTCAGGACCAGCGAACAGGCCACAATGGCTACCATACCGCGGCACAGTGAGGTGACCGAGGCTTCCGCCGGGCGGTTGGTGGCGCTGAGATAGCCCGCCGCTGCGATGTTGAACCCGGCAAAGAAATAGCCCGCAAAGTACAGCCGCATGCCCATATGGGCAAACTGCGCCATCTGCGCGGAATTTTCGCTGTTGAACACCGCCACCAACGAGTCGGTGGCACCGAACACCACCGCATACAGCGCTGCCGCAAGCGCCAGCGCCGTGCAGCTGCCGAGAATGAGCAGCTTTTTCGCCCCGGCGCGGTCGCTCTTGCCGTAGCATTCGCTTACCAGCGGCTGCGCGCCCTGTGCCACGCCGTTGAAGATGGCCGTTGCCACCAGTGCAAAGTTTGCAATGACGCCGTAGGCCGCCACCGCCACATTACCGGCCAGACCCAGCAGCAGGAAGTTGAACACCGTAGTGGTGACGCCGGAGCTCATCTCGCCCACAAAGCCGGAGATGCCCAGCTGGCAGCTCTGCCCCAGCAGTTTTGCAGAGGGCAGCTGCCGCACAAATGCGATGTTGTTCTCCTTTTTAAAGAAATGACGGCTGCAGACGGCAATGCTGAGCACCGGGGACACCGCCGTCGCCAGCGCCGCACCCGGCAGCCCCAGCCCCATGGGGAACATGAAAATGTAGTCGAACACCACATTGAACAGGCTGCCGCTCAGCGTCGCCACCATGGCAAGGGAGGGGTCGCCGTCGTTGCGGACAAAGGCCGACACGATGTAGTTGCACATAAAAAACGGCGTGAACATGAGGAAGATGCGGGCATAGCCGGTGCCCAGCGCCACGATCTGTGCATCGCCGCCCATGAGCCGCAGCAGCCCATCCGGGGCAAAAAGACCCACCAGCAAAAAGGGGATGCTCAGCACGCAGGCACAGAACACAGCATTGGAGAAATAGCGCTGGCAGCGCCCGTCGCCCTGCGCTTTCAGGATGGCGTAACGGGTGGCCGCGCCAAGGCCGATCATGGAGCCGATGGCAAAGATGAAGTTATACACCGGCAGGCAGAGGTTGAGCAGGGTGACGCCGTCGGTACCCGCCGCCTGCGAGATGAAATAGGTATCGGCCAGAATGTAGCACGAGGTGCCCAGCAGGCCGAAAATATTCTGGGATACATATTTAAAGAACTGTTTTGTCAGATCCATCCAAGTTTCCTTTCGCTTTTTCTGCATACATCGGCATATTCTAGCACACCGGCCTGGGCAAGTCAACACAAAAAAGCCCTGCAGCGCGCAAAAACGTTGACAATGCCGCTCTGCACGGTTAGACTGGAATCGATCACAGATTCAAGGAGGCATTCCATGAACATCACCGAGTTTGCACAGTACGCCGGGGTCTCCAAGGCCGCCGTGAGCCGCTACTTCAACGGCGGATACCTCAGCGCCGACAAGCGTGCCGTGATCGAAGCCGCAGTGGAAGTCACCGGCTACCACCCCAGTGCGCAGGCGCAGATGCTGCGCACCCGCCGCACCCGGCAGATCGGCGTCATTCTGCCCAAGCTTTCCAGCGACAGCTGCCCCCGCATGGTGGAAGGCATCGGCAGCGTGCTGGAAGAATCCGGCTATCAGCTGCTGCTCATCAACACCGCCAACAACATCAAAAAGGAGCTGCGCGCACTGGACACCCTGCGTCAGAACACCGTGGACGGCATCATCCTCATTGCAACGGTCTACACACCGGAGCACAAGGCTGTGCTGGAACATCTCCACGTGCCGGTGGTGGTGCTGAGCCAGAATTTTCCGGGCTGCTGCTCGGTCTATCATGACGATGCCGGGGCTGCCCGGGCCGCCACAGCCCATATGCTGGCAAAGGGCCGCCGCGTTCCCGGCTATATCGGCGTAACGCTGCTGGATGCTGCCGCCGGGCAGCAGCGCCGGGCCGGTTTTGAAGCCGCCCTGAAAGAAGCCGGACTGCCCCTGCACCCGCAGCGGATGGCTGTGGCAAAGTTCAGCTCCGACTCCGGCTACGAGCAGGCCAGAAAGCTGCTGGAGCGCGACCCGCACATCGACTGCCTGTTCTGCGCCACCGATGCCATCGCGCTGGGTGCCATGCAGTATTGCCGGGAGACCGGCCTGCGCATCCCGGAAGATCTGATGATCGCATCGGTAGGCGACAGTAAGGTGGGGCGCAGCGCCTATGTGCCCCTGACCAGTGCGCACCTGCACTACAAGACCGCCGGGCGGGACGCCGCCGCCCTGCTGATGGAGCTGCTGAACGACCCCCGCGCCGTACCCCGCAGCCAGATGCTGGGGTATGAGCTTGTCTGCCGGGAAAGCACGGGGGACTAGATCCCGCTGAAAAGACTTCCCCCTTGGGTCTGGATCAGCGTAGGGAACGCATTCATGCGTTCCGCGGGGTCAGCTGCATCTGCAGGCTGGAACGGGCAAGCCCGTTCCCTACAACTCTCTCACCTGCCAGCCGCGCTATGATACACAGGCAGTTTGGCAGTACGTGAGTTTTGCAGGCTGTCCATATCCAGCGGCTCATACCGGTTTCGTCGTTCTGACCGGCTCAGAATATGAAACTATGTGAAATCAATAACAGAGTTATCCCGAACTTTATGCCCTCTGCGAATGGAACTATTTTTCTGTTTATCGTATAATAGCGTCAGTGAAACCGATTTCAAATCGGAGACGTCAGAACGATCACATTCAGGAAAAGGAGAAGCAGTATGGATTACAAACACGCGGCACAGCAGGTTCTGGACTGCATCGGCGGCAAAGAGAACATCGTCTCGGCAGCGCATTGCGCCACCCGCCTGCGTCTTGTCATTGCAGACAACAGCAAGGTCAGCAAAAAAGATCTGGAAAACGCCGAGGGCGCCAAGGGCGTCTTTGAGGCACAGGGTCAGCTGCAGATCATCTTCGGCACCGGCACGGTGAACAAGGTCTACGACGAGTTCATCCAGCTGGCCGGCATCGAGGGCGGCAGCAAAGAGGACGTGAAGCAGGCTGCCGCCGCCAAGGCACCCTGGTATCAGCGGGCTATCAAGACGCTGGGCGACATCTTTGTGCCCATCATCCCCGCCATCGTGGCCTCCGGCTTCCTGATGGGCATCATGGAAGCGCTGAACTTCATGGTGAACAACGGTTTCCTGAACATCGACACCACCGGCTCGGTGTATGTGTTCGCCAAGCTGTTCTCTAATACGGCCTACACCTTCCTGCCCATCCTCATCGCCTACTCTGCCGCCAAGGTGTTCGGCGGCAACCCGTATCTGGGCGCGGTCATCGGCATGATCATGATCCACCCCGATCTGCAGAACGCATGGACCGTCTCGGACGGCGTCAACGTGATTCAGCCCGTGTTCGGCGGCTTGTACTCGGTGCCGCTGGTGGGCTATCAAGGGCACGTCATCCCGGTCATCATCGCGGTGTGGCTCATGTGCCAGATCGAAAAGCGGCTGCACAAGGTGGTGCCCGCCATGTTTGACCTGTTCGTCACCCCGCTGGTGTCCGTTTTTGTCACCGGCTATCTGACCCTCGCCGCCATCGGCCCCGTGTTCACCAAACTGGAAAACAGCATCATCACCGGCGTGCAGGCACTGATCACCATGCCCTACGGCATCGGCTCCTTCATCATGGGCGGCCTGTATGCGGTCACTGTGGTCGCCGGTATCCACCACATGTACACCCTGATCGATCTGGGTCAGCTGGCCCGCTACGGCTACACCTACTGGCTGCCGCTGGCCAGCGCCGCCAACGTGGCACAGGGCGGTGCTGCGCTGGCCGTTGCCCTCAAGACCCGCGACACCAAGGTCAAGGCCATGGCTCTGCCCTCTGCCCTGTCTGCCTGCATGGGCATCACCGAGCCGGCCATCTTCGGCGTGAACCTGCGCTACTTCAAACCCTTCCTCGGCGGTCTGGCCGGCGGTGCCTGCGGTGCGCTGTACGCCAGCATCGTGGGGCTGGGTGCCACCGGCACCGGCGTCACCGGCATCTTCGGCATCCTGCTGCACCTGCATATGCCGCTGCAGTACATCATCATGATGGCCATCTCCTTCGGCGTGTCCTTCGCCGTGACCTGGGTCATCTGGAGCCCTGAGGAGGTCAAGGCATGAACGCACTCCAGCGCGACCTGAAAAAGCTCGTTCCGCTGGTGGAGTCCCTCGGCGCGGCCAATGTCGCCGCCGACCCCCACCGCCAGCAGTTCCACCTGCAGCCGCCGGTTGGTTGGCTGAACGACCCCAACGGCCTGTGCGTTTACGGCGGGCAGTACCACGCATTTTTCCAGTACGGCCCCTTCGACGTGAACGGCGGGGTCAAGCACTGGGGCCATGCCGTGAGCGCCGACCTGCTCCGCTGGGAGCAGCGCCCGGTAATGCTCTACCCGGACGAGCCATTCGATTGCCATGGCGTCTACTCCGGCTCCGCACTGGTGGAGGACGGCACCATGTACCTCTACTACACCGGCAACGTCAAGTATCCCGGCAATTTTGATTACATCAAAGAAGGGCGCGGACACAACCTCTGTCTCGCAGTCAGCCGCAACGGCAAGACCGTGGAGAGCAAGCAGTGCCTGATGACCAACCGCGGCTATCCCGCCGGGCTTACCTGCCATGTGCGGGACCCGAAGGTCTTTGCCTATGAGGGCCGGTATTACATGGTGCTGGGCGCCCGCACCCTGGAGGACAAAGGCGAAGTGCTTGTGTTCGAGAGCACCGACAAGCTCCGCTGGAACCACATTAACACCCTGACCACCCCGGAACCCTTCGGCTATATGTGGGAGTGCCCGGACCTGTTCTGCATCGACGGCCAGTGGTATCTGGCCGTGTCCCCGCAGGGCATCCGGTGCCAGAACGTCTACGGCTGCGGATACTTTGCCGTCTACGGCGACTGGCGCGGCGAATATACGCTGGGTCAGTTCCACGAGCTGGACGCCGGGTTCGACTACTACGCACCCCAGAGCTTTGCAGACGATACCGGCCGCCGCATCCAGATCGGCTGGATGGGTATGCCGGATGCCGACTACGGCAACGCCCCCACGGCAGTCCACGGCTGGCAGCACTGCATGACGGTGCCCCGCGTGCTGACCAACGGCCCGGACGGCACCCTGCTGCAGAACCCGGTGCCGGAGCTGGCCGCCCGGCGCAGCTCCGCCGCCCTGTACCTTGCCGACGGGGAGGAAGCGTTCCTCTCCCCCTGCTTTGACCTGACCGCCGCGCCTGCCGGAGATTTTTCCCTCACCGTTGCGCAGGGCGTGCAGCTGGTGTATACTGAGCAGGACTGCACCTGTACCCTGCGCTTTGCAGACTCCGCCATGGCCGACGGCCGCACCGAACGCCGTGCGCAGCTGGCCGCGCCCTGCCGCAGTCTGCGGGTGGTGGGTGACCGCTCCTCGCTGGAAATTTTCCTGAACGGGGGCTCTACGGTGTTCAGCACCCGGTACTATCCCGCACCCGGGGACGTGAGCGTAAAGCTGACCGGGGCAGCCTGTGAACTCTGCAATTTGTGATCTGGAGGTTTTCTATGCCCGGCAATACTCTGTTTTCTATCGGCGAAGCACTCATTGATATGATCCCGTCCCGGGTGGGATGCGCCTTTGACGAGGTGCCGTCCTTCAGCCCGCGGGTCGGCGGCGCACCCGCTAACGTCTGCGCGGCGTTTACAAAGCTGGGCGGCAAAAGCGCCCTGCTGAGCCAGCTGGGCAACGATCCCTTCGGCCATAAGATCGCCCGGGAGCTGGAAGCCTGCGGCATCGACCTGTCGCACCTTGCCTTTACCGACAAGGCCAACACGGCGCTGGCCTTCGTCAGTCTGGCGGAGGACGGCAACCGCACTTTCAGCTTCTACCGCAAGCCCTCGGCCGACCTGCTGTATGCGCCGGAGCAGATCGACCCGGCGTGGTTCCGCGATGCCTTTGCCCTGCATTTCTGCAGCGTCTCGCTGGTGGACAGCCCCATGCGCCATGCCCATCTGGCCGCCATTGCCGCCGCCCGGGAAGCAGGCGTTCTCGTCAGCTTTGACCCGAACCTGCGCTTCCCGCTCTGGCCGGACAAAGAAATGCTGCGCCAGACCGTGCTGCAGTTTCTGCCGCTGACCCATATCCTGAAGATCTCGGACGAAGAGCTGGAGTTCCTCACCGGCACCGCCGACATCGAAGCCGCCCTGCCGCAGTTGTTTGCGGGCGATGTGCAGCTGGTGCTCTACACCTGCGGCAGCAAGGGTGCCTACGCCTACACCCGCACTGCACAGGGCTTTGCTCCCTGCCGGAAGGTGAAGGCTGTGGACACCACCGGTGCCGGCGACGGCTTCATCGGTTCCTTCCTGTGGCAACTGGCCCGGGATGGGATAACCGTAGACAAGCTGGATAAACTGAGTAAAACAAAACTCAGCGGATATCTTGCATTTTCCAACCGCTTCTGCGGCATCAGCGTGCAGAAGAACGGTGCCATCGACAGCTACCCCACGCTGGCTGAGATGGATCTCTGATTTTCTCCCGGATACAGCGCTCTTCCCTTTTTTCCGCCGGGAAGAGCGCTTTTACTTTGTGTAGTTTTTGCTCATCTTATTTCTCATCGGAGCTTTCTCTGTCGATTTTTCCCATTATTTTTTCACGGTCCGCTTGTAGTTGGCCGAAAGGTGTGTTACCATAAAACAACCGACAGGAGGTTCTTTATGCCGTTTGAATTCGCATTTCTGGACTGGCTGCAGCAGTTCCGCAATCCGGTGCTGGATGCATTGGCCGTCTTTTTCAACTATGCCGGAGAGCACGGTGAGATCTGGATCGCGTTCACGCTGATTCTGCTGCTGTGCCGCCGCACCCGCAAGGCCGGGTTGGCTATGGCCATCGCGTTGGTCTCCTATCTGGTAGCAGGAGACTTCATCCTCAAGCCGCTGTTTGCCCGTCCCCGCCCCTGCGATGTAAACACCGCCGTCACCATTCTGGTCAAGCGGCCCCATGGGCACTCCTTCCCTTCCGGGCATACGGCCTCGGCCTTTGCGGCGGCGTTTGCACTCTGGCGGCAGGACCGGAAGCTTGGCTCTCCGGCGCTGATCCTGGCGGCTTTCATCGCCTTTACCCGGCTGTATCTCTATGTTCATTTTCCCACCGATATTCTGGGCGGCGTGGTGCTGGGGCTTGCGCTGGGTGCGCTTGCCTCGCTGCTGGCAGACAAAATCGAAGCCGTCCGGGCAAACCGGGCCAAAGTATAACAGGATGTATCACAAAAAGCCCTGCAGCGTTGAACTGCAGGGCTTTTTCCATGGTCTCTTTTGCAAAAACAAAAGCAGCCAGCACCGTGGAAAGGAGGATAAAGCGGTGCCGGCTGCGGTATGGAAACTCCCGAACTTTGCGGCGGATCAGGAGGGATTTGGTAGTCTGTCCGCTGCTCTGGCGATTGCCATGGCATGAGCAAGGGGACAGTGTTTTTGTAAGAGCCTGCTGAGCTGTGCTGCTGCACCCGCCCCCGCAGACGAAAGCCCATCTTGGCTTTTCGGGGGATGTCCTTGCATCTCCCTGACTGCACCCTTATACTACCAGACAATCGTGGCATTTCTTTGTGGAGTTTTTGAACAATTTGCAAATAGATTTTCAGGTGTTTTCAAAGGGCCCCAGCTTATCGGGGCGGTGGGCCGGAAGTTTCTCCGAAGACCGTCCGCTGGGGTGGGACCCTGTTGCCCGAAGGGCAATAGGGCGGGCGATGGAATGACTTGCAACAACAGTGACCGCCGCCAGTGGCGGAAACAGGGAGCTGTTGTTGGGGCCGCGGCCAGCGAGATGCAAGCGAATGCGAAGTAGCTGCTGGGTGCCGCAACCCGTATTTCGTGTCTGAGGAGAAAGCTTCCAGGACACCGCCCTTGTGTTCTTTTACTGCGCCCCGAAAAATTCCTTCGCAATATCCGCGCTGCGCTTGGCGTCCTTAGCGTACCAGTCCGCGCCGATCTTTTCGGCATATTCCGGGGTCAGCACAGCGCCGCCCACCATGACCTTGCAGTCCAGCTTTGCTTCGTGCAGAGCGGCAATGGTCTCCTCCATGCTCTTCAGAGTCGTGGTCATCAGAGCGGAGAGACCCACCAGATGCACATCCTTTTCCCGCACGGTGTTTACCACCGTCTCCACCGGCACATCACGGCCGAGGTCGATCACCTCAAAGCCGTAGTTTTCCAGAATGACCTTGACGATGTTCTTGCCGATGTCGTGCACGTCGCCCTTCACGGTGGCCAGCACGATGCGGCCCTTGCTGGCGCTGCCCTCGCCCTTCTGGGCAATGGCGGTCTTGATCTCCTCAAAGGCGCTCTGGGCGGCGCTGGCGGCCTGCAGCAGCTGCGGCAGGAAGAGAGTTCCCTTCTCGTACTTCACGCCCACGATATCCAACGCCGGGATCAGGGCTTCATCCACCACTTCCAGCGGCTCCTTTTCCGCCAGAAGCGCCCGGGTCTGGGCGGCGGCATCGCCCTTCAGACCCTTTTCCACGGCCTTCATCAGGGCGGCATAGGGGCCGGTGTGTTCGGCGGTCTCCGCCGCGCCGGAAGCCGCAGCGGCAGGGGCGGCTTTCGCCGCCTGTGCCAGCGCCGTCGAAGCGGGCACCCGGTCGGCGTACCGTTCGATGTACTTCGTGCTCTGCTCGTCCCGGTTGGTCAGAACGTTATAGGCATACACGGCCGCCATCATCTCCTCGCTGGAAGGGTTCATGATGGCAAGGTCCAGCCCCGCATACATGGCCATGGTGAGGAAGGTGGTGTTCAGGTAGGTGCGGCAGGGCAGGCCGAAGCTGATGTTGGACACGCCCAGAACGGTGCGCACGCCCAGCTCCTTTTTGCATCGCTCCAGCGCCTGCACCGTGGCCAGAACGTCCTTCTGCTGGGCGCTGGCCGTCAGGGTCAGGCAGTCGATGTAGATATCCTCCCGCGGGATACCGGCTGCCAGTGCAGCTTCGGTGATGCGGCGCGCAATGGCCACGCGGTCCTCGGCGGCAGGCAGGATGCCACGCTCGTCGATGGCAAGGCCAACGATGGCTGCGCCGTATTTTTTGCACAGCGGCAGGATGGCGTCCAGCTTTTCCTGCTCGCCGTTGGTGGAGTTGACGATGGGTTTGCCGTTGTACACCCGCAGGCCGTTTTCCAGCGCCTGCACGTTGGAAGAATCCAGCTGCAGGGGCAGGCTGGTGACGCTCTGCAGCGCCTTGACCACCTGCGGCATCAGGGCAGGTTCGTCCACGCCGGGCGCGCCCACGTTCACGTCCAGCACCTGCGCCCCGGCTTCCACCTGACTGACCGCCTGTTCCAGAACGTAGTTCATATCGCCTTCCCGCAGAGCCTGCTGGAAGCGCTTTTTGCCGGTGGGGTTGATGCGCTCGCCCACCACTGTGATACCGTCCACATTGACAAAATCCACCGGCGTGCACAGCACCGAGGGCATTTTGTGCGCCTGGCGGCCGGGCATGCAGCCCGCAAACACGCTGTTCAGCAGCTGGATGAACTCCGGCGTGGTGCCGCAGCAGCCGCCGGCGGCGAACAGGTGCAGTTCACGGTAGGGCTTCATCTGCATGGCAAACAGCTGCGGGGTGATGTCGTAGCCGCTGCCGTCGGCCCGGGGCAGGCCCGCATTGGGCTTGACGAACACCGGGAAATCACCGGGCACGGCCTCGCTCAGCCGCTTTGCCATGGGGAAGATCTCCTTTGGGCCGAGGGAGCAATTGATACCCACGGCGTCCGCGCCAAGCCCCCGCGCCGTCACGCCGAAGCTTTCCACCGTGCAGCCGGTAAAGGTGCGGCCGCCCGCTTCAAAGCTCATGCTGGCCAGCACCGGCAGGGTGCTGTTCTCCTTTGCGGCCAGCAGGGCGGCTTTCAGCTCATACAGGTCGGTGAAGGTCTCAAAAAAGATCAGGTCGGCACCGGCGGCAACGCCCGCCTTTACGATGCGGGCATACTCCGCCACGGCGTCTTCAAAGGCCAGCGTTCCGCTGGGTTCCAGCAATTCGCCCAGCGGGCCGACATCCAGCGCTGCCAGCGCCCCGTAGGGTGCACAGGCGCGCTTGCAGTTGGCGATGCCCGCCGCAATGATCTCTTCCAGGCTGTAAGCGCTGCCCGCCAGCTTATGCGCCGACGCGCCGAAGGTATTGGCATTGATGATGCGGCTGCCTGCGGCGGCGTATTTGGCATGGATGCTCTCGATCAGCTCCGGGTTGGTGATGTTCAGTTCTTCCGGCTTGGCACCCAGCTTCAGACCGGATGCCTGCAGCATGGTGCCCATGCCGCCGTCCAGCAGAATGGTATTATTCTGTTTGAAAAGTTCACTCGCTTGCACAGGTCTTTCCCCTCTTTCTGTATTCACACCGGGTGCGCAGCACACAGTGTCCGCATCCTGCCAGTCTGCCCTTGACCGGATGGCCGCTGACGCCCAGAATGGCGGTCACGCTCTTGCGCGGGGTCATCAGGTTGGTGTCGGTGACGCACAGCCCGGCCTTGCGCGCGGTATCCAGCGCATTGGCCACCAGTGGTTGCACGGCGATATCCCAGTCGCCGTACCCCGGCGAAAAACGCCCGGTCAGATACTTTCCCTCTTTGGCCGCCTGCTGGCGCAGCTCGGCTTCGGCCGCATCGGCGGCCTGCTCGGCCAACGCGCTTCCCAGTGCGTCCGACGCCACGCCCGCTGCGATATCGCCCACTCCGGCGCGGCGGATCTGCGCGTCCACCCCGGGGCCGAGGGTCACGGCCAGCAGAACAGCCTGCGGGCAGCCTTCCAGATGGCGCAGCACATCCTGCCCGCGCAGGATGCCGGCTTCGGCCAGCGACGCCGTGTCGGCTTCCAGCCAGACCGCCCGAGGCGTTGCCGCAGCAAGCAGCGGCACGGCGCAGTGTTCCAGCAATGTCATGGTCGCTTCGTCCGGCGTCCCTCTGGCTCCAAAATACCGTGCTGCCTGCGCGGTATCGATGGCGTCCGGCTTTTGCAGCACCAACGGACGGGGCGCTCCGATACCCATTCGCCGCACCTCCCTGCTTTTTGAGAATAAAGTAGTATTCAGTATACCGCACCTGTGGGATTTTATCAATCCCGGAGCGGTGCGGAGAAATAAAAAAAGCTGCTCCGTTTTTCAGAAGCAGCTTGTACGTCTTACTTGATACAGGTCGAGCACGGGGTATACCCTGCCGCCACGGCTTCGTCATAGCTGGAGAACAGGATCTGGTTCTTCTCCGCCGGCAGGTTCGGGCAGGTGGGCAGATGGAACTTTTTGCTGTTCACGTTGCCGATGTACGCCTGCTGTGCCGTGCCGGACGCCGCCGGAGCAGTGGGGTTCAGCTGATCATCCGGCACAAAATGTTCTGTGCCGACGGTGTAGTTCTGGCCGTCGCTGCCGATGGTGATGGTGCCCTGCAGATCGGTGCGGTACACATTCACCCCTGCATCCCGCAGGATGCTCAAAGTCTCCTCGTGGGGGTGGCCGTATTTATTGTTTACTCCGCAGGAGATAACGCCCATCTCAGGCAGAACTGCATTCAGAAATGCGTAACCCGTGCTGGTGCTGGAACCGTGGTGGCCCACCTGCAGCACATCAGCTTTCAGGTCCGCGCAGCTGTTCACAAGGTCGCTTTCCGCGGTCTTTTCCATGTCACCGGTCAGCAGAAAGCTGGTGGAGCCGTAGTCGATGCGCAGTACGATGGAGGTGTCGTTGGTGTCGTCATACTGCGCCACCGGGCCGACCATAGTCACGGTTGCACCGCCCAGCGGCCACATCGTGCCTACAGCCGGCACTTCCACCTGCAGACCCTGCTGCTGGGTGTACTTGACGAAATCCTTGAAGCACTTGGTGGAAGCTTCGGTCACCGGGGAGTACACATGGTACGCCGGGAAGTAGGCCAGCGCTGCCGCCAGACCACCCACATGGTCCTCATGGGCATGGGAGCAGAACACATATTCCAGCTGTTCCACGCCCTGACTCTGCAGATAGGACACCACAAGGCTGCCGTCGTCCACATTGCCGCCGTCGTAAAGCATGAACTGCCCGTCGCACTCCACGAGCACGCTCAGCGCCTGCCCCACATCGATGAAATGCACTTCCAGCGGGGCATCCACGCTTGACGCCGCAGAAGCCGCCGGGTTCGGCACCACATCGGCGCTGCCGCCGGGAACCGACGGCACACTGCCGTCACAGGCTGCAAGGCTCAGCGCCAACGCTGCAGCTGCAGCCAGCGCAGCAAGGCGGCGCAGCAGGCCGGGCTTCTTTTTACGGCTTACTTTTTCTTCTTTGAAGTTTTCCACGCTGCATTCTCCTTCTGTTGAAAATTGTTTGTCTTCGGCTTATGGCCGGGTGCCGAGTGGGGCGCAAATCGTGCGCCGGGGCTGGGCTGACGCCCGGCCGGGGCCGCGGCACGGCTCTGACCGTGGACGTTCTTGCCGCCCTTGCCCTTCTGATTCGGGCGGACAGTGTAGGTGCCATCGTTGTGGATAGTCACATCGGCAGCTTCGGCACGGCGGGCAGAGCGCTGTACGGCGCGGCGGCCCTCGGCGGGCACCAGCAGAGGGATCAGATCCTCCCGGTGGGTCATCTTGAGCGCCTTGACCACCTTTTCCGCGTTGCGCGGCTCGTAATACTGCAGCAATGCGCGCTGCAGAGCCTTGCCCTCGGGGGTCTTTTCCACGAACACCGGCTTGAGGGTGTAGGGGTCAAGACCAGTGTAGAACATACAGGTGCTCACGGTGCCGGGGGTGGGGTAGAAATCCTGCACCTGCTCCGGGCGCATGTGGTTCTTATAAAGATACTCGGCCAGATAGACCGCATCCTTCAGGGTGCTGCCCGGGTGGCTGGACATCAGATAGGGCACAAGATACTGCTTTTTGCCGGCCTTTTTGCTCAGCTCGTAGAACTTATCCTTGAACTTGTTGAAGGTCTCGATGGGCGGCTTGCCCATGTAGGCCAGCGTATTGGGGGCGCAGTGCTCCGGGGCAACTTTCAGCTGGCCGGAAACGTGGTACTCCACCAGTTCCTTGAAGAAGGTATCGTCCGGGTCAGCCATGAGGTAGTCGAACCGGATGCCGCTGCGGATGAACACCTTCTTCACGCCCGGCAGCTCCCGCACACGGCGCAGGATCTTGAGGTAATCGCTGTGGTCCACGATCATGTGGGAGCAGGTGGTGGGGGCAAGGCAGTGCTTGCCGCCGGTGCACATGCCGCGCAGCATCTGCTCGCGGCAGGACGGGAACCGGAAGTTTGCGGTGGGGCCGCCGACATCATGGATGTAACCCTTGAAATCCGGTTCGTGGGTCATGCGCTCAGCTTCCTCCACGATGCTGTCGGCGCTGCGGCTGGTGACGCGGCGTCCCTGATGCAGCTGGATGGCGCAGAAGTTGCAGCCGCCGAAGCAGCCGCGGTTCTGGATGATGGAGAACTGCACCTCCCGGATGGCGGGCACGCCGCCCATGCTCTCGTAGATGGGGTGATACCGGCGGGTGTAGGGCAGGGCGTAGACCTTGTCCAGTTCCCAGCGCACCAGCGGTTTTGCCGGGATGTTCTGCACCAGATACTTCTCGCTCTGCTTCTGCACGATGATCTGCCCGCTGACCACATCCTGATTGTCCATCTGGATGCGACAGGCCTTGGCGTAGGCGGTCTTGTCGCTGGCCACCTTTTTGAAGCCGGCACACTCCACATACCGCTCGGGCAGATGGTCAAAGTCGGTCAGGTAGCAGGTGCCGTTCACATCGGTGATCTGCTCCACCGGTTCCCCGGCGGCCAGGCGGCGGGCGATCTCCACGGTCTGGTGCTCGCCCATGCCGAAGCTGATGATGTCCGCGCCGGAGTCCTCGGCGATGCTAGGCAGAACGGTGTCCAGCCAGTAATCATAGTGGGCAAACCGGCGCAGGGATGCTTCCAGACCGCCCAGGATCACCGGCAGGTCGGGGTAGGCTTCCTTGGCAAGTTTTGTGTACACGGTGGCGCTGCGGTCCGGGCGGGCACCGCCCTTGCCGCCGGGGGAATATTCGTCCTCGGCACGGGGAATCTTGGCCACGGAATAGTGGCTGACCATGCTGTCCACGTTGCCGCCGCCGATGAAGAAGCCGTACTTCGGCTTGCCGAACCGCTTGAAGTCCTCGCAGTCGGTATAGCGGGGCTGTGCCAGCACGCCGATCTTATAGCCCTCGGCTTCCAGCAGGCGGCTGATGATGGCAGTGCCGAAGCTGGGGTGGTCCACATAGGCGTCGCCGCCCACCACCACAAAATCCAGCTGATCCCACCCGCGGGCTTCCATGTCGGCCCGGCTGATGGGGAGAAATTCGGTGTAGATTTTTGGGGAAGAGTTATCCATAATGCTCCTTTTTATCCTTCATCCGGCCGGTTCATCTGCATTTCCAGCCACTGCTGGCGGCTGATGAGCACGGCGCGGGGCTTGGCGCCCTCGGAGGGGCCGATGATGCCGTTCTGTTCCATCTCGTCCATGATGCGGGCCGCACGGGCATAGCCCAGCTTGCAGCGCCGCTGCAGCAGGCTGGTGGAAGCCTGCCCGGCATCGATGACCACTTCCACAGCCTGATTGTACATCGGATCGGTGTCCGTCTCGTCGTCGGCGTCTGCGCCGGAGCCGCCCTTCTTACCGTCCTGGATGGTGTGCTTTTCCATGGCTTCGATCATGGCTTCGTCGTACTGCACCGTCGCGCTGGACTTGATGAAGTCCAGCACACGGCTGATCTCCTCATCCCGCACAAAGGTGCCCTGAATGCGGGTGGGCTTGGGTGCGCCCACGGGCATGAACAGCATATCGCCCTGACCCAGCAGTTTTTCGGCACCGGAGCCGTCCAGAATGGTGCGGCTGTCCACCTGACTGGACACCGCAAAGGCGATACGGCTGGGGATGTTGGCCTTGATCAGGCCGGTGATGACGTCCACACTGGGGCGCTGGGTAGCCACGATCAGGTGCATACCGGCGGCACGCGCCTTCTGGGCGATACGGCAGATAGAATCCTCCACATCCTTGCCCACCACCATCATCAGGTCGGCCAGCTCGTCGATGATGATGGCAATGTACGGCATCTTTTCCAGATCCGGGCTTTCCGCCGCCAGACGGTTGAAGGACTTGATGTCGCGGACGTTGTTTTCCGCAAACAGCCGGTAGCGGCGCTCCATCTCCTGCACGGCGCTGCCCAGCGCACCGGCGGCCTTCTTCGGCTCGGTGACCACCGGCATCAGCAGATGCGGGATGCCGTTGTACTCGGCCAGTTCCACCACTTTGGGGTCGATGAGCAGCAGTTTCACGTCCTCGGGGCTGGAGCGGAACACCAGACTCATGATGATGCTGTTGACGCAGACCGATTTGCCGCTGCCGGTGCTGCCTGCGATGAGCAGGTGGGGCATCTTGCACAGGTCCGCCACCTGCGCGGTGCCGGCAATGTCCTTGCCCAGCGCGATGCCCAGCGGGGAGGTCATGCGCTGGAAGCTCTGGCTTTCGAACACACTGCGGATATTGACAGCCTGTCGCTTGCGGTTGGGCACCTCGATGCCCACTGCTGCCTTGCCCGGGATGGGCGCTTCCATGCGGACGTCCGCCACGGCAAGGTTCAGGGCGATATCGTCCGCCAGCGAGGTGATACGGCTGATCTTGACGCCCGCCATGGGCTGCAGCTCGTACCGGGTGACCGCCGGGCCGCGGGAGATATCCCGCATCTTGGTGTGCACGCCGAAGCTTTCCAGCGTATCCACCAGCTTGCGGGCGTTGGCCTGCAACTCATCCTGTGCGGCGGTGTCGGCCTCTTCCGGCGAGCGCTCAAACAGCTCGATGGGCGGGTATTTGTACTGGAACACGTCCACCGGCTCGGCCTCTTCCGCCGGGGCGGCGGCAGCAGCCTGCTCGGAAGCAGCGGGCTTTTCCATGGCCGCTGCCACAAGGGTGTTGATTTCTTTCTCGTCCACCGGCTCTGCGGTGATACTGATCCAGCCGTCGGCGTCGGGTTCGCCCCGCATAGCCACAGCGTTCTCCACGCTGACCCGGGCCGCCGGCACGGCGGGCTGGATGGGCACTGCCGGGATCTCCTGCGATACGGAGACAGGCTGCGTTTCCGGCTGCACCGGCGGCTCCGGCTTCGTAAAGAAGTCGGCGGCGTCGGTGATCACCGGATCCTGCACGATGGGCTGGGGAGCCGGTTTCGGTTCCGGCCGCAGCGGGTTCTGCCCGAAGGTACCGCCCGGCCCGACGATCAGCGGCTCGATAGGCTCGCTGCCGCCCGCTTTTACCTCAGAAGGGTCGGGGCCGAGATCCACATCAAAGGACGCCCGCGGCCGGGATGTGCTGACCTTCACCGGCGTAATGGCCGGGGCAGCAGGCTCCGGCTGCGCAAGCGGCTGCTGGGCGGCCTGCGCTTCCGACTGGGCCGCAGGCTCCTGCGCTTCCAACTCTTCGGTCACTTTATGGCCCCAGTTGCGCACGCCGCTGAGCCAGTCCGGAATGCCAAGATGGAATGCCGGGGTCTCCGGCTCTTCCTCCTCAGTTTCCTCTTCTTCCGGCTCGTCGAGCTCTTCTTCTGCTTCCAGCTCTGCCCGGGCGGCAGCCCGTTCGGCGCGGCGCTCTGCACTGCGCTGCGCAATAGCCGCGCCCTTTGCGTGGACACCGCCAAAGGCCCCGCACAGCCACTGCCAGACTTCCGCCGGGGTCAGATCAAAAATGTACAGGCTGGCACACAGTGCCAGCACCAGCATGATGAGGTTTGCAGCAGGACGGCCGCAGAGCAGCAGCAGGTTTCCGCCCAGCAGTGCGCCCAGCGCGCCGCCGCCCAGCCACGCATCGACACCATTCCGGTAGCAGGCCGCCACCATCTGAAACACCGAAAGCCCCTGCGTCTGAAGGCCGGAAAAGACGATCACGGTGCCGCTGGCAAACACAAGACCCAGCACCAGCTTGAAAATTTTGGGGATCAGGTCTTCCCCCCGGGTGTACTGCACGGCAAGGCAGCACACGGCCGCGCCCAGCACAAAACTGCCGCAGCCGAACAGCCCGAACAGTACATCGTGCAGCGCCCGCCATACCGAGTCGCCCTGCACAAAGGCCAGTACAACGAGCAGCAGCCCCGCAAACAGGGTGCCAAGCCCCGCCGGGAGACGCTGTTCGGCGCGCTTTTTGCGCGAAGATGCGCGTCGCGCAGTGGATTTTCGTTTTTTCGTTGCCATTCTTCTCGATTCCCCGTGTTTTCAAAAGACATAATATCAGATTATATTATTGTACCACGCAGAGAAGAAAATGGCAAACTTATTGTTGTGAATTTTCGATCTCGCCGTACAGCCACTGCAGCGCATCCGAAAGACCGCCCAGCTCGTCGATGAGCTTTTCCTTCACAGCCCGGCGGCCGTCCAGCACCGTGCCCATGTCCATCACCAGTTCGCCGGTGTGCAGCATCAGCTCGGTATAGCGCTTTTCAGTCATGCCGCTGTGAGCCGCCACAAAGCCGGTGATGCGCTGCTGCATCTGGTCGAACCAGTGCATGGTCTGGGGCACCCCCAGAATGACCCCCGAGTGCCGCACCGGATGCACCGTCATGGTGGCTGTGGGCACGATGAAGCTGCGCTGTGCGCTGACCGCCAGCGGGATGCCGATGGAGTGCCCGCCGCCCAGCACCAGCGTGGCGCTGGGTTTGGAAACACTGGCGATCAATTCTGCCAGCGCAAGACCTGCTTCCACATCCCCGCCCACCGTGTTCAGCAGCACCAGCAGCCCTTCGATGCGGGGATCTTCCTGCACCGCCACCAGCTGGGGGATGACGTGCTCGTACTTGGTGGTCTTCTGCCCCTGCGGCGCTTCCGAGTGACCCTCGATCTGCCCGATGACGGTCAGGCAGTGGATGGCGTGGCCGCCCCGGTCCAGCGTGACCGTGCCAAGATCCTCGATCTCCTCTTTTTCCAGACGGCGTGCATCAGTGTGTTCCTGTTTTTCCTGCGGCATTTTGTGTCTCCTCCTGCATTTTTCTGTCAGTATCCCTCGCCGGGTGCTCCATTATCCCCCGGCGCAGCAAAAATACAGCTTAAATTTCTTAAATTTTCATGATAAAGATTTGACATTCACTCACAGTGCGGTATACTTTATATAATTGGCTGTAAATGATGATGAATCAGGCTTCCTTCGCGCCGTGTTCTGCGCTCTCGGCAGAAACGGCAGCGGACTCTCAGGGCTGAAAGGAGAAAGTATTCCATGACCACCCCTGCAAAAGCTTCCCTCCCCGTGATCAAGCGTCTTCCCAAATATTACCGCTATCTGTGCTCCCTGCAGGCAGACGGCATCAGCAGTATCTCTTCCCGCGAGCTGGCAGCTCAGATGGGCACCACCGCGTCGCAGGTCCGGCAGGACTTCAACTGCATCGGCGATGTGAACGGCCGGCAGGGCATCGGCTACTCGGTGGAAAACCTGCTCTCCATTCTGGAAACGCTGCTGTTCGGCAACGGCGACCGGCTGCCCACCATCCTCATCGGCTGCGGCCGTCTGGGCAAGGCCGTGAGCCGCTTTATCACCACCGATACCAACGGCTACCGTCTGATCGCCGCCTTCGATGTGGCCCAGAGCGAAGTGGGCAAGGAGATCAGCGGCATCCAGATCCGCCACATCGACGAGCTGGAGGCCTTCTGCGCCGAGCATCACCCCAAGGTGGCCGTGCTCTGCGTTCCCCGCGACGGTGCCGAACAGGTCAGCGGTCGGTTGGTGAATCTGGGCATCGAAGGCTTCTGGAATTTCTCGCACTACGACCTTTCGGTCCCGTATCCCGATGTCGTGGTGGAGAACGTCCATCTGGGCGACAGCCTGATGAGCTTGGGCTACCGCCTGCGCAATCAGGACTGAGCGTACCTATTATAATAAAAACTGCCCTCTCCGTCTGTGTCGGACAGAGAGGGTCCTTTTATGAGGAGAGTCTTTTATGGCAAAACTGTATTTCCGCTACGGCGCCATGAACAGCGGCAAGAGCACCGCCCTGATGCAGGTAGCCCACAACTACGAAGAGCAGGGCATGCAGGTTCTGATCCTGAAGCCGCAGGTTGACACCAAGGGCGGCGACGAACTGGTGAGCCGTCTGGGTGTGCGCCGCAAGGCCGACCTGCTGATCCCGCCCGAGATGGATGTCTTTGCGGCTGTCCGCGATGCAAGCGCCAAAGGCCCGCTGGCCTGCGTGCTGTGCGACGAGAGCCAGTTCTTCACCCCGGAGCAGGCCGAACAGCTGTTCATGGTCACAGTAGACCTGAACATCCCGGTGATCTGCTACGGCCTGCGGGCTGATTTTTCGCTGAAAGGCTTCCCCGGTTCCACCCGTCTGCTGGAGCTGGCGCATACCATCGAGGAGATGAAGACCATCTGCACCTGCGGGCGCAAGGCCATCTGCAACTGCCGCCGGGTCAACGGCCGGTTCGTCTTTGAGGGCGAACAGGTGGCCATCGATCAGGAAAACGACGTCCAGTACGTCAGCATGTGCCCCCAGTGTTACTTCAAGGCCCGCCGCGCTTTCTATGCAGCGAAAAAATAAACGATACACCCCCACCTTGTATACAAGCCCATCGTACCAAAAAGTACGATGGGCTTTTTGTTTTGCGTTTCCGGCACAGGGACGCACAGAAACGGTCATTTCATCCCGGAAGGGCCGAATTGATATATCAGAGTGCACATTTTTTGCTCTATTGATATATCAGTTTACAATTCCGAAAAAATATTTCACTGCCGTGTTGTTCCTCCACATTGTATGCAACGATCCGCCATGCCGGAATGAAATGTTTACAAAATTATTGCAAATTTTGCTCTTCCCATGCGGCTTGCAACCGTTTTCTATGCAAAACGGCGAAGTATACAAGTTGCACAGTTTTTCGGCTGAAGTTTATTCATTTCATCCATGCCGCCAATTTGCCGAGAAAATTAAGAGCAATATTTGTACGTTTTCGTCTTTGATTTCTGCAATTTGCATCTTTCTTTTTGTTCGTTGTTTTGCTATCATAATTGTATACAACGGGGTGTGTGCAGAGCCCCCGTGCACGATGATGTTTTCTATATTAGGAGGAGAACAAAAATGAGCATGGCAATTTCTCGTCGAGATTTCATGAAGGTCACCGGCGCTGTCGGCGCTGCCGGCCTGCTGGCTGCCTGCGGCGGCAACTCCGCATCTTCCACCGCTTCCACTGCTGCTTCTTCCGAGGCTCCCGCTGCTTCTGCAGACGACAGCCTGGCTCTGTCTGACGGTCCTGTTTCCATGACCATCAGCTGGTGGGGTGGCGACAGCCGTCACGAGGCTTACCAGAACGCCATCAAGGAGTTCCAGGCTGAGC
>ERZ837487.2109-NODE-2109-length-21466-cov-7.240671_pt1 | contig 21466 bp, 18 predicted proteins | sample MGYA00519911_ERZ837487 | MGnify/ENA primary metagenome ERZ837487 (study PRJEB31850, sample SAMEA3708818) | human gut metagenome | biome: human gut; feature: human-associated habitat; material: faeces | place: China | collected 2014 ...
GAGCCTCTTACACCGCTGACGCGAGAAAGGGGCTCCGTTTATCCGAAATCTGCAAATATATTTGATATATTCTGAATAACCTGTTAAAATGTGCTTATATAGAATAAAAATATAGGAAGATTTTATGGCTGACAAAGAAATTAACGATTTAAAAGAAGAGAACGTGTATTTGGCGCATGTTGATTACGAAACTCAGAGAATCCAGGATGCAAAAACACATTTACAGCATGTTGCAGATTTCGCTTACCAGAACTGTCCAATCCAGGAACTAAAGGTACTGGCATATCTGGCGGGAATAATGCACGACGCCGGAAAACTTGGCGAGGAAAACCAGAAAGATTTTGAAAAAATTCTGGAATCAGGCGATCAGGTACACAAAAATGGTTTGGATCATTCTACGGCGGGTGGAAGGCTGATTCAGGAGCTGGTAAATGTACCAATCGTCACAGAAATGATCAGCACAGCGATTTATTTTCATCATGGAGTGTCTGATTGCATTGATCTGGAAACAGGGGTAAGTGTCCAGAAACAACGCAGGGAAAAAGAAATTCCGTATAGCTTGATTGAGAAAAGATTTAAGCAGACAATGGATTGGGAATCCTTGGAGGAACAATGTCCTGAAATTCTTAAATCATTAAAAAGTATCTATGATCGGATTGATAATTTTTCGAAGAATTGCAAATGGAAGCAGATGCATTGTGGTGATAGCCATTTTTTCCTGGGAATGTATTTGCGGGTTTTATTGTCCCTTCTGATTGATGGAGATTGGACAGATACTTCCAGCTTTTTTGAAGATGTTCCATTAAAGAAACGAATTTCTGTTGAAGAAGTGCAGGACGTGTGGGAGACATGCATTGAAAATTTTGAGAGTTATATGTCGGAAACGGTGAGGCTTAATCCAGAGAATGGAAGTCTTTTAAATGATTGCCGACAGGAAATCTCAGATTTGTGCCGACAGGCAGCAGATACAGAAAAAAGCTTATATCGCCTGACAGTTCCAACGGGGGCAGGAAAAACCCTGAGCAGTTTGCGATTCGCCTTGTATCATGCGAAGAGAGAACAAAAACAGCATATTATTTATGTTGCACCGTTTAACTCCATTTTGGAGCAAAATGCAGAAGAAATCCGGAAAGCAGTTAAAAATGCAGGAATCGTGCTGGAGCATCATTGCAATGTTGTATGTGAAAAAGAAAATGAGGAAAGATATAAGAGCTTGACAGAAACCTGGGATTCTCCGATTATCGTTACCACAGCGGTACAGCTGTTAAATACCTTGTTTTCCAGTGGCAGAGGTTATATTCGGAGAATGCACGCACTATGCAATAGTGTTATTATTTTTGACGAAGTTCAGTCTATTCCGGTCAGATGTACAGAGCTGTTTCATGAAGCTGTAAATTTCCTTTCCCAGTTTGGCAAGACAACGGTGGTATTGTGTTCCGCAACGCAGCCTACGCTTGCAAAACTCAAAGAAAACAATGTATATCCATGTGCAGAGATGGCTGGAAATTTGCAAAAATATGCAAAGGCGTTTCAGAGAACCGAAATCATTGATGATACCGGTTGGTGTCGGGCTGGAATGGAGATTGAGGATCTGAAAAAATATACGCTTAAAAAAACAGAATCTTATGGAAATACGCTGGTCATTGTCAATACCACGTCATGTGCATATAAGCTGTTTCGAGCATTGAAAGAAGAATTGCCAGGTGAATATAAAATTTTTCATTTAAGCAGCAACATGTGTCCGCAGCACAGGATGGATACTCTGGCGAAAATTAAAACGGCATTGAAAGATAAGGCGGCACATGTTATTTGCGTCAGTACGCAGGTTGTTGAGGCTGGCGTAAATTTTTCGTTTCATTGTGTGATAAGATCAAAAGCAGGGCTGGATAATGTAGTTCAGGCAGCCGGAAGATGCAATCGTCATAAGGAATTTTTGATGGGACTGGTGTTTATTGTTCAAATGAGCAAAACTGCTGAAAATTTGGACAGGCTTCCAGAAATTCGCCTGGCTCAGCAGGCGTTGGATGAAGTGTTATATTATTTTAGAATCCATCCGGAAATGTTCGAAGGCGCATTGGATTCTGAAAAATCAATTCAGGCATATTACACAAGCTATTATAGGATTCTGAAAAATTCAAATGAGAATGAAACGAAATTTCCAGAGAAACGGTATCAGATGACATTAGTTGAATTACTGGGATTCAATGGCCCTGCACGAAAACAATATGAAAGCCATTATCAGCAGGAATATTCCGCGAAATCATCAAAAGTACCGAAGGTATGCTTTGCGCAGGCCTTTCTTACAGCAGGAGAGGAATTTCAGGTAATTGCAGACGATGGGAAAACAAGTCTTATCGTTCCATATGATGAAAAAGCAAGAAAGCTGATTGCAGATTTATTATCAGAACATTTGGACTTTGAAGAGCAGAAGCGCATATTAAGAGAAATGCAGCGGTATACGGTTCGGATTTCGAAGCAGAGAAAAGAAAAATTAGGGGACGCCATTTATGAAATTGGTGATGGAACGATACAGGTACTCAGTGAGGGATATTATGACTACGAAACCGGTGTGTCAGAAGAAATGGTGGTTGGGTCTGGAATGTCAGACCGGAGTGATATGGGGTTCTATATCGATTGATGGAGGTGAATAAAATTGAAAAAGTACAGGAATAGCATTGAATTTGAAGTATATGGGGCGTATGCATTGTTTTCTGAACCGGTTATGCGTGTCGGTGGAGAAAAAACCAGCTATCACATTCCAACATATGAGGCCTTAAAGGGAATTACGGAAAGTATATACTGGAAGCCAACGATTAAGTGGGTTATTGATGCCGTGCGGGTGATGAATGCGATTCAGACAGAGACAAAGGGAGTTCGCCCGATTGCTTATAATGGAGGAAATGAACTTGCATATTATACTTATTTGAAAGATGTACGGTATCAGGTAAGGGCACATTTTGAGTTTAATGAATTTAACATTGAACATTCAAATCTGGAAAAAGACCGGAATGAAAATAAGCATCATAATATTGCAAAACGGATGGTAGAAAGAGGTGGACGGAGAGATATTTTTCTCGGAACGAGAGAGTGTCAGGGATTTGTAGAAGCGTGTGTATTTGGTGAGGAAAACAGCTATTATGATACGATGCCGGGAGAAATTCAGTATGGTTTTATGTATCATGGCATTACCTATGCAGATGAGGCTGTTTTACCGGAAGATCAGAATCAGATGACGGTGCGGTTCTGGAATCCTAAAATGATTTGGGATACAGAGCTGAGAAAGGGCGGAATTATAGAATTCATCCGGCCGGAAGAGTGCACGCAAAAAAGACATATCCGGGAGATGAAGCCGAAAATATGGAATCATGATACGTTTACAGGGTTAGAAGAATTTACAGGTGAGGAGTTGGGAGAGTGAACTGGGTACAGGAATTGCTTGAGGTGTACGAAAAGAACAGGAACGAGATTGGTGTTGTAAGAACCCGAGGAAAAATGCAATATGTATTGCTTCCGCCGTTTCACACTACAGTGACAGCACAGCTAACCGTCACGCTTGATCAGGATGGAAATTTTCTGAGTGCAGATTTTGTAGATAAAGACGATAAAATGACGATCATACCGGTTACAGAAAAATCGGGGAGTCGTACTGCAGGAAAAGAACCGCATCCTCTGTGTGATAATCTGCGATATCTGGCAGGGGATTATGAGGTGTACGCCGAGGATGATGGGATATGCTATGAATTATATATTGCTCAGTTGGAAAAATGGTACCAATCCGGCTTTTCTCATGAAAAAGTAAAGGCAATTTATTTATATTTAAAGAAAAAAACACTGATTCATGATCTCGTAAAGGCCGGAAAGATAAAGTTAAATGAAACGGGCAAAATTGACGAAAAAGAAACGATACAGAATATTCCACAGACAAAGGCCTTTGTGAGGTTTATTGTACGTTCCTCAAATTTTAGCTGGGGAGAATTAGAACCGGATGAGTGTTGGAGAGATCGGAGCCTGCAGGAGTGTTATATAGAGTATACGCGGTCCCAGGCAAAGAATCCGGGACTTTGCTATCTGAGTGGAAATATGGAAACAATTTCTTATTTGCATGCAAAGAAAATCCGAAATGAAGGAGATGGAGCGAAACTGATTTCTGCGAATGACAGCCAGAATTTCACTTATCGCGGACGTTTCATAGAGAAAGAAGAAGCATTTGCAGTGGGAAGTGAAACTTCACAAAAGATACATAACGCTTTGAAATGGATCATCAGACGGCAGGGGAATTTTTTTGACACATTAGTGCTTGTTACATGGGAGGCGGGAAAACAGGAAGAAAAAGAAGCGGAAGAAATGCCGGAATGGGATGCTGGTACAGACGAAATTATGTCAGCTTTTAAGATGGATATAGGTGCGCTGTATGTTGAACGTTCACAAGATGAGAAATGGGACGGAAAACAGCTAACCGCAAAGATGTTTGGCAAAGCACTGAATGGTTACAGAAGAAAAGTGGAAAATACAGCACATATGATCCTGTTGGGATTTGATGCCTCTACACCTGGACGGCTTGCGATGGTCGAAGAAAAAGAACTGGATTCTGCAAAATATCTGTTTAATATTCAAAAATGGCACGAGGAATGCGGCTGGATTCATGAAACAAAAAAGGATGGAGCGGAAAAACGTTTTTGGGGAATGGTCGGTGTCAGGGATTTTGCAGATATTTTGTTTGGTGTAGAGAATAACGGATACCTGACTGTTGTTGATGCAAAACTTTATGCGCAGGTCGCAAAGCGATTGATCCCGTGTATCTGGGATGCGCAGAAAGTTCCGTATGATTTGGTGAACCGGGCCGTTGTAAAGGCCTCCATGCCATTGTCTTATAAAGACAGAAAAAATTGGGAGAGAGTTTTGACTTTGGCCTGTTCACTCGTTAAAAAATATAGAAAAGACAATGGATATAAGGAGGAATGGAACGTGGCAGTAGATCATGAATGTAAAGAAAGAGATTACCTGTATGGACGTTTGCTGGCCGTTGCGGACAGAATTGAATACAGGACTTATGAAAAGCAGCAGGATGACTCAAGGGTTACAAATGCAAAGCGTTATATGAATGCATTTTCCCAGAGACCGTATGAGACGTGGAAAGTGATTGAGGAAAATATTCAGCCTTATTTGAATAAGCTGCCAATGATTCAGGAAAAGCGGTATTATGAGAATTTGTTAAATACGATTTGCAGTCTGTTTACGGTTGAAAATTACAGCGATAATACGAAACTGAGCGGTTTGTATTTGTTAGGGTATCATTGTCAGGCGTATGATTTGAAGAATTACAAAGAAAAAAATGCTGACGAAAATAAGGAGGAATAAGAGATGAGTGAGATGCGTGGAAAGGTGGATTTTACTTTATTTATCAGTGTATCGAATGCAAATCCCAATGGGGATCCGCTGAATGGAAATCGACCGAGGATCAATCTGGATGGTTATGGAGAAATCTCGGATGTTTGCATTAAGAGAAAAATCCGAAATCGGCTGCAGGATTTAGGAAATCGGATTTTTGTTCAGTCAGACGATCGGACAGATGATTCTTTTACAAGTTTAAAAGAGCGTGCTGACAGCTGCGAAGAATTAAAAAAACAAATGGAACTAAAAAAAGGAACTGGGGCGAATCGGGATCTTTGTGCTCAGATTGCATGCAGAGAGTGGATGGATGTGAGAGCATTTGGACAGGTATTTGCATTTAAAGGAAGTTCTGTCTCTTTTGGTGTGCGGGGGCCTGTATCGATTCATCAGGCAGTCAGCCTTTCTCCGGTTGATATCATCAGTATGCAGATTACAAAGAGCGTTAACAGTGAAGCGGGAAAAGAAAGCAAGGCGTCTGATACGATGGGAAGCAAGCACCGCGTGGAATTTGGTGTTTATAAAATTATGGGAAGCATCAATGTACAGCTTGCGGAAAAAACAGGATTCAGTCAGGAAGATGCGGAAGCAATAAAAGAGGCATTAAAGACTTTGTTTGAAAATGATGCTTCCTCTGCCAGACCGGAGGGAAGCCTTGAAGTATGCCGGATGTACTGGTGGCAGCATGATGAGAAAACACCTGCAGTGTCAAGCGGAAAGATTCAGAGAGGATTTTCTGTAAGTACAAAAGAGACGATCAGTCGTCCGAAAAAATTTGAAGATTACGATATCACATGGCATGTAGACGGCTGCAAAGAACCGGAGGTTTTTGATTTTGTATAATGAAGACGAATTTCTTCAATTGTCTGGAATTCAGCATTTTGCTTTTTGTCGAAGACAATGGGCATTGGCGTATATTGAAATGCAGTGGTCAGAAAATGTTCAAACCGTAGAGGGGAAAATTCTTCACGAAAATGCACATAATCCAGGCTTGAAGGAAAAGAGAGGAGATTTACTGATTGTCCGGGCAATGCCAATTCATTCCCGTGAAATGGGAGTGAGTGGCGAATGTGATGTTGTAGAATTTCATAAGGATAAAGATGGAATTTCCTTAGCTGGAAGAGAAGGAACGTATCGTGCGGTTCCAGTGGAATATAAAAGAGGGAAGCCCAAAACGGATGATGCGGATCTTTTACAGGTGGCAGCTCAGGCAATGTGCTTGGAAGAAATGCTGTGTTGCACAATTCCCTGCGGATATATCTACTACGGGGAGACAAGACATCGGTTGTTGGTTGAGTTTGACGAAGAAATCCGGACGAAAGTCAGGGACATCTTTGCTGAAATGCATAAATATTATAATCAACAATACACACCAAAAGTAAAAACCAGTAAAAAGTGCAATGCCTGTTCTCTGAAAGATATCTGTTTGCCTGTATTAAATAAAAAGAAATCAGTTGCAGCTTATATTGATAAGATGATTTTGGAAAAGGAAGAAGAATGAAACGGCTGTTAAACACATTGTATATTACATCAGGAAACCGGTATTTATCTTTGGATGGAGAAAATGTAGTTGTGTTGGAAGAACAACAAGAAATAGGAAGAATTCCGCTGCATAATCTTCAGGCGATTGTGACATTCGGTTATACTGGGGCAAGTCCGGCCTTAATGGGAGTATGTGCTCAAAGAAATATAGAATTATCCTTTATGTCTGGAAATGGACGTTTTCTGGCTCGTGTCACAGGCGAAGTAAAGGGAAACGTGACGTTAAGAAAACAGCAGTACAGAGTTAGTGACGATAGGGAAAAGAGCATCAAAATAGCAAGAAATTTTATTCTGGGAAAAGTATATAATTCAAGATGGGTTCTTGAGAGAGCAGGCAGAGATTATGCGATGCGGCTGGATGCAGAGCTAATCAGGAAAAAATCACTTTATTTGGCGCAGAGTATGAAAAATATACGAATGTGTGAAAATAACGAAGAGCTGCTTGGACTCGAGGGAGAAGCTGCCTCGGTATATTTTTCTGTATTTGATGAATTAATTTTACAGCAAAAGAAGGATTTCTATTTTCATGGACGAAATAAAAGACCTCCGTTAGATAATGTGAATGCAATGCTTTCCTTTGCATATTCATTGCTTGCGAGTATGTGTGGATCTGCGCTGGAATCAGTCGGCTTAGATCCCTATGTTGGATTTTTTCATACCGACAGGCCAGGGCGCATGTCACTGGCTTTGGATCTCATGGAAGAATTCCGAAGCATTATGGCAGATCGCTTTGTTTTGACATTGATTAATAAGCGAATTATGAAGAGTGACCATTTTATGAAAAAAGAAAATGGTGCTGTGATTATGTCTGATGAAGGACGAAAACTCTTTATATCTGCATGGCAGTCCAAAAAGCAGGAAACAATCACCCATCCGTTTCTGAATGAAAAAATTGAGTGGGGAATGGCTCCGTACGTTCAAAGCATGTTGCTGGCACGTTACTTGCGCGGAGATATAGATGAATATCCGCCATTTTTTTGGAAGTAGGTGAGAGTATGCTGGTGTTGATTACATATGATGTGAATACTCAGACAGCGGATGGACGAAAACGATTAAGAAAAGTTGCGAAAGAGTGCGTGAATTATGGACAAAGAGTTCAAAATTCCGTATTTGAGTGTCATATGGACGCTGCAAAATGCAGGCAGGTAAAAGATATTTTAGAAAAGCTTATTGATAAAGATGTGGATAGCCTGCGGTTTTATTACTTAGGTGATAAATATAAAAGCAAAGTAGAACACATAGGTGCGAAGCCTGGATTTGATGTTACCGAAACACTGATTTTATAGTGCGGATGGCAAGTAAACAGAAAAATCCAGGAGATTCGCACCAGAAAAAGTTGTTATTTGCGTTTATCAATAAGTAAAAAATGATTTTTTAGATATATCAAAGATAAAATAATGTGAAAAATGACAATAATTATAGAGAAATATATGATATAATTATTGAAAATTGCTGTCAGCCTCCTTGCGAGGCTGTGAATTGAAATATGAGTGGTTTGGAACAGGGATGCTTGTACTGTTGTCAGCCTCCTTGCGAGGCTGTGAATTGAAATAAAACTATTCGAGGCTTCGGGTAACTGGAACACGGTCAGCCTCCTTGCGAGGCTGTGAATTGAAATATATCAAGTGGGGTAATGGTATTGAATTTCGGGGTCAGCCTCCTTGCGAGGCTGTGAATTGAAATACCGTCAAGGAGTCAGCGGAGCCTGGAAGTGAACGGTCAGCCTCCTTGCGAGGCTGTGAATTGAAATGGCAAAGCCAAGAAAACATTGTTATCCGTTACCTGTCAGCCTCCTTGCGAGGCTGTGAATTGAAATGTGAAGTTCAGCTTCTGTCTGTCGCTCCGATCGAGGTCAGCCTCCTTGCGAGGCTGTGAATTGAAATATTGTGCAAGGTGCACAAAATATTATGTAGTTTGTCAGCCTCCTTGCGAGGCTGTGAATTGAAATGTCCACCTGAATCCCCAGTATATCGAATACCCAGTCAGCCTCCTTGCGAGGCTGTGAATTGAAATTTACTTAAAGACATCATTCGTAAATCCGAAGCTTGTCAGCCTCCTTGCGAGGCTGTGAATTGAAATGCGTTGATTGCGGTAATCCTGCTGAAAATGGTGCGGTCAGCCTCCTTGCGAGGCTGTGAATTGAAATAACAGAGGGACAATTAGATTCCCTTTCAGTCGCTGGTCAGCCTCCTTGCGAGGCTGTGAATTGAAATAAACTAACAAAAGATGAAAAAGGGCAGAACCTAGTCAGCCTCCTTGCGAGGCTGTGAATTGAAATGGCTGATGAACAGGTCGAGGTTTTGAAAAACCGTCAGCCTCCTTGCGAGGCTGTGAATTGAAATTGGTATTCCAGTCTTATTGACAATATCCGTTTGATCGTCAGCCTCCTTGCGAGGCTGTGAATTGAAATAATAGTAGTCGGATCGTTTGGATTTTGCCAGTATAGTCAGCCTCCTTGCGAGGCTGTGAATTGAAATGATCACCTCCTTTAAGCTGCATCCTCCATGTAAGTCAGCCTCCTTGCGAGGCTGTGAATTGAAATAACTGCTCCGTGTTAAGATCTGTGTTCCAGTTACCGTCAGCCTCCTTGCGAGGCTGTGAATTGAAATGTGAAGTTCAGCTTCTGTCTGTCGCTCCGATTTCGTCAGCCTCCTTGCGAGGCTGTGAATTGAAATATAGGTGGCGAGCGCATCCATATATAATGCGATTTCGTCAGCCTCCTTGCGAGGCTGTGAATTGAAATACATGCTAAATGTTACGCCGCCGAAGCCTGGAACGGTCAGCCTCCTTGCGAGGCTGTGAATTGAAATTTAATGAGGCCACTTATTACTACGATCTGTATAAGGTCAGCCTCCTTGCGAGGCTGTGAATTGAAATCCTCCTCCGAGCGGAACGCTACATCTAACTGTTCGTCAGCCTCCTTGCGAGGCTGTGAATTGAAATGGGAAGTAAGAGAAAAAATTGCCGAACTTGCGAAAGTCAGCCTCCTTGCGAGGCTGTGAATTGAAATGCAAGATATGCGTGAATACAATCTTCGGAGCATGGTCAGCCTCCTTGCGAGGCTGTGAATTGAAATACTAGGGACGAATTAAAAATGCCCCGGCGGTGATAGGTCAGCCTCCTTGCGAGGCTGTGAATTGAAATTTTGAAAAATCTGGATTCTATCCATTGTCACAGGGTCAGCCTCCTTGCGAGGCTGTGAATTGAAATGTATTGGTCAGTAGAATACCGGACGGCACAGGTACGTCAGCCTCCTTGCGAGGCTGTGAATTGAAATATGACTCCATGCTCCAAAATCGTATTTGCTTGATGTCAGCCTCCTTGCGAGGCTGTGAATTGAAATGAACATCGGAAGTACTACTAAGCTTTACAAACGGTCAGCCTCCTTGCGAGGCTGTGAATTGAAATATATAAAAATTGGGGATAGTTCAACAGGAAGTTTGTCAGCCTCCTTGCGAGGCTGTGAATTGAAATAATATTTCTTCTTTTTCGTTTTCGCTTAACATTTGTCAGCCTCCTTGCGAGGCTGTGAATTGAAATTTGCAGTGGTAGCAGATACTATTGTAACGGTTGTGTCAGCCTCCTTGCGAGGCTGTGAATTGAAATAACCAGCCCAATGATAACGTTCTCTTTGTGAATGATGTCAGCCTCCTTGCGAGGCTGTGAATTGAAATAGCGATTGTAAGATCGGAGACTGGATGGAGTTGGGTCAGCCTCCTTGCGAGGCTGTGAATTGAAATACACTTGGCGGCGTAATGAAGTAGCCGTTCTTGGTCAGCCTCCTTGCGAGGCTGTGAATTGAAATAGCTTGTACAACATGAAGCTTGTCAATGGCAAGAACGTCAGCCTCCTTGCGAGGCTGTGAATTGAAATACAAACGATAGTCTACGATGGCCAGCGGTTGAGGGTCAGCCTCCTTGCGAGGCTGTGAATTGAAATACAGATGAGATGTATAATGTACTAGATCAGATGCCGTCAGCCTCCTTGCGAGGCTGTGAATTGAAATTATGTCCATAATCTTGGATATGAGGCACAGTATCTGTCAGCCTCCTTGCGAGGCTGTGAATTGAAATTTTAAAGTTGAGTCGATTGTTACAACTTTGTCGGTCAGCCTCCTTGCGAGGCTGTGAATTGAAATGTCTACGTTAGTTGGGGCAACATCCGATACTATGTCAGCCTCCTTGCGAGGCTGTGAATTGAAATAAAATTGACGTGATCGAGTCCCCAGTAATGGAAGCGTCAGCCTCCTTGCGAGGCTGTGAATTGAAATATGAGACGTACCACGGATGAGCTTAAGGCTATTTGTCAGCCTCCTTGCGAGGCTGTGAATTGAAATAAAACAAGAGACGGTAAGGATGACAAGCAGAATAAGTCAGCCTCCTTGCGAGGCTGTGAATTGAAATACTCAACAAAGACATATCTAACTTTTAAAGATTGTCAGCCTCCTTGCGAGGCTGTGAATTGAAATAGCTTTACCAGACCATTACAGATTGGTACAGAGTGTCAGCCTCCTTGCGAGGCTGTGAATTGAAATGAAACGGCCATCACCATTGCCGTATGCACCACTTAGTCAGCCTCCTTGCGAGGCTGTGAATTGAAATGCTAATCGCGTATGCTTTCCCTTTAAGCTATAGGTCAGCCTCCTTGCGAGGCTGTGAATTGAAATATGCATGAATTTAGATATTATGCAATTAAAGCAGTCAGCCTCCTTGCGAGGCTGTGAATTGAAATAACTCTTCAATCTCGCTTGCGAATACCTTATCCGTCAGCCTCCTTGCGAGGCTGTGAATTGAAATACACCAGGCGGTAAATACATTAATGATGATAGGGCGTCAGCCTCCTTGCGAGGCTGTGAATTGAAATAGTTAACACAATGCTTGATGAGTGTACGGATTATGTCAGCCTCCTTGCGAGGCTGTGAATTGAAATATGCTTGCCGATGTCACTCCCAAAATTTGGAGGTGTCAGCCTCCTTGCGAGGCTGTGAATTGAAATAACAGTTCCCTGGCTATCGGTACCTCGGATATTGTCAGCCTCCTTGCGAGGCTGTGAATTGAAATTTAGTTGGAGGTGAGTACGTGGGGAAAACACCAAAGTCAGCCTCCTTGCGAGGCTGTGAATTGAAATCTTCTGGCGTGAGGTCAATCTGCATCTTCGCCAATGTCAGCCTCCTTGCGAGGCTGTGAATTGAAATTCCTCTATTTGCTCTTTCTCCCCTTTTGGTGTTGTCAGCCTCCTTGCGAGGCTGTGAATTGAAATGCATCAGCAGTATACAAGGCAAATAACGAGCCTATGAAACTTTTTCTGTAAAATAACCTAAGTAAGGTCCTTCTATGATACAATAAATATCATTAGGAGGGCCTTTTACTATGGCAAAACAAAAGAAACCAGTTCACAGAGTTGAAATGACTGAAGGAAAAAGGAACATCATCCGCCAGCTTCTCGAAGAATACGATATCGAGACCGCAGAAGATATCCAGGATGCACTCAAAGATCTTCTGGGCGGCACCATTAAAGAAATGATGGAGGCTGAAATGGATGACCATCTTGGATATGAGAAATCCCAGCGTTCTGACAATGACGATTATCGTAACGGTTATAAACGCAAGCAGGTAAACAGCCGATATGGCTCTATGGAAATCGAGGTCCCACAGGATCGGAAATCGACCTTTGAACCACAGGTGGTGAAAAAGCGTCAGAAAGATATTTCTGATATCGATCAGAAGATCATCTCTATGTATGCCAAAGGAATGACCACTCGCCAGATCTCGGAAACGATTGAAGATATCTATGGTTTTGAAACATCAGAAAGTTTCATATCCGATGTGACGGATAAGATACTTCCTCAGATTGAAGACTGGCAGAACCGCCCATTGGATGAGGTATATCCAATCCTTTACATCGATGCGATCCACTATTCTGTGCGGGATAATGGAGTCATTCGTAAGCTTGCAGCCTATGTTATTCTTGGCATTAATGCGGAGGGGAAAAAGGAAGTCCTGACGATTACGATTGGTGACAATGAAAGTGCGAAATACTGGCTGTCAGTCCTAAACGAACTAAAAAATCGCGGAGTAAAAGATATCCTGATCATCTGTGCCGATGGCCTTACAGGCATTAAAGAAGCGATTTCAGCTGCGTTTCCCAAAACAGAATACCAGAGGTGTATTGTCCATCAGGTAAGAAACACCCTGAAATACGTTCCGGACAAGGACAGAAAAGCCTTTGCTGCAGATTTAAAAACCATCTATCAGGCCGCTGATGAGCAGAAGGCTCTGGCTGCCTTGGAACGTGTAACTGAAAAATGGACTCCGAAATACCCGAATTCCATGAAACGCTGGAAAGACAACTGGGATGTTGTTTCTCCAATTTTTAAATTTTCAACCACTGTCCGGAAGGTTATTTATACAACCAATGCGATCGAATCACTGAACTCCACATACCGGAAGCTGAACCGTCAGAGAAGCGTATTTCCAAGCGATACCGCCCTGTTAAAGGCCTTGTATCTGGCTACTTTTGAGGCTACGAAAAAATGGACTACCACCATCCGTGATTGGGCTCAGGTTTATGGAGAACTGAGCATTATGTACGAAGGACGCTTACCCGAGTAAGCAAAAGAAGGGTTAAGAAGACAGGCGGGAAACCGCCTGCTCTTGACATGCCCGTAAGCAACTGTTATATATAAAACAAGAACGACAAGCCTGATTCACAAGCTTATCGCTCTTAATTATCATAGAAGAATCTTATTTACAGAGATTTTCTCATACTCTCCAAATAACCAGGAAAGTCAGCCTCCTTGCGAGGCTGTGAATTGAAATGCGAAGATCTCCGTGAGGACTTCTGACAGCTTGGTCAGCCTCCTTGCGAGGCTGTGAATTGAAATCCTTTTGCCCGCTTCTGTCGGATCGCTAGCACCTGTCAGCCTCCTTGCGAGGCTGTGAATTGAAATACTTCTTTCTCTTCAATCGGATTGTTTCAAGTGCGTCAGCCTCCTTGCGAGGCTGTGAATTGAAATTGTTTGATTATGCCAATCATTTACACCCAAACATGTCAGCCTCCTTGCGAGGCTGTGAATTGAAATGCTTCTACCGTACTGGTTGGCATATTGTCATCAACGTCAGCCTCCTTGCGAGGCTGTGAATTGAAATGTAGCAGCGCTCCCAGTCTTCCTCTGCCGATCCGGTCAGCCTCCTTGCGAGGCTGTGAATTGAAATAGCACATTGTATCAGTGGTGATTATGCACTTGGCGTCAGCCTCCTTGCGAGGCTGTGAATTGAAATGAAACTCTGGAACTTAATCAAGACTGTGGGCTGGGGGTCAGCCTCCTTGCGAGGCTGTGAATTGAAATATTTCCAAAGAGTTGAATACAAGAATCACGCCGGCAACAATCGAGTTCGAATAGTAACATATACCTCGCAAACCCTTGTAAAATAAGGGCTTGCGGGGATTTTTTTTGCCTTTTGACCAGACATTGACCAAAAGAATTCCAGTTATGAATAATTAGGTTTTATATTTTCAGATGGATATGGAATTCTATGGATTTTTGTTGAGTTTTTTCATAAATCCCGTATAATAGAGGAAGATAATGCGTAAGATAATACGCAAGATGATGGAGGAACTTACATGGGGGAATATAAACCGCCTTTTACCATAACGAATGCGATGTTATCGTATGTATCATCAATTTCCGAAAAAATAGGACGAATAACGGCAACAAGCAATCTGGAAACAAAGCCGCATTTGAGAAGAAATAACAAAATTAAGTCAATTCACTCTTCATTGAAGATCGAAGCAAATTCGCTGACGCTGGGACAGGTTCGGGATGTCATTAATGGCAAGGTTGTATTGGGAGAGCAAAAGGAGATTCAGGAAGTAAAGAATGCATATGCTGCATATGAGCATCTCTCAAAGATCGATCCATATAGTATCAGACATTTGAAACAGTTTCATGGGATTATGGCAAAATATCTCGTGGAAGAAGCTGGTGAATTTCGTTCTGGTGAAGAAGGTGTTTTCAATGGTGATCAGTGTATCTTTATGGCACCACCTGCACGATTGATACCACAGTTGATGAATGAATTGTTTGAGTGGATGAAGGAATCACAAGGTGAGGTTCATCCGTTGATTTTGAGCAGTGTCTTTCATTATGAGTTTGTATTTATTCATCCATTTTCGGATGGCAACGGGAGAATGGTGAGATTATGGCATACGGCTATATTGGCAAAATGGAAGCCGGTATTTGAATTTATTCCTATCGAAAGTCAGATTGAAAAATTCCAGGATGAATATTACGAGGTGATTGCCAAGTGCCATATTGCTGGAGAGTCTACGCTTTTTATTGAATTTATGCTGTCTCAGATAGATAGGATTCTCGATGATATCTCCATTCAAATCAGTGAAAAAAATGAATATCTTCCAGAATCGGTTCAAAAGTTGCTGGAAATTATGGAGTATGATGTTCCGTATGCAAGCAGTGATTTGATGGAAAAATTGGGATTAAAAGCAAGAGAAGGATTCCGAAGGAATTATCTCCATCCAGCAATTGAGATGAATCTGATTCGTATGACGATCCCAGATAAGCCGAACAGTAGAAATCAGAGATATATAAAATTGTGATCAGAAACATTGATCTGGAGAACTTTGGGACAAAATGTCCAGAGAGTTTCTTTTTCAAAAGATGAAATTAGGTGGCAGATTTATTTTTAAAAGCAATATTTAATGGTGAAATTGTAACGAAAGGTTAAGGAGTAAACCATGTCATTAGGATTAAAGAGAGAAACCGTGAAACTTGAATCTCATGACAAACAATGGGATGAGATTGCTGGTCAAACAATCAAAACACTTAAATCAATATTAGGTGATGATGCTATTGATATACAGCATATTGGAAGTACGGCAATCCCAGCAATCAAAGCTAAGCCAATTATTGATATTGTTGTTGGAGCAATTGATTTTGATAAAATAATGTCACATAATGAGCAATTGCAGCAAGAGGGTATATTTTATAGGGGGTCAGATGTAGGAAACCAGTTGCTTTATGTGATTGGTGATATGGAAGAGGACATCAGAACACATCATATTCATGTTGTGAAGTGGAACGGAACTGAGTGGAAGAATTATATTTATTTTAGGGATTATCTTAATGCGAATGAAAATGTGGCTTTGCGGTATCAGAAAATGAAGGAAGAATTGGAAAGCGAGTATGCGGATGATAGAGTTGCATACACCCATGGTAAACAGGATATGATAGATACTATTTTAAACAAAAGCAGCGAGATAAATGGTCAATCGTTTATAAATAGATATCAGATAGGAGCAGATATGAACGAAAATTACAATCAATTAGACCAAGAACTAAATCACTTAGTCCAGATCATCGCCCGTCTCCGCGCAGAAGATGGCTGCCCTTGGGATCGGGAACAAACCCATGGTTCGCTGAAGGCCGCCTGTGTGGAAGAGGCGGCGGAGGTGGTCGGTGGCATCAACATTCTGGAGCAGACCGGAAATGCGGAGAATCTGAAGGAGGAACTGGGGGATCTGCTTTTGCAGGTGGTGATGCATGCGCAGATCGCGAAGGAAGAGGGATTATTTACACTGGAAGATGTGATCCGTGGGATTTCGGAGAAAATGATTCGCAGACATCCCCATGTGTTTGGAACGACTGCTGTTTCTGGTTCGAAAGAAGTGTTGGTGAACTGGGCAGAGATCAAAAAGCAGGAAAAAGAAGGAAAAGAGTGGATGGAGAGTTATCTGCCGGGGGCGTTTGATGAGGCGGAAGAACTGATCGGAGCGGCAAGAAAGAGAAAAGGTTTCGATAAGAAGAAATTTGAATAGTTGGAGAAGGAAGCAGGCAGTCGAGAAGACTGCCTGTTATTGCGTTTTCCAGGGCATCCCTGTGTTGTATCCATGTTCCTGCCAATAGATGTCGTCAACGGGAGTCATTTTCTGATGTTTGTGCAGAAAACGGTAGAACGTAAACAGACAGCAAACTTTAAATGACGGGGTCAGATGTCTGGCATGGTGCTGTCCTTGATATCGCGGACGGTTGAACGCATTCCGCCGCTAGCAGCAGTATTGATGATCACGGCCTGTTTTCTCAGAAAAGAAAGATCAGGGCGGTGAACCATCCAGCGGTATGCAAAATGATCCAGGAGCGTTTTCATTTGTCTAGGCACATGAAATACATAGGTGGGAGCGCAGAACAGGATCAGTTCGGACTGTTTCATGGCAGCAAGAATTGGAGCCATGGAAGCAGCACCGCCGCATTTCTGCTCAAGTCCGTTGATACACGCACGGCATCCAGTGCAGATGTGGGGCATATCCTTTGGAAGATGGAATTCGAAGCATTTGTCATCACCCAGGAGCTCTTTGATAAGTAGCTGCGCGATCTGGTATGTACTTGACTGGGTTTTGCGACCGGTGGCGTAAATAACGGTGATATTCATAGGAAATCCTCCAAAACAGGTGTGAAGTCAAAAAAATCAGCGTAAGGACTCGATTTTCTGGATGATCTGGTCAATATGTGCGTTCAAAAGTGGAATAACAGAGTCTTTATCATCGGCACCATCATAAATGCTATATAGCAGATACACAGGCCCGTAGAATTCCAGCGCCAGCTGCATGGCGGTTTCATCAGAGGTTGTTAGTTCACGAAAAATGGTTCGTTTGTCCAATGCTTGAACTGTGCCACGGCATATGTCCGGATTTTTTCTACGGGCGTATTGAAATAATCTTTTGCAGAAGAGTCATTTTCTGTTTCGGGCATTTCATAAGCATGTGCGCGATCAGAGTCCAGTTGTTCCATTCGTTCTACGATCCGGTCCAGAATCTCCTGTTTTCCAATGTAATGCTTGTATAAAGCGGCTTTGGTGATTCCAAGCTGTGAGGCAATATCGTTCATGGCGGTTGCCATGTAGCCTTGGTGGGCAAAGAGATTTAGGACGGTTTCGAGGATACGGTCTTTGGTGGTGGTCATGAGAGTCTCCTTTTTAGTTAGTTACCAATCGGTAACTATTATTATAGCGACCGATTGGTAACCCGTCAAGGGAGGAAAGCTTCATATGCTCTAAATATAGATTCAATGATTACAAATGGACTTGACGAATTAGTTATTGGATGATACACTATCAATTGATAGCAAATACAATTAACAATGAACGGATCAATAATAAAGTTGGAGGTGATTCCTATATTTCTAAGCACGCAATCGAAGAAAAGAGAAGTAGTCGCTTTTCTAGATGAGTTACAGAAATTACTTGAAAGAGAAAACTTTGATATAAATACGGATATAACTCTTATTATAAAGAAAAAGCAGGGAGAAGATCAGAGATATTCGACACCATATACTTTGTTGGATTTAGATTACGATATAGAAGATGTAGTTAACCGGTTAAAAGAATTGACTGTGGAGGAGTATTCAGAAACAAAAATAGATACCGATGATGTAAATCCACCGTTGCTTTTTGTGTTTGGTAAAGATATCAATGGCAAGATAATATACATAAAATTGAAAATAAAAGGAAATCAGCAGAAATATGTTTTATGCGTATCATTTCATTATGCAAAAGATAAAATAACATTTCCGTATGCGTGATTGGAAGATCAAAGGAGGTTGGACAATGGAGAAGAGTGTATTGATTAGAAAGATTCATATGAATTGCCCATTATGTGATACGACGCATGAAGTTGAGGAAAGAGAACGTACAACAACGATTTTAATAAAAGGAGAGAATATTACCTATAAGGAGAGATTTTATTTTTGTGCCAATGTGGAAGAAGATGAGAACGAGTTTGTAACTGGTGCCATGACAAATGAGAATCTTCTTAATGCAAGAAATGCATATCGTATAAAGATGGGATTACTTACATCTAATGAAATCGTAGCAATCAGAGAAAGCTATGGATTATCTCAAGTAGATCTTTCAAAGTTATTGGGATGGGGAGAAGCGACGGTTTCACGTTATGAAAGTAAGGCAATTCAAGATGATGCATATGATACGATGCTTCGCTTGATAAAGGACAATCCGCTTCAGGCATTAGAATTTCTGAAGAAAAATGCTGATAAATTTTCGCCAGCAAAACGCTTTCAAATTAGAACAAAAATTGTAGAGAAGTTAGATTCGTATGGAAAAGAATTTTTAACGAGGCAGACTTTTGAAGGAGAGTATGCTAATTTTGAGGAACCATCAGATGCCAATGGTTATACAATGTTAAATATTGATAAGGTGGAAGCGATGATTTCATATATTGCTGAAAAGGTCAATAATCTTTTTAAGGTTAAGCTGATGAAGATGCTTTGGTATTCCGATGTTCTGGCTTTTATTGAAAATGGATGCTCCATGTCTGGTCTGGTATATTGCCATGAATCTATGGGGGCACTTCCAATTGGACATTATAGTTTGATGAATCTGGAAAAACTGAATGTCCAAGAAGAATTAAGCTATAATTATGATACGATGCTTCATGTATATCCATCTGTGGGGATGGATTATTCTATATTAGATGTTACGGAGAAATCGATTCTGGATAAGGTGATCACAAAGTTTATGGATTATAAGGCGAAAGATATCGTTGAATATATGCATGAGGAAAAAGCGTATGTTGGGACGAAACAGGGAGAAATTATTCCATTTAGCTTGGCAAAGGAAATAAGAATGTTTTAGGTAGAGGAGTATTGGGAAATCGTAATTGTGGAGAGTAAATCATTATGAACATACAAATCTTCGGAACCAAGAAATGCAATGACACAAAAAAAGCCGAGCGCTATTTTAAAGAGCGCGGCATCAAATACCAATTCATCGACATGAAGGAAAAAGGCATGAGCAAAGGTGAATTTAATTCCGTAGCCCAGGCTAATGGTGGATTGGAGAATATGGTCAACTGGAAGGGTAAGGATAAGGATCTGCTTGCGCTGATCAAATACATTGCCAGTGAAGATAAAATGGAAAAGATTCTGGAAAATCCGCAGGTGATCAAAACTCCGGTAGTCCGGAATGGGAAACAGTCCACGCTGGGTTATCAGCCGGATGTCTGGAAAAGCTGGAATTAGATGGTATAATAGGGAACTGGAGGCGGTGATATTTAGATGACAAAGGAAGAATGGTACAAACAGTTATTTGAGCATCTGGCAAATTCCCAGTTCCGCAGCAGTTTTCATTTAAAGCAGAAAGACATCGATTATATCAATGCAAAGGGGCTTGATACCATAAGACAGCACGCCAGGGATTTTATTGCTAAACGGGAGGCTCCGGCTTATATTCCCAATGATGGAAAGCAGACCCCGATGAGAGGCCATCCAGTGTTTATCGCCCAGCATGCTACGGCAACCTGCTGCCGGGAATGTATCCGGAAATGGCATAAGATGCAGCCGGGCAGAGAGTTAAGCCAGGTGCAGCAGGAGTATCTGGTGGATGTGATCATGACATGGATTCAGAAGGAAATGGAGAGATAGCAATATGGAAATAGAAAGCATATTAATTAAAGATACCACAAGAGAAGAACGCATCCGGATCGTCCAGGAAGGCTTAAATCAGTGCGGCGGTGCCTGCGACTTTTGCAATGGCGGTGACAACTTGGGCGGCGGATCGGTGGAGACGTTTTATGAGCCGTATATCAATGGAGAGAAGGAACTGCGGCAGTTGAATGAAGAGTATAGAAGCAATTCTGGCATGGTAAAGTAGATGATAAAATACACCAGATTGTTGGTGTGGAAAATGAAAAAAGGGGAGCATATGAGACAGATTATTTTTCACGAGGAAACGAAAACTTTCCATTTATACAATGAAAAAATCAGTTATATCTTATGTGTATTAGAAAATGGACATCTGGGACAATTATATTTTGGAAAACGACTTCATGATAAAGCAGATTTTTCTTATCTGGTTGAGAAACGTGAACGCCCAATGACATCGTATATATATGAGTGGGATCGTACTTTTTCACTGGAACATATCCGACAGGAATATCCGGTTTACGGTACGACAGATTACAGACATCCGGCAATTGAATTGCTGCAGGAAAATGGCAGCAGGATCAGTGAGTTCCGATACGACAGTTATGAGATCATTGACGGAAAACCAAAGCTCGCCGGATTGCCGGCAACATACACAGAGTCCGAGAGGGAAGCGCAGACATTGCGCATCTTCCTGAAAGATGTTCTGACCGGTGTAAAACTGGCGCTTTTGTATACAATTTTTGATGAATACAGTGCAATTGCAAGAAGTGCGCATATTGAAAATGCAGGTGAGAAAAATCTACATGTATTAAATATGATGAGCTTAAGCCTGGATTTTCCAGATAAGGATTATGAATGGATGCAGTTGTCCGGTGCGTGGTCCAGAGAACGATATATTAAAAATCGAACATTGGAGCAGGGTATAACAGCGATCGACAGCATGCGCGGAAATTCTTCTCACGAACATAATCCGTTCCTTGCTTTAAAACGTCACAACACAGATGAAAATGCAGGAGAAGCAATCGGAATAAGTCTTGTATACAGTGGAAATTTCCGTATGCAGGCAGAAGTAGATACACATGA
>ERZ837487.2113-NODE-2113-length-21450-cov-3.361346_pt1 | contig 21450 bp, 17 predicted proteins | sample MGYA00519911_ERZ837487 | MGnify/ENA primary metagenome ERZ837487 (study PRJEB31850, sample SAMEA3708818) | human gut metagenome | biome: human gut; feature: human-associated habitat; material: faeces | place: China | collected 2014 ...
CGTCCATTCGGCGCGGCTCGCGTCCATTCGGCGCGGCTCGCGTCCATTCGGCGCGAATACGAAAAAGACCCTGGAACGCGAGATGCGATCCAGGGTCCTTCGTCGATTGGAGAGTCCGTCGCCCTACCCGAAAATGGCGGCGAAAGCTCCAGTGCCGGCACCGTGGAGAACGTTGTCGCGCATGGCACGACGAGCAAAGCCCATCATCTCGGCCAGAGCGTCCAGCGCCACCTCTTTCTTCTCGCCGGTGCGGCGCAGCTTCATTTCCACCTTGCCCTCTTTCAGGCCGCGCTTGCCCACGACGATCTGCACGGGCCAGCCGATGAGGTCGGCGTCGTTGAACTTCACGCCAGCGCGCTCATCGCGATCGTCGATGACCACCTCGAAGCCGAGCTCGGCCAAGTCCTTCGCGATCTTCTCGGCCATAGGCTGCACCTCGGCATCACCCACCGTGAGCGGCACCACGCAAATGTGGGCCGGCGCCACCGACAGCGGCCACATGATGCCGTGCTCGTCGTTGTGCTGCTCCACGATGGCGGCCAGCGTGCGCGAGATGCCCACGCCGTAGCAGCCCATGATGAAGGGCTTCTCCTCGCCGTCCTCGTCCATGAAGGTAGCGCCCATGGCGCGGGAGTACTTGTCGCCGAGCTGGAAGATCTGGGCCACCTCGATGCCGCGGGCTCCTTCCAGCGGAAGCCCGCACTCGGGGCAGCAGTCGCCGGGCTTCACCGTAGCCAGATCGGCCCACTCGTCCACCTGGAAATCCTCGCCCAGGCGCGCGCCCACGTAGTGGTAGCCATCCTCGTTGGCACCCACCACCCACTGCGGGATGGCCTGCAAGCTGGTAGCGGCGATGACGCGGGCGCCCTCCGGCAGCCCCACCGGGCCCATGGAGCCCTTGCACAGGCCGAAGGAGATCATCTCCTCGTCGGTCAACAGCGTGAAGCCGGGCACAAGGCCCTCGATCTTCAGCTCGTTCAGCTCGTGATCGCCCGGAATGAACAGGCACACGAGGTTGCCCTCGGCGTCCTTGCCCGAGAGCGCCTTCACCGTGGACGACTCGGGGATGCTCAAAAATTCCGCCAGCTCGGCGATGGTATGCACGCCAGGGGTGGCGATCTTCTCCATGGCGCCCACCTCGTAGAGCGTGGGGCGGGCCAGACACGCGCCGGCCTCGGCATCGGCCGCGTAACCGCACGAGCAGTACACGAGATCGGCCTCACCCGATTCCGCCAGCGCCATGAATTCGGTCGTGACCTTGCCGCCGATCTGGCCGCCATCGGCCTCCACCTCGCGGTAATCCAAGCCGCAGCGGGTGCAGATGGCGCCGTAGGCCTTCCCCATGGCGTCGTAGGTTTGCTGCAGCGACTCCTGGGTGGCGTTGAAACTGTAGGCGTCCTTCATGACGAACTCGCGGGAGCGCAAAAGACCGAAGCGCGGGCGAATCTCATCACGGTACTTCGTCTGAATTTGGTAGAGGTTCTGAGGCAGTTCCTTGTAGGAGCGCAGCTCGTTGCGCACGAGCGCCACGATGATCTCCTCGTGGGTGGGACCGAGGCACATCTCGCGGTCGTGACGGTCGGTAAGGCGCATGAGCTCTGGGCCGTAGTCGTTCAGGCGGCCGCTTTCCTCCCACAGCTCCGCCGGCTGCAGCACCGGCATGAGAATCTCCTGGGCACCCGAAGCATCCATTTCCTCGCGCACGATGTTCTCGATCTTCTTCAACACGCGGAAGCCCAGGGGAAGGAACGTGTACAGGCCCGAGGCGGCCTTGCGCAGCATGCCCGCGCGCAGAAGCAGGCGCGCGCTATCGATGTCGGCGTCCGACGGGTCTTCCTTCAAGGTGGGGGCGTACAGGTTGCTCATACGCAGAATCTGGGTCATAGGTTCTCCAACTCCTCCATAAGGGCAGAAACAATTTCCGACTCTTGCACTTTGCGGACGATTTTACCATGGGAGAAAACAACGCCCGCGCCCGCTCCGCAAGCCACCCCGATATCGGCATCGGCGGCTTCCCCCGGCCCGTTTACCACACACCCCATGACCGCCACCTTCACCGGCTTATCCACACAGGCCAGACGCGACTCCACTTCCTGTGCCAGCCCGATGAGGTTCACCTGGCAGCGCCCGCAAGTGGGGCAGCTGATGAGCTCGGGGCTGCGACGGCGCAAATCGAGCGCGCCGAGCAGCGTCCAGCACGCCCGCACCTCCACCACCGGATCGTCCGTGAGCGAGATGCGCATAGTGTCGCCGATGCCCTCTTCCAGAAGAACGCCCAGGCCACTGGCACTTTTTATGATGCCCTGGAAAGCCGTGCCCGCCTCGGTGACGCCGATGTGCAGCGGCACCTGGGGCAGTTCGGCGGCCAGCAGGCGGTACGTGTCGATGGTAGTCTGCACGTCGTGGGCCTTCGCCGACACGACGATGTCGTGGAAGTCGCATTCGCCTTCGAAGAAGCGCACGTACTCGGTGGCGGAGGCGGCCAGCTTCTCGGGCAGCGTCAGGTCGTCGCGGGCCGCCAGCGCGTCGTCGAGCGATCCGGCGTTCACCCCAATGCGGATGGGAATGCCCGCCGCAGCCGCCGCAGCGATCACCTCGCGCGTCGCCTCCAGACCGCCGATGTTGCCGGGGTTGATGCGCAGCTTGGCCGCGCCGCGAGCCGCCGCCTCAATGGCGATGCGAGCATCGAAGTGGATGTCGGCCACCACGGGCAAAGGCGATGCGGCGCACACGGCTTCGAAGGCGTCCAGGCAGTCCCGACGCGGAATGGCCATGCGCACGATCTCGCAGCCGGCCTCGGCCAGCGCCTCAATTTGCGCGAGGTTGGCGGCCACATCGTCGGCCGGGGCGTTCAACATCGACTGCACCGCCACCGGCGCGCCTCCGCCCACCGGCACATCCCCCACCATCACACGCCGCGTGCGGTCATGGGGCTTCAGTTCCTTGGTCACGGACCACTTCCTTTCCAACCGTTATCTTTCACCAATTATAAGTCCAGAATCCGCCCAAGGAAGTCAGCGAGGGTCCGACAGGTTTAAACCCCTAGCCCCAGTTGCCAAAGACGAACCTCTGGATGTCCTGGTTCAGCATGATGACGAAGAAGCCGAGGAACAGGGCCATACCAGCAAGCGACATATAGTTCATGGCCTTCTGAGACACTGTCTTGCGGGTGCCCTTCTGGAAGATTTCCACCACGAAGCGGCCGCCATCCAGCTGCGGTATAGGCAGCAGGTTCATGATGCCCAGCGAGACCGAGATCATGGCCATGAACTCCAACGCCTCCACGAGGCCCGCCTGGAAGTAGTCCTTCGACATGACGGCGATACCGACGATGGAGGTGGAATCGGACACCGTCTGAGCCGCCGTGGCCGGGTTGAACAGGCCCGCCACCGCCTGAATCACCATGCCGATGTACATGAAGCCGGCCTGCAGCGCCTGCAGCACCGATGCGTGAATGGTCGTGATCTCGCCCGTTTCAGGATGCTGCACCTGAAAGCCGATGATCGAGAACACGATAATGAACACGAGCATAGCGAACAGCAGGTTCATGAAAATGCCCGCCAAAAGGATGACCGAGCGCTTCCAGAAGGGCAGCGAGCGGTACTGCTGGCGGTACTCGGACTCGTAAAGCGCATGGGGATCGGCCACTTCGCGAGCTTGGCCCAGCTCGTAGGAGGCGGGCGCCGGCAGCCCCGCCGCGGCCGCCTTCTTCAGAGCGCGCTTGGTGGGCGTGACGCGCGGGGCGCGGTAGGTGTTGTACTGATCGGCCTTGGCGGGCCCGATGACGCTGCCCCATTCCACCAGCTCTTCCAGGGCGTTGTACGCCTCATCGTCGCTGATGCCGCAGTCGCGGGCCACGTCTTCCATGTTGGCGGTGCCGCGGCGGTAAAGCGACGCGAGCACCTCCTGCAGGTGCGGCTGCAAAGGGCCGGCCTCCATGCCGCACACCTTCGCATAGCCGCCGAGGGGCACGGCCGTGACGCCATAGCGGGTCTCGCCCTTCGTGAAGCCAATGGAAGGGCCGGGCAGGCCCAGCATGAACTCGGTAACGCGCACGCCGAAGGCCCGAGCGGCCAGGTAGTGGCCGCCCTCGTGGATGAACACGAGGAAGCCGATGCTGATAACGGCGCAGACGATCATGATGAGGATGTCCACAGATGTCTCCTTATATATGAGAGATTTCCTGCCTCACGGGGCAGGAACGGGTGTCGCTGGTCATTATAGAAAGCGGGCACCCTTTGTCTTTCCCTTGGAGAGCCGTCTCGGAAAATAACTACAAGCTGGCTACGATCCCTCCATGGTTTCGGAGGGACGTGCGCCAAATCTGTCGGCTGCGCCCGCCGCCTTGACTGCCGTCTCGGCGAGCGCGAAGCACGCGCCTTTGCTGCCGCCGCTTGAGAATCGAGCACCTCGAAGTCCCGCCCTTTTCCCGCTGAAGACCCGTCGAAGTCCCTTTTGTCTCCTCGCGCCGACCGCTTTTCCGTCGCATAAAAATACGACTCCCGCACGGTCGGGGGAGGAAATGAACTGGGGCATTCCCGCGTCATTTCTACGGTTCGGCTCTCGTAAGGTTATCGGCGTCAGGCATCGGGCGCCGTACGCCAAACCTTCCAGCCCGCATTCCTTCGAGACACGGACGTCACGATTGCGCCCCACGCCTGACTCTCTTTCGTCAATCGAGCAGCGCGGACACGTGGCCGCGCAGAGAGGAGTCACCGTGGATTCACTCGATCCCGTCCCCGCGCGCCCGCCCCTCCAAGGAGGCCGCGCCCTTTTCAACATGGTTCTTGCCTTCCTACTGCTCGTGGGCCTCATCCCCGCGATGTGTGCCCCCGCGACCTCGGCAGTCGCCACGGAAACCGAGGGGGTGCCCGTCATGTTCCACTTTAAAGACTCTGCGGGCGAGACCATCGACTTCGCCAGCATCACCGCGCCGTACGACCTGCAAGAAGGGTACATTGTCGCCACGGTCGATGAGGGTGGAGCGCTTGGTCTCGACGAGGCGCTCAGTTTCGCCGCGTACGAGCACTACGCCACCTTCGGCGACCGCCAGCGCGACATTACCGATGAGTGCTCTCTTGATGCCGCTGCGGGCACCGTGAGCATCCCCGAGTCCTATGCGGACACCCTGGAAACCCTCGGCATCGTCTTCGAGCTGTCGCCCGCACATCCCGCCTATGAGCGCTTTGTGCTCGCCGACCTCGACACAAGTCCGCAGGAGCTCACCGTCGGCGAAGAGACAACGACCATCGCCTCGGACATTCCCGACATCCTCGCCGAGGCTGGCGGCATCGCCCCCTTCGCAGCCGCCTTCCCCGGGCAGGCCGAGAAGCACTACGCGCTCAACCCCTATATGCGCCTCGAAACCTTCGATGTCGACATGCCCCGCAAACAGGAGGCCTACGGGTTCCCCAGCGATCTGGTAGGCTCCTATGGGTTCGGTGCTTTCTTCGGCACCTCTCAGCACTGGGTGAACGGAGTTTCCCAGGGAACGAACTTCAACGACTACGTGCTGAACACTGCATCGAGCAGCTTTGACGCCGTCGTGGACGCGTTCCTTTACGAGACGATCGCCGCCCGCAACGGCGCCGACGCGCCCTTCGCCACCTCGCGCACCGGCAGCGACTACCGCGCTCGCTTCCTCACCACGGGCAACGACTACAAGGACACCAACTACAGCGGGGGAAGCGCACCCACCAACCGCGCCATGGCCCAAGCCACCTGCGGTACTGCCGGCGTTTCCAACGGCTACGGCGCCGTGGCAAGCAACCCCAACGGCGATAACTACATCACTTACAAGGGCACCTACACCGGCTCGCAATCCGCGTACAACGGGTGGTACAAGTTCTACTACAAAATCGATGCTCGATCTGCCGCCACTAACAAGGAGTTCCAGGACGTTGTCGGCTACCTGCTCGTGGAGCCCATCAACACCGGGCGCGCCCAGGTCGTGAAAACCTCCGCCAACGCCGCCATCTCCAACGCCAACGGGAATTACTCGCTCGCCAACGCGGTGTTCGGTGCCTTCTCCACCCGTGCGAGCGCTGAAGCAGCGGCCGATCAGGCCGCCAAGGGCGCCTGGGGAAGCTGGCAGGCGGCCCGCACCTGGGCCCAGGCCAATGCTTCGTTTACCCTCGTCACCGGGGCGGACGGCAGAAGCGCGGTCGTCGAGGACATCGAGGGCGGCGACTATTACTTCTGCGAACTGTTCGCCCCACCCGGATTCCGCCTGAACAGCGCCGTCCAGAAGGCGACCGTGGAGGCAACCAGCGACGAGAGCGTCGTGTGCCAAGTATCCTTTGCCGATGAACCCATGCGCGGCTCCATCGACTTGCTCAAGCAGTCGGGCTATCCCGAGGTCACGCTGGGGCACCCCGGCTATACCTTGGCGGGCGCCGTCTATGGCGTGTACGCGGACTCGGCCTGCACAAAGCTCGTCCGCGAAATCCGTACGAGTCTGAACGGCGATGCCGATGGCTACGGACGCATCGACGAGATGCCCATCGGCTCCTATTGGGTGCGCGAGACCAAGCGCCCTCTGGAGGGCTATGCCCTGGATAGCCGAACCTATGTCGTAACCGTCGCCGATCGTTCCGTCACCCGCGTGAATACCACTGCCGTCAGCGACAAAGCAAAGCTGAATCCCCTCTCCCTTCTTATCCAGAAGAAGGATGCTCAAAGCGGTCAGAGCCATGCGCAGGGTGCCGCCACCCTCGGCGATGCCCACTTCCGCATCGATTATTATGCGGCCAAGAACGCTTCCCTGGACGCCCTTAAGACCCTCGAGCCGCAAGCAAGCTGGGTCGTGCGCACCAACGACGAGGGCGCCTTCCTACTCGACCAGGCAGAGAGCAGTTTCACGCACACCTTGGCCGACGGAACGACCGAGGAGCTTCCCTACAAGGTGGCAGGCGATGCGTTCTACAAACTCTCCAACGGCCGCATCGCGCTTCCCATCGGCACCTATGCCATCCAGGAAGTGAAAGCGCCGCGCGGCTACCTCCTCGACGAGACCGTGCATGTGCGCCATGTCACCGATGCCGACACCGATGGCGAGATTATCGAGACCTTCGATGCGGAGCAGAATGGCGATCTCGTCACCGACCGCGTCGCCCGCACCGATCTGCGCTTTATGAAGCGCGCCGACGGCGCCGCGAAGCTGGCCGGCATCCCCTTCAAGCTCACCTCGAAGACGACCGGCGAATGGCACATCCTCGTCACGGACAAGAACGGGCTCGCTTCCACGGAATCTACCCCGGGCCATCCCCACGACGCGAACACGAACGCCAACGACGCGCAGTTCACCGCTCCTGACGGCAGCTTCCAGATGCCGCTTACGTTGGACACCGAGGCCCTTGATGCCACAGCGGGGATCTGGTTCGGTCTCAATGCCGAAGGGGCATCCGTCGCTGCGGACAACGGACTGGGCGCACTGCCCTTTGACACGTACGAGCTGGAAGAGCTTCGATGCCCGGCCAACGCAATCTTCGAGATGATCCGCGATGAAATCGTGGTTGACGAGAGCGATGAGGGACTCGTCATCGACTTGGGCACCCTCAACAACACGGGCACCGGCAAGCCCACGATCCGCACGAGTGCCTACGACGGTCTGTCCGACGATCTGCACGACACGCAGATCAGCGCCGATACCAAGGCCGTCGTCATCGATCGAATCACTTATTCTGGCCTAGAGCCCGGAGAGCCCTATCTGCTTCGGGGAACCCTCATGGACAAAGCCACCGGAGAGCCGTTCCTCGTGAATGAGGAAGAAGTCGCCGCCGAGCTTGAGTTCACTCCCGAGGATTACAACGGGTACGCAAACGCGACCTTCGCCTTCGACGCCTCGGCGATCACCGAGGACACCAACCTCGTCGTCTTCGAGACGCTTCTGCAAGATGGCGTCGAAGTAGCCTCGCACCGCGATCTCGCCGACCGCAAGCAGACCATCGCCGTGAGCCCTATCGCCATCGGCACAACGGCCGTCGACGCCGCCACCGGCACCCACGAAGGCGTGCCGGCAGAAGAGGTCACCATCATCGACACCGTCAGCTACCAGGGCCTAACCCCCGGCGAGGAGTACGAGCTATCCGCCGTGCTCATGGACAAAGAGGAAAACGCCCCGTGGCTCGTGGAGGATAAAGTGGTCATGGTAAGCCACCGGTTCATTCCCGAGGAATCCTCGGGCACGGTGGATGTCGAGATCACCGTTCCCGGCACCAACTTGGATGGCGTGAGCCTCGTGGTCTTCGAATCGCTGCTGCACGACGACATCGAGGTGGCCCTCCACGCCGACATCGAGGACGAGGGGCAGACGGTCTTCTACGCCTATCCCGACCTGCCGCTGCCGCCGACCGGCGGCGACGAGCCGGAGGAGCCCGCAGAGCCCGAAGCCGACGAGCCCGAGCCGACGCGCGTCGCCCAAACCTCGCGCCTCGCTCAAACGGGAGACAAGAGCCTCACGGTGATTTGCCTGGTCGCCCTGCTCGCCGTAGCCGGCGCCGGCGCTGCCTTCGTCGCCTACCGCAAGCGCCGCTGAGAACGCTTCCGGGGCGGCGCCGCTAACTCCGCCGCCCCCGGGCCCACTCGCTTGCGAAGGCGCGGGCCCATGCGTCGACGGCCTTCAGCTGCTCGAGGCTCTCCACGACTTGGACGCCTGCCCCTTCGTGGGCGTCCATGGTCGCTTCGACGCAGCGGGCGATATCGAGGTAGCCGATCTGCTCGGCGAGAAATGCCGCCACCGCCACTTCGTTGGCGGCATTCATGACGGCGGGCAGCGTGCCCCCCACCTCACCTGCATGACGAGCCAGAGAAAGACAGCGGAACGTATCCACATCGGGCGCCGCAAACTCCAGCGAGCCCAACGTCCGAAAATCGAGCGGTCTCACGGGAGCCTCCCACCGCTCGGGATAGGAGAGAGCAAATTGAATGGGAATACGCATATCGGTCGTACCCAAATGAGCCAGAACCGACCCATCGGTAAACTCCACCATCGAATGGATGGCACTCTGGGGCTGCACTACCACCTCGATCTGATCGTAGGGCATCGCGAACAAGTGGTGCGCCTCGATGACTTCGAGCCCCTTATTCATCAGCGTCGAGGAATCGATGGAGATCTTCGCCCCCATGTTCCAGGTGGGATGGGCCAGTGCCTGAGCTGGCGTGACCGCCTCCAGGTCGGCGATCGTCTTGCCTCGGAACGGGCCGCCCGAAGCCGTCACCCACAGCTTCGAGACCTCGCGCGGATTCTCTCCGAGCAGACATTGGTAGATGGCCCCGTGCTCCGAATCGATGGGCATGAGCGCCCCGGCCGGCCCTGTCGCCGGAGCTACGCCGGAGGCCCGACGATCCGCATCCACCGCTGCTGCCAGCGGCATAATGAGGTCGCCACCCACCACAAGCGACTCCTTGTTGGCCAAAGCGAGCACCTTGCCCGCCTTCAGCGTCGTATAGCTCGCCTCCAAGCCAGCTGCCCCTACCAGGGCGTTCACGACGACATCCACCTCGGGCAGTTGGGTGAGAGCCACGACGGCTTCGGAGCCCACGCCGAAGCTCGCCTCCGCGTCCTCCTGGCCCTCGGGAACGGCCAGCGACCGCACGAGGGCCCGCGCCTCATCGCAACGGGGGTCGTTCGCCAAAGCGGCATTCCCCACCGCCAGATGGCGCACGCCGAATTCCCGGGCTTGAGCGAGCAGAACATCCAAGGAGCTGTTCACCGCAAGACCGACGATCTCCAGCTTATCGCCGTGCTGACGCACGACATCGAGGGTCTGGGTACCGATGGATCCCGTAGAGCCGAGTACCGCAATGCGCCGTTTGGCCATGAGAACCCCTTTCACTATGACAGGACACGCAAAGAGCGAACCGAAATGGATCGCCTAGAAAAGAGCATAGGGAATGCAACCGCCGGCTATCAGAAGGATAGCTGCCGTGATGGAGGTGAGGAACAGCGAGTCGCTCCGATCGAGCAGGCCGCCGTGGCCGGGCATGATGGTGCCGGAGTCCTTGAACCCGGAATTCCGCTTGATGCGGCTCTCCGCCAAATCGCCCAGCACGCCCATGCAGCCGGAAATGATGCCGAAGACAATAGCCTGAGGAATGGCCATGGTGATGCCGGGCACCAGCGTCATGAGGCACCAAAATATCACCGACCCCACCAGACCTGCGATGAACCCTTCCCAGCTCTTCTTCGGACTCGTGCGCGGTGCCAGCTTGTGCCTCCCGATTTTGCTTCCCACCAAATAGGCGAAGGCATCGTTGGCCCACACCGACAAGAACAGCAGAAGCACGCAGGCGCCGCCCCACGGCGCCGGCAGCGACACACGGATAATCACCAGTCCGCACAGCAGAAGGCCCGTGTAGGCAGCGCCGAAGAAGCTCACCCCCACATCGGGGATGCGGGCCCGCAGCCAGAACACGTACCACACCAAGAGGGCCAGCAGAAGAGCCAAGCTCACCAGCATCGCGCCCACCAGACCGGCAATGTACACACTTAGGGGATAGAGCACGGCCGCAATAATGCCGAGCATCTCGTTGGGCAGCTTCGCATCGGAGCGCAGCATGTAGAAGAACTCGCCGGCGCAGATGCCAGCGACAACCATCAGCATGAGCACCATGGGGATGTTGCCGGCCAGCACGCAGATGACCGTCGCCGCCGTGTAAATTACCCCGGTACGGAAACGCACTTGAAGATCGGAGGGATTGCGCAGCTTGTCCGGCGTCTTGTTCAGCGCCTTCTGCTTCAGGCGATCGCGCTTCTCCTGGCGCGTCTCGCGCTTCTCCTCGCGGGCGGCGCGCTCCTCATCGGAGAGGTCGTAGTGCCAGGGAGGGCCTTCGGGGGCCGATTCCTCATCGGGCTGCAGTCGGTCGAGCAAATGAGTGCGCTCCTCCGAGGGCGCACTCACCTCGTCAGGGGACGCACTCATCCCGTCAGAAGCCGCCGCCCCACGCGCAGCTGACACGCTTCCGCGCTCTTCCGAACGCACACGACGGCCATGGTCGCCTCGGCGCAATCGCTCGCGTGCCGCTCGGGCTCGATCCCTCTTCTCTTCGTCGGAAATCCCCCCGCGCATTTAGGCCACGCCCCCGAAACGGCGGTTCCGCCCCTGATACTCGAGCAGACACTCTAGGAAGGTGTAGCGGTTGAAGTCGGGCCACAGCACATCGGTGACCACGAATTCGGAATAGGCAATCTGCCACAGCAGGAAGTTCGAGATGCGCATCTCGCCCGAAGTGCGAATGACCAGGTCGGGGTCGGGCATCCCGAACGTGTACAGCCCCCGTTCGAACATCTCCTCGGTGGGCTCTATCACTTCCCCGGTCTCTTCGCCCAAAAGCACCGCCTCGCGCATGCAGCCCCGGCAAGCGCGCAGTATTTCCTGACGGCCACCGTAGTTCACGGCCACCACCAGCGTCATACCGTCATTGTCGCGCGTCTTCTCCCAGGCCTCGTCGAAAGCCTCGCGCGTCTCTGCGGGAAGCGCCGAGAGATCGCCGATCGTCCGCACGCGCACGCCCTCTTCATGAAGGCCATCCACTTCGGCGAGCATGGTCTTGGCGAACAGATCCATCAGCCCCACGACCTCATCTTCGGGCCGCTTCCAGTTCTCCGTGGAAAACGAGTAGATGGTCAGATAGCGCACCCCAAGATCCGACGCGCAGCGAATGGCCTCTCGCACCGCCTCGATGCCGGCCTTATGGCCCTTCAGGCGGTTCAGCGCGCGCTTTTTCGCCCAGCGCCCGTTGCCGTCCATGATGATGGCCACCGACTCGGGGATCCTCTCCGGATCAAGCGCCCGAGGATCAACCCCCTCGGGCGGATCCGGAAATATGTAATCTAAATCCTTGTTCATCCCTACCCACCGGTCATCCGTGAAGCCAGTGAACCCCCTAGATCTCCATGACCTCGGCTTCCTTCTTCTTCAGAACCTCATCGACCTCAGCAACGAACCGATCGGTCATCTTCTGGATCTCGGCCTCGGCCCGCTTCGATTCGTCCTCGGGAAGGTTGTCGTTCTTCACGGCCTTCTCGATCGCGGTGTTCGCGTCGCGGCGCGCATTGCGCACGGCCACGCGCGCTTCCTCGGCGTAGGTCTTGCACTGCTTCACCAGATCGCGGCGGCGCTCCTCGGTCAGGCTCGGGAACGGCAGGCGAATGACCGAGCCGTCGTTGTTCGGGGTCACGCCCAGATCGCTCTCGAGGATGGCGTGCTCGATGGCACGCAGCATGCCCTTGTCCCAAGGCTCGATGACCAGCAGATGGGCCTCGGGCGTCTTCACGCCAGCCATCTGGTTCACCGGCGTGGGCACGCCGTAGTAGTCCACCTTGATGCGGTCGAGCACCATGGCGTTGGCGCGGCCCGTGCGCACGCCCATGAAGTTCTCCTTCAGCGCCGTGATGGCCTTTTCCATGCGCTCTTCCGCGCTCATCAGAATCTCGTCGATATCTGCCATGAGGGTTTCCTCCCTAATCACTCAGGGGCTCCTCCCCCTGAAATCCTTCTAGAATCCGCCGCGAGTTTCTCAACCCGCGGCATACGCTCGTCCTCGCTGTCGTGCCGACAAGCGGCTCCGACGAGCCCTGCGCCCCAGGCGCCTACTCGACCACCGTGCCCACCGGCTCACCCTGCAAAGCGGCCTTGATGTTGCCCGGCTTGGTGAGATCGAAGACGATCATGGGCACGTCGTTGTCCATGCAAAGCGAGGTGGCCGTGGCATCCATGACATGCAGCCCCTGGCTCAGCACCTCCATATAGCTGATACGGTCGAACCGGTGCGCGTCGGGATTCTTCATCGGATCGGCATCGTAGACGCCGTCGACCTTCGTGGCCTTCATGACGCAATCGACGTCCAGCTCACAGGCGCGCAGGGCCGCCGTCGTATCGGTCGTGAAATAGGGGTTGCCCGTGCCGGCCGCCAAAATGACGACGCGCCCCTTCTCCAAATGGCGGATCGCACGGCGGCGAATGTAGGGCTCGGACACTTCCTGCATATTGATGGCGCTCTGCACACGGGAGAAGATGCCGTGGCGCTCGAAGGCATCCTGCAGAGCGAGCGCGTTCATCACCGTGGCCAGCATGCCGATGTAGTCGGCCTGGGAGCGATCCATGCCCTCGGCCGATCCGGCCAGGCCGCGGAAGATGTTGCCCCCGCCAACAACCACAGCCAGCTGCACGCCATCGTGAACGATCTCGGCGATTTCCTCGGCAAGGTCATCGACCACTCGCGGGTCAATGCCGTACCCCTGATCGCCGGCGAGCGCCTCGCCAGATAGCTTGAGCAGCACGCGATCGTACTTGTATTCGTTCGCCATCGAGTACATCCCTTCGTCGGCAGGATCTTGTAAACGGATACATATTACCCGAAGTCCCTCGCCAACGCAGCGTCAGCCTTCCAAGATCAAAGAATTAGCTCAGGGCTGGGGCGCGAGCATAGGGGCTTACCCGAACCCTCTCCTGCTGAACCGCAAACCTCCGTGCAGACCACTGCGAGCAGAAACGCATATCGCGCAGACGCCAGGCAGCTACCCTTCCCGTGCGCCCATTCTTCAGAAATTGCCAAGTTATGTCATATATGACCTATGACTGATTCGTCATCAACGTACCCTTGGCCCCATGAACGACGAACAGGAAAAGGTGCAAGCCCGCATTCACTCGCTTGGTCAGCAGATCAGGGCGCATCGCATTGCCCAAAACCTTTCCCAGCAAAGGCTCGCCCTCATGGTGCACACCGACCAAGCCGTCATCGCCCGCATCGAGGCCGGCAAGCACAACACGGGCATCGCCAAATATATCGAAATCGCCGACGCCCTCGACGTCCCCTTCAACTCTCTCATCAACTTCTAAGGCGGAGAACTTCCGCTCACCCCGCCAATCGAGCGAGCGAGCGAAAGGCTCGCACAAGCTCTTAAGAATCTTTCCCGTGTCTTTTTAAAATAACAGCGATGGAAGGCGTCTCGTCGACGTCTGCCGATTCGGTCAGTCCTGCTCCTCGCGAGCGGGCGGCTCGTACACGAGTAAATCGCCCGGTTGGCAGTGCAACTCGCGGCACAAATCCTCCAGCAGCGAGATCCGAATACCTTTTGAGTGATTGCAGCGCAAGTGGGAGAGGTTCACCGCCGAACGCCCCACCTTCTCCGACAGCTCGTTGACACTGACGTCGCGGTCAGCCATGACCACCTTCAATTTCGACACAATAGGCATAGCATGCTCCCATCCGCTCAGAAGACCGCTTTTGCGTGCTCCTTCAGGTGCCCGCGCAGCCGTAGCTTCTTCACAGCGGCGCAGCGACCTCATGATGTACTTAACATACTAGCATGTTATCAATAATTTCTAATGTAATATTCTGATATCAGGCAGACAGCACCCCTCCCCAGCGGAGGACATCCATCTTCCAGTGCGCTTCCTCTGATGTTTATTCGGCCCTTTCCAGCCCGAACTCCGCGAGCATTTCATCGCGATAGGCAGCATCCTCGGGGGAGACCTGCATCTCGATGCCGAACACGCGGCTTCCCTCCCGGGCGAACGCGTCCATGCGGACGCCGCGGCTCGCCGCCGCCGGCTCCTTCGCCTGCTCGGCATTCAGATAGGCTATCTCCCCTACCTCTATCCCCAATGCGGCGCGCAGGACCTTGCGGCACACCTCCTCCTCGCATAGCACTCTGTTAAACATCCAGCGGTCGCGCAGGTACTGCAGGCCGCCCTCCGGGGACGACGGCTCGACGTTGTATCCGTAGTGGGGCCGCTCGAACCGGTCGCCGTAGCCGGGCAGCGACTCCATGGCCAGCTCCTCCTCGCCCCACGGGGAGTAGGAGAGGCTGGCGGCGATTTCTGCGGGATTTCAAGGTTCAGGGAATACCGTATCTTCGGTGCCAGGGACGGTCAAGGACGCACCCGGCACAGGCAATGCGCCGAATCGTGCAGAACAAACCGCCCAAATCTGGCAAGTTTTTCGAGGGTTTCGACGCGAGGAGACCGGGTGCAAAGGAATCTGGGGCGAAGTCTCTCGTCCACTTATCACATTCCGTTAGATCTAGACAGCTTGAATGTCATCAGTTGGTCCACTGCAAACAGGCCACGTCGAAAAGCCCGGAAAACTTGCCAGAAAGACGTCCTTCATCTGGCGAGGTCGATCTTCCAGCCTCTACGGAACCTCCTCGATGCTGCAAAAAAGGGGCGCCGGGCTACAGGCGCGTTTCCTGGAGATACGTTTCTCGGGGGTGCAGCTCTCGGGGCGCACTTTTCGAGGGTGTTTCGCGGGTATGAAAAAGGACGCCCGGTGGGGCGTCCTGTGAGGTGCGGATGTGGTAGAGACTAGTTGGCCACGTTCACCGGGGTGCGGGAAACGGCGCCAATGGGCTTGCGGGCCGGCTCCTCAATTTCGCGGTTCACGATCGCGCCGAGCTCAGCGGCCTCTTCGGTGCCCGGCTCGGGGGACACGTACTCGAATAGGTCGCCCGGCTGGCACTGCAGCACTTCGCAAATGCGCTCCATCGTGGAGAAACGCACGGCCTTGATGTGACCGCGGCGCATGCGCGAAATGTTCACCGGCGAGATGTCGATGCGCTGGGAAAGCTCGTTGACGGACATCTTGCGATCCGCCATCACTCGGTCAAGACGAGGAATAATAGGCATAACAGCTCCCTTACACGGTTTCGTCGCTGAGCTGCTGTAGCAACGCAGCATATCGAAATATTGCCGAAAGTGAGTACATAATAGCAGAAAAGACCAGCATCCCGATGTTGAGGTTGATTGTCGGCTCAGCAATTCCATCGTTTGCAACCATACCGAAGCCAATCTCGGGCGCTGGCTCGAAAATAAAGCCGACCGAAATCAGGAAATCAAGAATCACAATCGCCAAAGCAATGATCGCAATCGACTGCAAGCGATCAGCTTGGGCTTCTGAAAACGGCGGCTCTCCTTTATCGACCTCGTTAAACAGCCTTGTTAAGTTCCACAAGACAAGAACAACGAATGCGCCGTATGCAACTGAGTAAAGAACAGCGCCCGCCATTTCTTGGCCCGACTTTAACCAACCCACCAGCAACGTAGCGACAACAATAACCCAAATCAACGCAGACATAATAGTAGCCACCATAAAGCAACACTTGATTATTCTGCAGATTTTTCTCATTCGCTTTAAGGCTACGTGCAGCACTTGATCTTCGCCGTCGCGCAAAACTTCTCCTTCAGCTTAATGTGGCGGTTGCCCCATACGCCATTGGACAACCACCACTTTTCCACGATGGTATTTTACAGGCCAACCTTCAGACAAACCGTACCTGGCGGGCCAAGGAAAATACAAACACTCAGCGGCTCTGCATCGCTATAGAACAGCATGATTCCACCTCCTTTCTTTAGTTGCGGCCTAACATTGCCTCAAAAAGCAGACGGTAGAACGTCCGCATGAGGGCACAATAGGGATCGCGGGCCTCGACGTCGCCCGTGGCGAAATAGGCGCGAGCGCGGCAACCGCCCCCGCACAGATAGCGGATCTCGCAATCGGCGCAGGCGGCCAGCTCTCCCACGCGGGGTGCAGGGGCATGGCGCGCGGCCAAGCAGCCGGGGTCTTCCAAAAGCGACCCCAAGCTAAACGCCTCGTCGTGCATCATGTGGCACGGGAACACCTCACCATCGGCCGATACGCTTACCATGGCGCATCCCGCCCCGCAGCCACAGGTGGTCGAAAGACTCGTGCTCACCGGCGTGTCGGCCAGCACGGGTACGCCGTTCCGGGAAAGCGCCAGCGTCGCCTGGGCCAACCGTTCGAGGGCCGCATCGTCAGGGATGACAGCGGCCAACTCGTCGCTTTCCACGGGTGCGGACAGCAGGCTGAAGTTCATGGTGGCCCCCAGCGAGTCGGCCAAAGCCACGTACTCGCCCAAGGTGTCGATATTGCCGCCGTGGGCCGTCGGAATGATGTGGGGCGCAATGCCCGCCGCACGGATCATCTCGACCGCCGCCACGAGACGCTCGAACAAAGGCTCGCGACGAATGACGGGCGCCGCTTCAGCGTTGGAGCCGTCGAAAGACACCGAAACGCGACCCACGTAGGGCGCGATGGCGGCGAGCTTCTCCGGTGTGACGGCCGTGCCGTTGGTGAGCACGTCCACCGAGTCGATGCCGCGCTCGCGCACGTAGGCAACGATGGCAGCCAGGTCGTCGCGCAGGAAGGGCTCGCCACCGGAAATAACCACATGCCGGCAGCCCGCATCAGCCAAGGCTTCAATGATGCCCCGCAGCTCGTCCAGCGTAAGGTCGCGCTGCGCATTGCGGGCGTCCACCGCCGAGTAGCAGCCGATGCAGTTCAAGTTGCAATGGTGGGTGACGTGCAGGTACGCCGACTGCAGCGGCACAGGCGAGTCGAACGCGGCCATGTTGGCACCCTCGGCTGCGGCGCTTTCCGCATCTCCGGCACCCCCCACGCTTTCCTCGCGCTCGACATCCTCCGGGCGTTCGGCACCTTCCACGCCTTTCCCCAAGGCCCCTTCGCCAGCCCCCTCCACACCTTCCCTCACTGCCACGCCATCGGCACTCTCCCCTTCCACGACGAAGCCGCCACGACGCAAATGAATGGGCAGATCCGCATTCACCGCGGCGACCTCTGCTTCGGGCACGTCCTCGGTGAACATGCGGTGGCACACGGCGGCGCCTTCGGGAGTCAGGCCGATAACATAGCCAGTCGCGGTGTTGCCGATCATGGGGATGGAAAAGGGAGCGTGCTCCACTACGTTAGGGCCGAACCTCACTGCACGCTCCTCTGCGCATCATGGGATAGTGCAGTTAGTATGCGGCAGACGCAAGGCCTCGAATGCCGAATATGACATGATTTGCGGCGCATCTTAGCAGATGGCGCTATATTTCCCATGGTGCGCCAGGATTATTAGCCATTAAAATGGCCCCTCCGAGAAGGGGCCAAGGTTGGTCGAGCTGTGGCGTGGGCGCAGTGGGCGGCACACGCCCGCGCGTCACGCCGTTTAGCGCTGGCGACCGAAGAGGTCTTCCAGGCTGTAGCCGTTCATAGACTGCTCCTGGCTCTGCTGCTCCTGCTTGGCCTTTTGGCTGGCGGAGTCGTCGCCCAGGGTCACCTGCACCTCTTTCTCCTGGCCACCGCTGTTCACCGTAAGGGTGACGGTGTCGCCGGGGTTCTTGGTACGCACGTCCAGCATGAGGTCAGAAGCCGACTCAACCGCCTGCCCATCGAAGGCCGTGACGATGTCGCCAGGCACGATGCCCGCCGCAGCCGCACCGGAGTCGGGAGTAACGGCGGCCACGTAGGCGCCGGTGTCGACGGGCAGGCCGTAGCGGGACGCCGTCGCCGCGCTCACCGTGGAGAGGCTCACGCCGAGCTGAGCATGGGTCGGCGTCTCACCGGCGATGATCTGCTGGGCCAAGTTGATGGCGTAATTCACGGGAATGGCGAACCCGACGCCAGAGTAGTTGCCGGAGTACGAGGTGATCAGCGTGTTGATGCCGATAAGCTTGCCCTCGTCATCCACCAGCGCGCCGCCGGAATTGCCGGGGTTGATGGCCGCATCGGTCTGAATCATGTTCGGGTAGATGGTGACCTCGCCGGTACCGCCGGACTGCATCGATTCCTGGGCACTCATAATCTGGGAGCGGCTCGTGGCGGACACGATGGACTGCTCGAGCCCGAAGGGGCTGCCCAGCGTCATAACCCACTCGCCGATGGTCAGGTTGTCGGAGTCGCCAAGCTCCATAACCGTAAGACCGCTGGCGTCCTTGGCCTTCAGCACGGCCACGTCGGAAGAGGGATCGGTGCCCACGAGATCAGCCTCGTAGGTTTCGCCGGCTACCATGACCTCGTAAGCGCTGCCGCCTTCCACCACATGGTTGTTGGTGATGATGTAGCCGTCCTCGGTCAGCACGACGCCGGAACCCTGGGAATAGGCCACCAGCTCACCGGAACCTTCGCTCTGGCCGCCGTACTGGTAGCCAAAGTACTGGCTCATCGCGTCATTCTGGGAAGCGTCGGCGTACACGGTGATAGCAGCCACCGAGGGCAGGCACTTCGCGGACACCGCCTCAGCCAACGTCGGATCCTCGCTCGGCGCGATGACCGTCGTCTCGCCCGTGGAGGGATCGGTGACGACCGATGAAGTGCCCGAGCTTGAGCCGCCCGGGATCATCGCGCCCGCAATACCCCAGACGCCGAAGGCAAGCACACAGGCCACGAGCGCACCGGCGAAGGCGATGAGAAACGTCTTGCCGCCGTTGCCTTTGGGAGCCGCGTGCTGGGCATGCATGGACACAGGTTCAGCCTCGTAAGTTTGCTGGCCGTAGACCTGTCCGGCAGAATGCTGTGCAGAACCGGGCGCCTGCTGAGCCCCGTAGCCATAGGGCTGCTGGGCGCCATAGCCCGTTGCTTGGCCTGCCTGGCCGGTATAGGCCTGCTGACCTCCGTAGGGCTGAGCGCCCTGGGCGCTGTAGGGCGCAGGCTGAGTCGGCTGCAGCGGTACCGGCTGCTGCGATGCGGGGGTGTGGCCGCCCGAGGCAGAGTCGCCTGGAGGCGTGGGGGTGCTATTGGTGTCGGTCATGGAAGGCTCCTTCGCGTAAGGTTGTCCTTATGTGCGCCAAACCTTAGCACGCCCTAGAACTTCTCAACCGTTATGGCAACCCATCGTCACGCTTGCGTCACAGAGATACACCAATCGGTGTACGCGCGACAACCGCCGCGGAGACGCAACGACGCGCGCCGACCGCGCACGGGCCACCGCACCCCGCGCCGACCGCCGCCGAGTCGCTTTCGAGGCGTCTTCAAGGCGTCCTCGAGGCGATGCGAGAACGCAAGCGAGCGCCTAGTCCCGATCGTAATTCGCCAGAAATGCGCGGGTGCGATCGTGCTGGGGATTGTTGATGACCTCGCTGGCCGGGCCCTGCTCCACGATGACGCCACCGTCCATAAAGATGAGGTGGTCGGCCACATCGCGGGCAAAGCCCATCTCGTGGGTGACGATGACCATGGTCATGTGCTCGGCCGCCAGATCGCGGATGACCTTCAGCACCTCGCGGGTCAACTCCGGATCCAACGCGCTCGTGGGCTCGTCGAAGAACAGCACGTCCGGGTTCATGGCCATGGCCCGGGCGATAGCCACGCGCTGCTGCTGACCGCCGGACAGGTCGCACGGCACCATCGATTCCTTGTCCGCCAGGCCCATGCGGGCCAGAAGCTCGCGACCGCGAGCGAGCGCCTCGTCCTTCGGCATCTTCTGCACGCAGATGAGCGCATCGGTGACGTTCTGCAGCACGGTATAGTGCGGGAACAGGTTGAAATTCTGGAACACGAGCCCGAAACGGGTCTTTGCAGCGGCGATGACGTCCTTGCCCCCGTAAACAGCGCGTCCTGCAGCGTCGTTGGTGCACACCGTGAGATCGCCGTAGGAAAGGTCGCCCGAATCAAGGGTTTCCAACAGCGTCATGCAGCGCAGAAGCGTCGACTTGCCGCCGCCCGAGGGCCCGATGATGGCCAGCACATCGCCGGCATTCACCGTCAGCGAAATATCCTTCAGAACCTCGTTCTCCCCGAACGCCTTCTTGCCGTTGGTGAGGCTTACGACCGCTTTGCTTTCCATGAAACGCCTCCTAGTCGTGGTAATAATCGAGACGCTTCTCGACACGGTTCAGGATGAATTCGATGAGCAGGCAGAACACCCAGTAGATGAGAGCCGCGATGGCGTAGGGAACCATGGACACCTCGCTGGCGGCCAAGGCCTTCGCAGCGGAGAACATCTCCATGATGCCGAGCACGAACGCGAGCGACGTGTCTTTCACCAGCGTGATGACCTCGTTGCCCATGGCCGGAAGAATACGCTTGATGACCTGGGGAAGAACGATCTTCATGAAGGTCTGGGCTTTGGTGTAGCCCAGTACCTCGGCCGCCTCGTACTGGCCGCGCGGAATAGACTGGATGCCCGAACGGTAGATTTCGGCGAAATAGGCGGCGTAATTCAGGATGAAGCCGATAGCGCAGGCCCAGAACTTCCAATCGCTGCCCATATTCAGGCCGAACAGATAGTAAGGCCCGAACATGATGGCCATGAGCTGCAACATAAGCGGCGTGCCGCGCAGAATGGAGATGTACAGCTGCGCCAGCCACGCCAGCGGCTTGAACTTGCTCATACGCGCCAGAGCGACCACCACGCCCAAAGGCAGCGAGCCCACCAGCGTGATGAGGAAGATCTCCGCCGTCAGGGCGAAACCTTCCATGAGAATCCCCATCATGACCGAGAATTCCATCTCCACGTCCTCTCATCGTCGCTCTTAAACCCACAAGAAGGGCAAGGCCTCCAAAAAGCCTCGCCCTCCCGATTAATTAAAACTCTTCCCTTCGCTGGTTCGCCCAAGGAAATCAGCGAGGGTTCGACAGGTGCCTGCAATTGACTTGAAGCGCGGCCGAGCGGCCTTCGGGCCGTGAGGGAAAGCGCTGAATGGCAAG
>ERZ837487.2129-NODE-2129-length-21318-cov-20.176457_pt1 | contig 21318 bp, 20 predicted proteins | sample MGYA00519911_ERZ837487 | MGnify/ENA primary metagenome ERZ837487 (study PRJEB31850, sample SAMEA3708818) | human gut metagenome | biome: human gut; feature: human-associated habitat; material: faeces | place: China | collected 2014 ...
CCTTCACCGACCCGGAGCAGAGCGCCTTCATGAGCAACATCCATGTGCTGAAGGACGACCCCGACTTTGAGATCTGACCGTCTCTGATCCTGTTTTGAATCTTCTGAGAGCCGCTTTTCCCGACCGGAAAGGCGGTTCTTTTCGTCAGTTTTGCTATTGAGTTTTCCAGATGTGAAATATTTTTGTGAAAGCTCTACAAAGCCAGTTGACAATCCGGCCTTGTCATGCTATTTTAGCCTTGACAAACCGATTTTCACCGCCGTTTCGAGTAAGCTGCAAACGACGGCAGGAGCCGCTTTTCTGCGGCAGGAAAGGCTGATTTACATGACGAACTCTTATAAACGCATCTGTTCCGTGCTGCTCTCGCTGCTGATGCTGTGCATGATGGCGCTGGGTGCCAGCGCTGCGGCAAGCCGCAGTGTGGGCGTAAAATTCTGGAAAGAAAAATCCGAGAAAGAATCCATGGCCAACACCGGCATCGATGACAGCCGCGAGGCTACGGTCACCCGCCAGTCCAACGGCACCTATACGCTCTCGCTGCCCATCCGGCAGGTGAGCAAGATGGGCGTCACGGGTTACCTGACCGGGCTGACCATCGGGGATGTGACCTACTCCGGTACCGTCTCCGGCGATGTGACCAAAAGCACCGCCGTGCTGACCATCAAGAACCTGCCTGCGTCCATCCTGACCGGCAGCGACACCAACAAGGCGCTGACCGTCACCTGCAACATCCAGATGGATCTGAGCGTTCTTGGCGAGATCAACACCACCGCCCGGATGTGTGTCTGGAACAAGTAAGTTTTCAAAGCAACGAGCGCCGTTCGGAATGGAACGGCGCTCGTTGCTTTTATATCACTCCATGTGCTTTTCCACAAAGTCGCCGACCATCTTGTCCAGCTGCAGCACGGCGTTCTCGGCACCCTTCATCACCTTGCGGGTGGTGCGGCGCAGCTGGCGCTGGTTCTGGGTGGCGGCCATGACGCCTACTGCCCCCAGTGCGGCCCCCGCCGCCATGCCCAGCAGTACTCCGGAGGACGGGTTGGTTTCGTGTTTCATACAGATTACTCCTTTCAGAAAAAATCGGTCTCCGGGGTTAGTATTTCCTGTAAATAACCCGGTATGCGCTTTTTTTATGCAGGATTTTGTGGTATACTGTGCTATGATGTTCTGACGGGCCGTCGGCTCGTTTTCATTTGGACAAGGAGGTTTCCTTATTTGATACATCCTGTTGAACCCAAAAAAGTTCTCTGCATCCACGACCTTTCCGGCATCGGGCGCTGCAGCCTTGCAGTGATCCTTCCGGTACTGTCGGTCATGGGCGTGCAGCCCGTGGCTCTGCCCACGGTGGTGCTTTCCACCCATACCGGCGGCTTCGGCACGCCGGCCCGGCTGGACGGTAGCGCCTACGGCGAACAGGCGCTGGAGCACTACCATGCGCTGGGTGTGGAATTTGACTGCATCTATACCGGCTATCTGGGCGGCGAAACGCAGGTCACACTGGCAGAAAAAGCCTTTGCCTACTGGCCGGATGCCAAAAAGGTGGTGGACCCGGTCATGGCCGACAACGGCAAAGCCTACTCCACCGTCACCCCGGCGCTCATCGACCGTATCCGCGGCCTGTGCCGCACGGCGGATCTGATCCTGCCCAACTACACCGAGGCACAGCTTTTACTGGAGCGGGAGCCGATTACCGACCCGCTGGAGGATAGCGCCGCGCAGGCGCTGGCCGACGAGCTGACCGTCATTGCCCCCGGCGCGGTGGTCACCGGCCTGCCGCTGGGCAAGTACATCGGCTGCGCGGGTGCAGGCCCCGACCGCTTTCTGGTCAAGAAGCTGCACATCAGCCGCAGCTTCCCCGGCACCGGCGACCTTTACGGCGCGGTTCTCATCGGCTCGCTGCTGCAGGGCAACGCCCTGAGCGCTGCCGCCGACAATGCTGCCGAGTTTGTGGCGCTGGCCATCCAGAATACGCCGCCCGAGCAGGACACCCGCTCCGGCGTCTGGTTCGAGCCGCTGCTGCCTCGCCTGTGCCCGGTGCGCTGGGACGACTGAGGAGGTGCGCAGATGAGCGAAAAACCGACTTTGAACATCGTTCTGGTGGAGCCGCGCATCCCCCAGAACACCGGCAACGTGGCACGCACCTGTGCCTGCACCGCTTGCCGGCTGCATCTGGTAGGCCCCATGGGCTTTGCCATCGATGACAAAAAACTCAAACACGCGGGCCTGGATTACTGGCATTACCTCGATATCAGCTATTACGACGGGCTGGACGAGTTCTTTGCCAAAAACAGCGGCCCCTATTATTACTTCAGCACCAAGGCACCCCAGCGCTACACCGATGTAGCTTACCCGGACGGTGCCTATCTGGTGTTCGGGCGGGAGGACGCCGGTCTGCCGGAAGCCCTGCTTGCCGCCAATCAGGAGCACTGCGTCCGGATGCCCATGCGGGATACCTGCCGCAGCCTGAACCTGTCCAACAGCGTGGCCGTGGGCGTGTACGAAGTGCTGCGCCAGTGGGATTTTCCGGAGCTGCTGGACCACGGACATTTACGAGATTACGAATGGAAATGAGGGACATTATGAGCAAGATCGCGATCCTGACCGATTCTTCCTGCGATATCCCGCAGGAGATGGCCGAGAAATACGGCATCGACATCATGAGCTTCCACATCCTGCTGGATGATGTGGATTATATCGAGCGCGAAAGCTGCACCAACACCGAGTTTTACGATAAGATGCGTGAGGCAAAGGGCGTACCTTCCACCGCCGCCATCACGCCCATCCAGTTCTGCGAAAAATACTGCCAGTATGCGGACGAGGGCTACACCGATGTGATCCATGTGCCCATCAACAAATCCGGCTCTTCCACCTACAACAACGCTCTTATGGCGCAGGGTATGCTGCGGGAAGAGCGCCCCGAGCACCACCTGAAGATCCATCTGCTGGACCCCCACACCTATTCTATGGTGTTCGGCTGGTACCTGTGCGAGATGGCCCGCAAGCTGCAGAACGGTGCCGAGATCAGCCATGTCATCCGGGAGTTCGAAAAGCAGATGAACTGCATGGAGATCATTCTCGGACCCTACAGCCTGCGCCAGATGAAAAAGAGCGGCCGTATCTCCGCTGCCGCTGCCGTCATGGGCGAGCTGATGGGCATCCGCCCCATCATCACCCTCATCGACGGCAAGACCAAGGTGGAAGCCAAGGTGCGCGGCGACGAAAAGGTCGTGCCTGCCATGATCGAGCTGTGCAAAAAGCGCGCTGAGGGTGTGGAAGATTTTGAATATATGATCGGCCACACCAACATCAAACAGGCCGACGATCTGGAAAAGGCCTGCCGCAAGGCCTTCGGCAAGCCGCCGCTGGTCGTGTTCGAGCTGGGCGGCGTGGTTTCCGCCAACACCGGCCCCGACACGGTGGCGCTGGTGTACACCGGTCAGCCGAGAAATTAAAACGTTTGATCTCCTCCTTCTGGAGGAGATTTTTATATATCCGTCTTTGGTTTTCCATTGTAGGGAACGGATTTATCCGTTCCGAAGCGGAGCGTCTTTTCTATGAATTTTCCGACCCGAAAGCCCACACGTTTAAGCAATTATAACTATAGCACGCCCGGATTTTATTTTATAACGATTTGCTCTCATAACAAACAGCTTCTTTTTGGTGCAATTAAAAAAGCTGTTGACGCAGTTCCTGCTCAAATGCAGTTTTCACCGATAGGCCAAATCGTCTACAATGAAATTCAGGAAATTGAAAATCACTATACGAATGTAAAAGTTCTAAAATTTGTTGTCATGCCAAACCACGTTCATATAATTTTACAGATTCAGCTTCCTGTTTCGTCATACGGAACGGACAAGTCCGTTCCCTACAGTATTTCCAGTGTAGTCGGGCAAATGAAAGCTGCTTCTTCCCGCAAATCGCGCCATCAGCGGCTTCTTTCCGAAAATCAGCAACTATGGCAGAAATCTTTTCATGACCACATTATCCGCGGTGAATCCGACTACCTGAAGATTTGGAAATACATTGATGAAAACCCATCCAAATGGGCACTTGACTGTTTTTATCCTTCTGAGTGATATTTTCATTGCATTCCGTCCGAATTTATGCTATAATTCCTTTCGCTGTGCTGTTGCGCAGCTCCTTTAGAGCAACTTAGGATTTTAGGCTCCCCGGCGTGTCTCGAACCACGCCGGGCCAAACCCGCAGGGGCTGGCGGCCCTGCGCGGTCAAAATCATCCCGCTGGAGTATTGTACCTATGAATCAGAATTCTTCCGTCCTCAAACTGGTCCGCTGCGGCTTGATCGCAGCCATTTATGTGGTGCTTTGCATGGCGCTGCAGCCGCTCTCCTACGGTGCGGTGCAGGTGCGTGTGGCCGAGGCGCTGTGCCTGCTGCCGGTGTTCGGCACCGAGTACATCCTCGGCGTGGTGCTGGGCTGCTTTTTGTCCAACCTGCTGGGCTCCACCATCGTGGATGTGATCTTCGGCACGCTGGCTACCCTGCTGGCCTGCCTTGTCACCTACAAGCTGCGTAATGTGCGGTTCAAGGGGCTGGCCATTGCCGCCAGCCTGCCGCCGGTGCTGTTCAATGCCGTCATCATCGGCATCGAGATCGCGGTGATGTTCCCGGACCCCACCTCAAGCGCCCCCATCTGGCTGGCCTGCATCACCAACGGCATCTCGGTGGGCATCGGCGAGATCATCAGCTGCACCGTTCTGGGCGTGCTGCTGGTGAAGATCATCGAATCCAACACCGCCCTGCGCAAAATTTTTGCGGCAGCATAACGTAAAAAGCAAGGAGGTCTCCATGCAGACGAACGGCATGATCTTCTGGGACTGGAACGGCACCCTGATGGATGACGTACAGTTCACCCACGGCTGTCTCAACTGGATGCTGGAGACCCACGGCTACCCACAGCGGTACGATCTGGCCGCTTACCGGAAGATCTTCGGCTTCCCGATCGAAGAATACTACATCCGTGCCGGGTTCAACTTTGCACGCCACCCGTATGCAGAGCTGGCCGCACGGTTCATGGAACATTATAACGCCGGGGTAGACGCCTGTCCGCCCTCGGCCCACGCCGCCGACACTCTGGCCGAGCTTTCGCGCCGGGGCTGGCGGCAGAGCGTGCTTTCCGCCTCCCGCCGGGACTACCTGATCGAGCAGGTAGCCGCGCGGGGTCTGCAGGGCTTTTTCACCGAGTTGCTCGGCCTTGCGGACATTTACGGCGTGAGCAAGGTGCAGGTGGGCAAAAGCTGGCTGGCACAGAGCGGCATCGCCCCCGCCTCCTGCGTGATGATCGGCGACACCGACCATGACGCCGAGGTGGCAAAGGCCCTGGGCACAAAGTGTGTGCTGTACACCGGCGGGCACCAGTCCCGCCGCAGGCTCGAGGCCGTCTGCCCGAACGTCATCGATGATCTTGCGCAGCTGCCGGATCTGCTGGAAAAACTGTAAAATGCTTTCAGCTCCCCCTTTCGGGGGAGCTTTTTTCATTTTCCGGTTTTGGGATCCAAAAGCTCCTCTGCCGCGCGAATTTACAGAAAATTCATGCAAAACCGGGCTAAAATCATTCTGCGGGTTTGACGTGTCTTTCGCTTTGGTGTATCATATAAGAGTGTTATTATGTCTGTCTCCGGGAGTTTCTCCCGAATTTGATTTATGAGGTGTAACCAATGTCCCTTGTTGAAAAACTCTTTGGCAGCTTCTCTGACCGGGAGCTGAAAAAGGTGAACCCCATTGCCAAGCAGGTGTTGGCTCTGGAGCCGAAATATCAGGCCATGTCCGACGCCGAACTGCAGGCGCAGACCCCTGCGCTCAAGCAGCAGCTGGCCGAAGGCAAGACCACCGATGACATCCTGCCCGACGCATTCGCCGTCTGCCGCGAAGCCGCATGGCGTGTGCTGGGCATGAAGCACTTTCCCGTGCAGGTCATCGGCGGCATCGCCCTGCACCGCGGCGACATTGCCGAGATGCAGACCGGTGAAGGCAAGACCCTCGTGGCCACCCTGCCTGCCTACCTGAATGCCCTGACCGGCGAAGGCGTGCATGTGGTCACCGTCAACGACTATCTGGCCAAGCGCGACAGCGAGTGGATGGGCAAACTGTACCGCTGGCTGGGTCTGTCCGTCGGCCTGATCGTACAGGGCATGGACGGCGACGCCCGCCGCGCCGCCTACGCCGCCGATATCACCTACGGCACCAACAACGAGTTTGGCTTCGACTATCTGCGCGACAACATGGTGACCTACAAGGCCAACATGGTGCAGCGCGGCCATGCCTTTGCTATCGTCGATGAGGTGGACTCCATCCTGATCGATGAAGCCCGCACCCCGCTGATCATCTCCGGCCGCGGTGAGGACTCTTCCAGCCTGTACACGCAGGTGGACCGCTTCGTGCGCACCCTGCGCAAGAGCGTGGTGGTGGAGCTGGAAGACAAAGTCTCCACCGATGAGCAGGCCGACGGTGATTACGTCGTTGACGAGAAGCACAAGACCTGCACCCTGACCGCCAGCGGCATCAAGAAGGCCGAAGCCTACTTCAAGATCGAGAACCTTGCCGCCGCTGAGAACATGACCCTCGCCCATCACATCGATCAGGCCATCAAGGCCTATGGCGTCATGCAGCGGGATATCGACTATGTGGTCAAGGACGGTCAGGTCATCATCGTGGACGAGTTCACCGGCCGTCTGATGATCGGCCGCCGGTACAACGAGGGTCTGCATCAGGCCATCGAGGCCAAGGAGGGCGTGAAGATCGCCGCCGAGAGCAAGACGCTGGCCACCATCACCTTCCAGAACTACTTCCGTATGTACAAAAAGCTGTCCGGTATGACCGGTACTGCCAAGACCGAGGCCACCGAGTTCACCGAGATCTACGGCCTGAACATCGTCACGGTGCCCACCAACCGCCCCCGGCAGCGTATCGACTACCCGGATGCCATCTATAAGACGGTCAACGGTAAATACAATGCCGTCATCCAGCAGGTGCTGGAATGCCACCAGAAGGGTCAGCCCGTGCTGGTGGGTACCGTCAGCGTGGAAAAGAGTGAAACGCTGGCCAAGATGCTGCAGAAGTACACCCGCGACTTCAACGTGCTGAACGCCAAGAACCACGAGCGCGAAGCCGAGATCGTGGCGCAGGCCGGTAAGAAGGGTGCCATTACCATCGCCACCAACATGGCAGGCCGCGGCACTGATATCATGCTGGGCGGTAACGCCGAGTTCATGGCCAAGGCGCAGATGCGCAAGGAGCACTTTTGCGAGAACCTGCTCAGCCCCGAAAAGCCCGAGGACGCCGACCCGTCCGCCGTAGAAATGCTGCTGACCGAGGCCAACGGCCACGGCGAGACCGAGGACGTCAACATCCTTGCCGCCCGCAAGCGCTTTGAGGAGCTGTACGCCCAGTTCAAGCCCGCCATTGATGCCGAAGCCGAGGAAGTGCGCGCCGCAGGCGGCCTGTTCATCATCGGCACCGAGCGCCATGAGAGCCGCCGCATCGATAACCAGCTGCGCGGCCGTGCCGGCCGTCAGGGCGACCCGGGTGCTTCCCGCTTCTACCTGAGCCTGGAAGATGACCTGATGCGCCTGTTCGGCGGCGACCGGGTCTCCAGCCTGATGGACACCCTGAAGATCGACGAGGACACCCCCATCGAGAACCGCATGATCACCAACACGCTGGAAAGCGCCCAGAAGAAGCTGGAAGGCCGCAACTTCGAGATCCGCAAGAACGTGCTGAAATACGACGACGTGATGAACCAGCAGCGCGAGATCATCTACAGTCAGCGCCGCAAGGTGCTGGACGGCGAGGACATCAGCGCCGAGATGCACAAGATGCTGCGGGAGAACATCGATTCCAGCTGCGACCAGTTCCTTGCCGGTGACGTGAAGGATGACTGGGACTTTGGTGCTCTGCGCCGCCACTATCAGGGCTGGCTGACCACCGACGAGGATTTCCACTACACCGTGGCGGACTTCGACGGCATCTCCCGTCAGGGCATTGCCGACATGCTGTATGACCGCGGCATGAAGATCCTTGCCGACAAGGAGCAGCGCTATGGTGCGCCCGTCATGCGCGAACTGGAACGCATCTGCCTGCTCAAGTGCGTGGACCGCATGTGGATGGACCACATCGACAACATGGACCAGCTGCGTCAGGGCATTGCACTGCGCGGTTACGGCCAAAAAGACCCGGTGGTGGAATACCGCATCGAGGGCTTTGATATGTTCGACCAGATGGTGGATTCCATCCGCGAGTCCAGCATCAAAATGCTGCTGAACATCGAGCTGCGCCAGGCCGGTGCCGCCCCCAGGCGCGAGCAGGTGGCAAAGCCCACCGGCGAAGGCTTTGTGCCCGGCAACGGTGCCCCCGGTGCCAAAGGCACGGTCCATGGCCAGCCGGTGCGGGTGATCAAGATCGGCCGCAACGACCCCTGCCCCTGCGGCAGCGGCCTGAAGTGGAAAAAGTGCACCTGCGCCAAGTACCATCCGGACGGCGTCCCGCACGACGAAAACTAAGTGAAAGAAAAACCCTCTCCGTCACGGCTGGTGCCGTGCCACCTCTCCCGATGGGCGAGGTTTTTGCAGAAACCACAGCGTTTTTTCAAAAACTCTTCCGTGGGAAGGGGCGGCATTGCAAGGCAGTGACCGGGAGGGTTTTCCTGATAATAAAAAGAGGGAGTTGGTTTTGTTATGATCGCACCGGAAAAACTGCTGGAAACGGCAAAGCAGCTGGAACCCCAGCTGCGTGAATGGCGGCGCACCCTGCACCGTCACCCCGAGGTCGGCTTTGACCTGCCCCAGACCAAGGCTCTTGTCAAAAAAGCCCTGACTGAGATGGGCTATGCCCCGCAGGACTGCGGAAAATGCGGCGTGCTGGCGCTGGCGGGCGGCAAAAAGCCCGGCAAAGTGATCCTGCTGCGCGGCGACATGGATGCCCTGCCCCTGCAGGAGGAATCCGGCGAGGAGTTTGCTTCCGAGGTGCCGGGCAAGATGCACGGCTGCGGCCACGATATGCACACCGCCATGATGCTGGGCGCAGCAAAGCTGCTCAAGGAGCATGAGGACGAGATCGAAGGCACCGTGAAGCTGGAGTTCCAGCCCGCTGAGGAAATTTTCCAAGGCTCGCTGGACATGCTGAACAACGGCCTGCTGGAAAACCCGAAGGTGGACGCCGCCGTCATGTTCCACGTTCTGGCCGGGATGCCCCTGCCCGTGGGCACCGTACTGGTGCCGGGCGGCGGCATCACCATGGCCAGCTGTGAGCAGTACCACATCACCGTCCACGGCAAGGGCGGCCACGGCTCCATGCCCAACGCCTGCATCGACCCCATCACCGCAGCGGCACACATCCACATCGCCCTGCAGGAGATCAACAGCCGCGAACTGGACCCTGCCAAGTTCGGCGTGTTCACCACCGGCCGGTTCGAGGCGGGCAAAGCGTCCAACGTCATCCCGGACTCCGCCGACATGTGGGGCACCATCCGCACGGTGGACCCCGAGGGAGCTGTCAGCGAGCAGATCCACCAGCGCATGACCGAGATCGCGCAGGGCGTGGCGGCGGCTTACCGTTGCACCGCCGAGGTGGAGTTCAGCGACCACTGCCCCTGTATGGTGGTGGACACGCCCCTTGCAAAGAACGCCTTGACCTATATGACCGAACTGCTGGGCCGGGGTGCTATGGACATGACCCCCATCACCGGCGGCAAACCCGGCGGCGGCAGCGAGGATTTTGCCTTCGTCAGCCACGAGGTACCCACCGTGAGCATGTTCATCTCGGCGGGCAACGCCAAGGAAGGCTATGTCTACGGCCAGCACCACCCCAAGGTGCGCTTTGACGACAGCGTCCTCTATGAAGGCTCTGCCGCCTACACCTATATGGCTCTGCGGTGGCTGAGCGACCACAAGGCATAACCATTCGGAAAATTTATTATTTATTTGAACCTCCGAAAAATCCGCGGATTTTCCGGAGGTTCTTTTTCACGGATGGGTTCGGAGCAGCACACTGCATCTTTAAAAAATCGCCTTTATAAACAAAAAATCCCGGAAGGTTCGCACCCTCCGGGGTCTTTTTTAGATCAGTTTTGCCCCTGCGTGGGGCAGGCTGTCGGCGCCAAGGCTCTGCAGTCTCTGGGGCAGGGCGGTCAGGTCACCGCCGGTAAAATACCATGCAGCAGCCAAAGCAGCCAGCACCGCAAACAGCAGCACCAGCAGAAAGCTGCGCAGGCGGTGCCATTTCCGGTTCGGGCGCGCCTGTCCGGCGGTTCCGGTCAGGGGCTGCACCGTCAGCGCCTGCTGCGGGAGCGGTCTGCCGTACTTCTGCCAGACGGCCCCCTCCGCCTGCGGCAGGCCGAGGGCGGCGCGGCGGGTCATATCCAGCAGCCAGAGCGCCGGGGCGTCGCTGTTTGCCGCGGTGCGCACCCAGCAGCCCTTACGACCGCCAAGAAACAGCACCGTATCCTCCGCGCGTTCCACGCACCCGGCGGCATATGCCGCGCCGGAAAGGCGCTGCGTGGCCTGCACGCGGGCAAGCGCCATGGCCGCCGCCCCGCCCTTGACCCGGCGGGTCTTTGCGTCCAGCTTTGCCCGGGTCTTTTCATCCGCGTAGCTCATGGCACCGAAGTCGAACACCCGCTCGGCGGCGGCCACGGTTTCCAGCCGCGTTTCCAGCAGCGCACCCGCGGAGGCATCGGCGCACACCAGCAGCCGGCGGCGGGCTTCCAGCGCCTGCACGGCGGCATGGACGAGGGTTGTCTCCCCTTCCCCGTACAGTTCCGCCGCAAACTGTGCGTGCAGCTGCCTTTTTGCCGCGTCCAGCCCGGCGGGCGTTGCCGCCTGCAGCGCAAGCAAAGTTTCTGCGCCCTGTGCGCGGCACTGCGCCGCAAGGCCGGTCTCCTGTGCTGCCAGCTGCACGCGCTCTGCAGCAACGCCGAACAAGCGCAGTACGCAGACCGCCGGTGCGGCTGCTTTTTCTTCGTGGTTCAATCCGCTTCACCCCCGCGGCCCGGGGCCGCACTTATTCCGCCTTGAGGAAGAAAGCGTCCAGTGCGGCAAGCGCGGCATCGTCGTGCTGCGCGCTCTTTGCCAGCGTCTGCGTGCCTGCCGGGGTCTTGCCCTGTGCCAGACGCAGCGCCATTTCCAGCGCCGCCTGCGCCGCGCGGGCGCGCACCATAGCGCGGTCAGGGCGGGAAACAAAGAGCTTCTTCACCCAGACCGTATCCCCCCGGGCAGCGCCCAGATACACCGTGCCCACAGGGCGGACGGCATCGCCGCCGGTAGGGCCTGCCACGCCGGTAACGCTGACGGCGATATCTGCGCCCGCCGTCTCAGCGGCACCCAGTGCCATCTGCGCAGCCACCGGGGCCGACACCACGTTGTACTTTGCAATGACCGCCGGGTCCACGCCCACCATCTTTGCCTTGGCCTGCTCCCAGTAGGTGACAAAGCCAAAGCCGAACACCTCGCTGGAACCGGACACGTTCGTGATGCGCTGGGCGATCATACCGCCGGTGCAGCTTTCTGCCGTGGCGATGGTCAGGTCTTTTTCCTGCAGCGTGTGGACGACCGTTTCTTCCAGACCGGCCACATCCTCATCATACACCGCATCGCCCAGCAGATCATAGAACTTTGTGGCGTAAGCGCGGCACATTTTTTCGGCTTCGATGTCGTTTTCGGCCCGGGCGGTGATGCGGATCTCGCACTCACCGGTCTTGCAGTAGATGGCGGCGGTGGGGTTCGCGTTTTCCAGCAGGTGCCGCACGCGGTATTCGATATCGCTCTCGCCGCCCAGCACCCGCAGGGTGACCGAGTGCAGGGTGCAGTTCTGGCGCGCCAGCAGCAGCGGGCGCACGCTCTCCTCCCACATGGCCTTCATCTCGTGGGGCACGCCGGGCATCAGCACGGCGCAATGGCCGTCCTGCTCAAACCACGCGCCGGGGGCGGTGCCGTGGTTGTTGATGACCTTGTGGCCGTGCACCGGCACCATGGCCTGCTTGCGGTTGTTGGGGGCCACTTCCCGCCTGGTACGGGTAAAGAAGGCGACGATCTTGTCCCACTCTTCTTCGTCAAAGGCCAGCGTATCGCCGAAACAGGCGGCCACCGTCTCCTTGGTCAGGTCGTCCGCCGTGGGGCCGAGCCCGCCGGTAAACACCAGCAGATCGCACCGCTGCTTTGCTTCGTTGACGAAATCAGCCAGACGGCCGTGGTTGTCGCCGATGGTGCTCTCGCGCTGGACGGTGATGCCCAGCGCCGCCAGCTCGCGGCTCAGATACTGGGCGTTGGTGTTCAAAATGTTGCCGAGCAGCAGCTCGGTGCCGACACTGATGATCTCTGCTGTCATGGATAAATCAACCCTCAAATTCTACCTGATCGGTGATACGGATGCGGATGCGCTCGGCGTTCTCGGCAGCTTCGGCTTCCAGCGCGGCAAGACCGGGCATGGCGGCTTCGGCTTCGAGGATCTCTTCCAGCTCCGGGCGGATCTTCGGGTGCGGGGGCGTGAAGATGGTGCAGCAGTCCTCATAGGGCAGGATGCTGGTCTCAAAGGTGTTGATGTGGCGGGCCGTCTCCACGATCTCGGTCTTGTCCATGCCGATGAGCGGGCGCAGGATGGGCAGATCCTGCGCGGCGTCGGTGCACTGCAGCGCCTTGACGGTCTGGCTGGCCACCTGCGCCAGACTCTCGCCGGTGACGAGGGCCTCGCAGCCCTGCTTTTTGGCGATGACATTGGCGATGCGCATCATGCTGCGGCGCATCAGCACGGTAAACAGCACGTCCGGGGCGTTGTCGCGGATGTACTCCTGAGGTTTCGTGTACGGCACCACGAACAGGTTGGAGCTGCCGGTATAGATGCTGGTCAGCTGGGCCAGCGCCTTCACCTTGAGCTTGGCGCGCTCAGAGGTGTACGGCGGGGAGGCAAAGTGGATGTGATCCAGCGCCAGACCGCGTTTTGCCATGCGGTAGGCCGCCACGGGGCTGTCGATGCCGCCGGACAGCATGTTCAGGGCGCGGCCGCTGGTGCCCACGGGCAGACCGCCCTCGCCGGGCACCTTGGGGCCGTGGATGTATGCGCCGTAGTCGCGGATCTCCACAATGACCTTGAAATCCGGGTTGTGCACGTCCACCCGCAGGTAGTTGTGCTTGCCCAGCAGGTAAGCGCCCAGCTCCCGCATCAGTTCGGGGCTGGTCATGGGGTAGGTCTTGTCGGAGCGGCGGGCTTCCACCTTGAAGGTGCGGATGCCGTGCAGGCTGGCACCCAGATAGTCCTCGGCGGTCTGGCAGATGGTGTCAAAATCCTTGTCGCAGACCACGGCGCGGCTGAGGGCGGCAAGGCCGAACACCTTGCTCACCCGGTCGAAGGCGAGGTCCATGTCCACGTCCTCTTCCTCGGGTTCCATATAGAAGGTGGACTGGGTGCAGTACACCTTGAACTTGCCCACGGTCTTGAGACGGTAGCGGAGGATCTTCATCATGGCCGACTCGAACTGGTTGCGGTTGAGGCCCTTGAGGGACATTTCGCCCTGATAGCCCATGATAATTTCATGCATAAATGTCGTATCTCCTGATTATTTTCTGATTCTTTGCAGATGCTTCATGCCGTCCTCGAAGCGGGTGAGGAAGGCATCCACGTCCTCCGGGGTGTTGTCGGCGCAGAAGGACACCCGGATGGCCGTATCGATGGCCAGCGGGTCCCGGCCCATAGCCGCCAGCGTGTGGCTGGGCTGACCCCGCCCGCAGGCGCTGGCCGACGAAACATAGATCTGCGCCTCGGCCAGCCATGCCAGCATGGTCTCGCTCTTGATGCAGTTTTCGCTGAAGTTCAGCACCTCGGGCACAGCGTTTTCCGGGCTGTTGATGACCACTTCGGGGAAGGCTTTCAGCCCCTCCCGCAGGCGCTGGTTGAGTGCCCGCACGGCGGTGTCACGGCTCTTCATGGTCTTTGCAAGGCGGGAAGCCGCCGCAGCCAGACCCACCGCGTAGGGCAGATTCTCGGTGCCGGGGCGCAGGCCGCGCTCCTGCTCGCCGCCCAGATACGGCGGCTGGAAGGCCTGCACCAGCCGGTCGGACAGGTACAGCGCACCGATGCCCTTGGGCGCGTGGATCTTGTGGCCGCTCACCGACAACGTGTCGATGTTGTCCAGTTTGATGGGCACCCGCATCCACGCCTGAACCGCGTCCACATGGACGATGGTGCGGCTGTTGCGGCGCTTGACCTCGGCGGCAAGGCGCTCCACATCGTTGCGGGTGCCGATCTCGTTGTTGACCATCATGCAGGCCACGAGGATGGTGTTCTTGTCCACATGGGCCAGCATTTCGTTGATGTCCAGCGTACCGTCGGCGCGGGGCCTGACCACCGTGACGTCATAGCCGCGCTTTGCCAGATCTTCCAGCGGGCGCTGGACGCTGGGGTGCTCGAAGCCGGACACCACGATGCCCTTGCCGAAGGTGCGGGTGCGGGCAGCGCCCAGCAGCGCCAGATTGTTGCTCTCGCTGCCGCAAGCAGTAAAGTACAGCTCCCGGGGCCTGCAGCCCAGCGTGCGGGCTACGGCGGCGCGGGCAGCGTTCAGCGTTTCTTCGCTGTGGGCACCGGGGCCGTACAGGCTGGAGGGGTTTGCCCAGTGCTCCCGCATGGCCTTGTCGATGGCGTCGGCCACCTCCGGAGCCACGATGGTGGTGGCGGCATTGTCCAGATAATGCAATTCAGGGTTTTGCAGCATAAATGGGATTCCTGCTTTCTGTTTTCATAATAATCCAATTTAATTATAGCACAGAAAGCTGTAGAACGCAAAATATTCGCGTTTGCGAGCGCAGCGCAGCAATGAAAGCCCCAGTGGGGCTTTTAAGCGACAGAACGGTCTTGCGCAGCAAGATGGAGGGGCCCCGCCCCGACAAGTTCGTAGGTGTTTTTCCTTGACAAACGCCCCGTCGGTGTGCTATCTTTACAGCATAGAGACCGCACACCTGCTGACGGAACGTTGTGGAGCACCACAGTGCAGCTGTGCGGGGAGAGTCAATGCCGACCGTCTGGGCAGCCTTGCGCAATTGCTGCGCAAAGCTGTCCTTTTTTGCTATCAAGGAGGATGTCTGATGAAAACCGATATCGAGATCGCACAGGAAGCTAAAATGAAACCCATCACCGAGATCGCTGCTTCCCTCGGCCTTGCCGACGAGGACGTGATCCCCTATGGCCGCTACAAGGCCAAGATCAACCACCGCCTGATCCACAGCGCCAAAAAGCAGGGCAAGCTGATCCTTGTCACCGCCATCAGCCCCACCCCGGCCGGCGAGGGCAAGACCACCACCAGCGTAGGTCTGGCCGACGCCATGAACGCTCTGGGCAAAAAGACTATGCTCTGCCTGCGTGAGCCTTCCCTCGGCCCCGTGTTCGGCGTCAAGGGCGGCGCGGCCGGCGGCGGCTACGCACAGGTGGTGCCCATGGAGGACATCAACCTGCACTTTACCGGCGACCTGCACGCCATCGGCACCGCCAACAACCTGCTGGCCGCCATGATCGACAACAGCATCCAGCAGGGCAACCCGCTGAACATCGACCCCCGCCGCATCACCTGGAAGCGCTGCATGGATATGAACGACCGCCAGCTGCGCTTCATCGTGGACGGCCTGGGCGGCAAGGTGAACGGCACCCCCCGCGAGGACGGCTTTGACATCACCGTGGCCAGCGAGATCATGGCCATCTTCTGCCTTGCCACCAGCATCTCCGACCTGAAGGAGCGGCTTTCCCGCATTGTGTGCGCCTACACCTACGACGGCAAGCCGGTGACCGCCGGCGAGATCGGCGCTGCCGGTGCCATGACCGCCCTGCTGAAGGATGCGCTGGACCCGAACCTCGTCCAGACACTGGAGAACAACCCCGCCATCATCCACGGCGGCCCCTTTGCCAACATTGCCCACGGCTGCAACAGCGTGCTGGCCACCAAGCTCAGCCTGTCGCTGGCCGACTACACCATCACCGAGGCCGGTTTCGGCGCAGATCTGGGCGCGGAGAAGTTCCTCGATATCAAGTGCCGCTATGCCGGTATCGCCCCCTCCGCCTGCGTGCTGGTGGCTACCGTGCGCGCCCTCAAGAGCCACGGCGGCGTGGCCAAGGCCGACCTGAACCAGCCCAATCTGGAAGCCGTCAAGGCTGGTGCTTCCAACCTCATCCGCCACATCGACAACCTGAAGAACGGCTTCGGCCTGCCTGTGGTGGTGGCCATCAACGCCTTCCCCACCGACACTGCGGAAGAGCAGGCCTATGTGGAGCAGGTGTGCGCCGAGCAGGGTGTGCCCTGCGTGCTGAGCGAGGTGTTCGCCAAGGGCGGCGAGGGCGGCAAGGCTCTGGCCGAGAAGGTGCTGGAGATCATGGAGGACCGTCCCGTCCAGTACACCTACCCGCTGGAGATGCCGCTGAAAGACAAGATCAATGCCATCGCCACCAAGATCTACCGCGCCGACGGCGTGAACTACAGCGCCGCCGCCAGCAAGACGCTGGCCGAGCTGACCGAGATGGGCTACGGCAACCTGCCCGTGTGCATCGCCAAGACCCAGTACAGCTTCAGCGACAACGCCAAGCTCACCGGCGCGCCCACCGGCTTCACCATGGAGGTGCGCGAGGTGCGTCTGGCTGCCGGTGCAGGCTTTGTGGTGGTCATCTGCGGCAACATCATGACCATGCCCGGTCTGCCCAAAAAGCCCGCCGCCGTCAACATCGATGTGGACGCCGAGGGCAAGATCACCGGCCTGTTCTGATCCTGACATCCCTGACATTGCAAAAGGCGCTGTCCATAGCGGGCAGCGCCTTTTTTGATCGTAATTCACCCTGCCGTGTGGCTGCACAGGTAGTCCACCCATGCAGTATACCCGGCGGGCTTCAGGTGGTAGCCATCCGGCTGGGCGTATTCCTCTTTCAGGTCGCCGTTGTCGTCGGCCAGCACTTCCCACAGATTGAGGAAACAGCAGTCCTTTTCCAGTGCGATGGCGGCCAGCTCATCGTTGATACGGCACAGCCGGTCGCGGTTCAGGCCTTCGTGGTTCTCCTTCTGGCTCACTTCCGGCCGCACCGGCGTGATGGACTGCACATAGATCTTTGCATCCGGCAAAGTCTGCGCCAGCATATCCAGCATCAGCCGGTAATAGGTCAGAAAGCTGGTGTAGTCGGTGTCGCGCCCCAGCACGTTGGTTCCCAGCAGCACATAGATGGCCCGGGGCTGCTGCGCGGTCAGGGCTTCCAGCGGCACTTCCGTCCCGCCGTCCGCCCGGCGGCAGGTGGCTCCGTTGACGATGACGTTCGGCCCCACGCCCCGATAGGCACAGAACATGGCTCCGGGCAGGCCTTCGTCATACAGCTGCATCCCCTGCGTCAGGCTGTCGCCCACAAAGGTCACATCGTTGAACCAGCTCTTTTCCACCGGCGTCGTTTCCGGCAGGGCTGCCATGCGGAAATCCAGTGCCGTACCGCCGCCATCCGAAAGGGTCTGAATGCTGATGTTCCGGGCCGGGGCATAGCTCACCGTGTTCCATGTATTATCTTGCGTCACACCTTGCAGAATGGCGTTCTGCACCACACCCGAGGGCCGCTCGCGGTGGAGCCGCTTCCACATCATACCGATGGCCCCCAGCAGTACCAGCAGCAACAGCAGACCCGCTGCCACAAACCGCCTGCGCCAGCGCCGGTGCAGCACCTTGCGCCGGTACTCCTGATAATCTGCCATTGCGTTGTCCTCGCTTTCTTTTGGTTTTTCTTTAGTTATAGTATAGCATATCTGCCTGCGTTTGCAAGCTGACCCTCTCCGGCTGCATCGCACAAAACACACAAATACTTGCATCTTATGTTGCAAGTGTGTTATACTAGGATGAATCAATAAGACAGGGAGGCTTTCACGATGGCATTTACTCCGAAACTGACTTACAAGGGCAAGCCCCTCGTCCGCAAGGACAATGAACTGTATTACGGCAGCATGACCGACCCCTATGTGCTCCATCTTCAGATCCTGACCACCACCCCCGTGGGGAGCCAGCAGGTGGCCGACAAGGTCCAGCTGATGCTGGTTTCCACCGCCGACACTTCCAAGGTGATGCGTCAGATCACCAAGCGCGGCCTGTACAATGCGCTGGAAAGCGGCGGCCTGTGGCTGCAGGATGCCAACACGGCTCACTGATCACTTGAACAAAAAAGCTGCTGCACAGCACTGTGCAGCAGCTTTTCTGTTTCTATCCGTCTGCGCCGGGAGCCTTACTCCTCGGTCACCTCAAAGTCCAGCGGCTTGCCGCAGTTGGGGCACTTGGGTGCGCCGTCCAGCAGCTCGTCCTCCTCGAACACGGCAGTGGTGCCGCAGTCCGGGCAGGTCACTTCGTACTGCACGGGGCCGTCCTCGGCTTCTTCCTCGTCGCCTTCCAGCGCCACTTCAAAGGTCACGCCGCAGTGGGCGCAGTTGGCTTCGCCTGCGTCCAGATCGTCCTCGCTGACGTAAACGGTCTCGCCGCAATTGGGGCAGGCCACCTCATAGAACGGCTCGCTGGCGATGTCATCATCATTGGCATCCTCGTCGCCATCGGTGTCCTCGTCTTCAGCGTCCTCGCTTTCGTCGTCTTCGTCGTCCTCGTACAGATCTGCTTCCAGATCTTCCAGCTCATCGCTCAGGTCGTTGATCTGGTCGTAGGCGCGGGAAAGATCTTCGTCCACACTCTCAATGACCTCGGCCATTTCACCCAGCAGTGTGCTCATGGCCTTGATGATCCTGCCCTCTTTGGTGGTATCATCGATGCCCAGACCATCGACCAGACCCTGCAGATAGGCTGCCTTTTTGTTCAGTTCCATACGAATGCCCTCCTTAAAATGAGAAAAATCGGAGTTTTAAAAAACCGGGCAGACGGTTGCCCGCAGCCCGGTTTGGCGTTAAAGGGATCAGACGCGCTCCATATACTCGCCGGTGCGGGTATCGATGCGGATGTGGTCGCCCTCGTTGATGAACAGAGGCACACGGATCTCAGCACCGGTCTCGACGGTAGCGGGCTTCAGGGTGTTGGTGGCAGTGTTGCCCTTGACACCCGGCTCGGTCTGGGTGACTTCCAGCTCGATGAAGTTGGGGATCTCAACGCTGAAGACCTTGCCCTTGTAGCTCAGCAGCTTGCACAGCTCGTTCTCCTTGCAGAACTTGAAGTTCTCGGGCACGTCGCTTGCGTTGACGGGGATGTCATCGTAAGTCTCGTTGTCCATGAAGTGGTACAGATCGCCATCCTCATAGCTGTAGGTCACGTCCTTGCGCTCGATGAAAGCCTGCGGGAACTTAGCGGTCGGGTTGTAGCTGGTCTCAACCACAGAGCCGGTGATCACGTTCTTGGTCTTGGTACGGACAAAGGCAGCGCCCTTGCCGGGCTTGACGTGCTGGAACTCAACGACCTGAAGAACCTGGCCGTCCTGCTCAAAGGTCACGCCATTGCGAAACTCGCCTGCAGAAATCATAGGAATTCCTCCATTAGTTTAATCTCAGATGCTTGACGCATATCTCTATTTATTTTACCCAATCACATGCCGTTTGGCAAGGGGTTTCGGCAAAAAAGACGATGAAAACACAAAATTTTTTACGTTTTGCACACGGCACGGTACATCTGCTGCATGGTGCAGGCATCTTCGGCCTGCGTTCCGGCGCTTTCGCAGATGACCACCGGCTGCAGTTTCCGCTGGGCCAGCAGCTCCATCAGGGGCTGGGGTTCCGGGCCGAACTGGGTCTCGGCAAAGGTCCAGTGGCGCTTTTCGCCGCCCTTGGAGAACTCGATGCGGGAGAAGTGCACATGGAACCGCTCCGCCCGCTCGTCACCCAGCGCTTCGCCCATGCGGTCGAGGATGGCCGCATAGCCCGCTTTGGTCTGGATGCCGCCCAGCGTGCGGGCGTTCAGATGGCCGAAGTCGATGCAGGGAGTGATGCGCTTGTCCACGCCGCACAGCGCCAGCACCTCGTCCAGCGTGCCCAGCTGCCCCACCTTGCCCATGGTCTCGGGGCAGAGGGTCATGTCGGCAAAGCCCGCCTCATCCAGTGCTTCCACAGCACGGCGCATGGTGTCCAGCGCCTTTTCGAGGGCGGCTTCCCGGCTCTGCTTGCCGCAGCTGCCGGAGTGGAAGATGATGCGCCTGCCGCCCAGCGCCCGGCACACTGCCGCGCTCTGCAGCAGGTACTGGATGCTGTTCAGCCGCTTGTCCTCTTCCAGACTGGACATACTGATATAATACGGCGCGTGGACGCTGAACAGGATGTCCTTCGGGGCGGCAAGGGCTGCCATCTTCGCGGCCTTGTCCAACCCCAGACGCACGCCCCGCCCGCACTGGTACTCGAAGGCGTTCAGCCCCATTTTTGCGGTGTACTCCGGCACGTCAAGGCTGGTCTTGTAGCCTTGAGCGGCAAAGCTGTCGCTGGTGCCTGCAGTGCCGAACCGGATCTTCCAGTCGTTCACAGGGTCTTCCCTCCCCGGTCGTAGTATTTCTGCCAGTGCTTTTTCTCCCACTTGCGTTTGAGGATGACCTGCGCGCCGAGGTCCGGCCCGCGGGGCACCACCATCAGGCCGGGAATGCCGTACAGGGCGGCAGCCATCCGGTCGGCATAGAGCTGGTCGCCCACCATGGCCATCTGGCTGTGCTTCACGCCCATGCGGTGCTGTGCCGCCATCAGTGCAAAAGGCAAGGGCTTTGCCGAGCGGTACAGATAGGCAAGGCCCAGCTTCTGCGCAAAGGGGCGCACCCGCTTCTCCGCGCCGTTGGACACGATGGTCAGCTTCACACCGGCTTTGCGCATGGCGTCCAGCCAGCCCGCCACCTCTTCCGGCAGCTCCTGACTGCGGTCGGCGGTGAGGGTGTTGTCGATATCCAGCACCAGAGCCCTGATGCCCTTTTGCGCCAGCCATTCCGGCGTGATGTGGGTGACATCCTTGAAAACGTATTCGGGGGTAATGAGCATAATAGTTCTCCCTATCTGTAGCATGCTCGCCCTCTCCGTCTGCTCACGTTGTTCGCATCCACCTCTCCCAAAGGGAGAGGCCTTGGCAGTCCACGCAAGGTTTCCGGGTTCGCCAGAGGCTCTCCCTTTGAGGAAAGACTTCCCCCGCGCCGGGGGAAGATGTCGCGTAGCGACAAAAGGGGGAGTGTGTCACCGCAGGTGACTGGGAGGGCGAGGCCGTTTTCCCTGAAATGAAAATAGGAGAGCCTGCAATACAGGCTCTCCTACATCGGCGTTAGCAACGCGTATGAAATCTAAAGCAACAGCGATTTCAAGTGCTTTAATTACTTGAACTTGCGCTTGCGGGCTGCTTCGGACTTCTTCTTGCGCTTGAC
>ERZ837487.2147-NODE-2147-length-21185-cov-3.455040_pt1 | contig 21185 bp, 14 predicted proteins | sample MGYA00519911_ERZ837487 | MGnify/ENA primary metagenome ERZ837487 (study PRJEB31850, sample SAMEA3708818) | human gut metagenome | biome: human gut; feature: human-associated habitat; material: faeces | place: China | collected 2014 ...
CCCTGATCGGAATGGAAGCCTGCGGCGGCTCACAACATTGGGCACGTGAGCTGCAAAGTCTTGGCCACACGGTTCGTCTTATGCCCCCAAAGTTGGTAAAGCCGTACGTAACGGGGTTAAAGAATGACAAAAACGATGCACGCGGTATCTATACAGCTCTCGAGATGGGTGTGCGTGAGGTACCGGTCAAATCTGCAGCGATCCGTGACCTGGCGCTGCTGCAAACGATGAGAACGAAGCGCCAAAGAGAAAAAGTCGAAAAATTAACCACATCAGAGGCATCTTGTCTGGGTACGGGTTGATTATGGGGAAAAGCGTAAATGCATTCTTAGCAAAGGCCGGATCCTTAATTGTTGAGTTAAAGGAACGAGCTGACGTAAGCCCATTTATAGTTTCTGAGCTGAATGCTCTTTTCCCAAAAGTTAAAGAGGCGATGGCAAAAATCAAAGAATTGGAAACGAATATTGAGTCCATCGCAAAGACTCTCAAGCACTACGACCTATTCCAATCTGCGCTGGGAGTTGGACCGATAACGGCAGCGACAATGTTGGTTTTGCTTTGTAATCCGGAAGTTTTTAAGAACGGAAGAGAATTTGCCGCGTATATAGGTTTGGCTCCAAAAAGCTCCGGAAGCGACGGTAAAAACTTTGTTACTCACATTCCCAAGAAATATGAATGTAACAATGAGGTCAGAACTCTTCTAGTTCAATGTGCTCATGCCATCTGTAGGAGCAAGCACAAATCCGACAGGGTTTCTTCAATCTTAGCGAGAAAGCCAAAAAAGGTGGTCATTATTGCCGTTGCAAATAAGCTTGCCAGACAATTATGGATTATGGCTAAGAAAGGAGAGAAGTTTGAAAAACGCTTCATCTTAGCAGCCGTATAGAGATACCTCTGAAAAACACCGCTGAAATTTTCTGTTGTTAAACCGGTTACGCCGGCCCCTGAATGACCTGAAGAGTATTGTTTCCTAATAGACAGGAATATAAAATAGGATCAGGGGTTGGTACTTCATCATGGCCGCCGCTCAATGAACTATGGTGCTGGTAATCGGGCCGAATCTCTGGAACCCCGATAGCTGTCAAGTACTTTGAAGTAAAAATATCCTTAGTCTTGCGAAGCAAGACTCATGCTAATTAGATTTTTATACTTAAATTGTCCGGGTTAAAAGAGGCCACCGCCAAACATAAAGAAGAGGCTAATTTAAAAATCTCTCCAGGCTGTCTTAAGAACCCTATTGGATTCTATTTGCCTACCATGAACTTCCAAAGCAGTCCGCTCTTGCCTCATAAAGAAATATGGTTGGTTCCAAATTCGGCGCTTAGGGTGTGGAACGGGCCTTTTGGCTTTCTCATGCTGGGTTGGAGTCGATTTTGCCCGAATTGTAAGTTAAATTTTTAGGTTGCCTTGGATAATGGACATTTTGCAACTCCCGCTATTTTGGGGTTGTATGGTTTGCCACTGATAAGGATGGCTCTAACAATTCGTAAAAGCTTAGCCGCAGCTACACAAACCAATTTTCCCCACGGCATTTTCTCTTTTTGTTTCTTTAATATCCACTTAGTCAACTGTTTGGAGTTCAAGTTACCTTTAGTCGCCTGGTTGATCACAATTCCTGCTCCCTGCACCATTAGGGACCTCATCGTTTTATCTCCCCGACGGGTGATTTTCCCTTTCTTCTCATTGTGACCAGTAGCCAAACTCCTCGGAACTAAGCCGTAATAAGCAGGAAAATCTTTAGGATTTTTGAACCTTGTGATGTCCCCCGCAGTAGCTCGGAGGCGACAACTACAGATCGTGCCTAGACCTTGTACTGTTTGAATTAGTTGACAAGTTTTATCCGTCTTTGCTAACTCTTCTAAGATTTTTGTGACGTTCTTTAAGTCTCTTTGGACTGTCTGAGCATGCGCAACCATACCGACAAGTCCCGCCCTTAATTCTGCCGGGAGGGCTGCATGGTTTTCGATCATATCTTTCAGCCTGGCTTTTCCAGTGATTCCTTTGGAAATGTTCAATCCCCACGCTTGGCAAATACCCTTTAAAGACACCATGGTTTGTCTATATTGCTTCACATATTGTTCTCGCAGGGTTGTTAAGCTGGCGTACTTAAGCTGCTCCGGATCTTTTGCTTTGACCGTTCGCAGCTGAGTATCTTTGGTTAGAAAAGCCAGTGCCTGTGCGTCGTTTAAATCCGTTTTTTGATTTGAAAAATGAGATTCAACGTAATCTTTTACATTCTTTCCACTGATAACGATGCAATGATGACCCCACGCTTCCAATTTTTGAACCATGTAATTCATTTCGGTACAAGGCTCCATTGCGAAAATGGTAGGGCTGAGCACCTGCGCACTTTTTTCAAGCTCTTGGTAGTCAAGGCGATCAATGCCGAAAATTTCACAATCAGTTGTCAGCAGAATAGCGCTGACACAATTCTTGGCTAAATCAATGCCGATAACTTCATATTCGAGGTCTGTGTCGATCGCATTTACAAGTATCCTTTTGATTGACATGATTTCACCTTTTTAAAAGACTTTCTTCCTTTGATTTTGCCCTACGTCTAGTTGGGAGCAAAGGGGTTCCATGTCATTAAGAATATGGAAGCAGATATTAGCTCTGATCAAAGACTTTCACTTGACAGGCCTGGGACATAAGAAATATTTCTTAGATACTGAATCTCAGAATACGGTCGTCTCCTATGAGTACCTAGAGGCCTTTGTTCTGGGAAGAACGAAAGATACTATCTTATAATCAACGAAGAGAATAAGCGCTTATACGGAAAATATCTTGAAGAAGCCAAGCACAACAAGAATGTCACTTTCTTAGGAAGACTCGGCGATTACAAGTATTACGATATGGCCCAAGCAGTCGCCCGCTCTTTGGAGTTGGCAAGAATTTTCAGTTAGGCTGGAGAAACTTCATCCTCTTATGGACTAGGAGGGGGAAGCCTGTTGACTTCCCTCTTCGCATTTAGTTTAAAATTATCCGATCCTAAGAAAAAAAATCACAAAGGTTTTTGAACAGTTATTGTCCTCGTTCAATAAAAATTCGAACTTTACCCTTGTCCGACAAGCAATTAATAAAATTCATCATACCGTTTTGAACGTTTGCTTAGCATTTGATTTAAATGGTTCAAACCGTGCTTCTCTAATAAATTGGGATCAGAAGAAAATACTGAAACCCCCAATCCATATTGATGATTTTCCCAACGTCCACCGGCTAATTCTAGCAATGTAGGGGCAATGTCAAGAGCGCTTATATTCTTATCTTTCCCCAAGCGCAAACCGTTTTTTATATTGGATGACCAAAACAAATTAAATATTCTTCTTTTTGAATAATCAGGTAAGAAAGATGGCGTTCCCATAAAATAGTGATCGCCAATAATCGCGAGAGCCGTATTGGAAGGTTCGAAAGTTTTTATTTGATCTGCAAAGTTTGCCAGTAATTCATCTTCATAGGCAAAAGAATCCCTAATGTCGTTATATTTTCTTTTATTCTTTGGGGCAAAACCTTCCGGTGCATGGGTATCTACGGTTTCCACAAATAATACAAACGGTTTGTTTTCTTTCTTTAATCTTTTATATTCTTCAAAAGCACGGTTCAGGATAAATTCATCACTGAAGCCCCATCCGGTTCCTCCGTGCTCTTCTACCGACCAACCTTGCATTTGCCAATATTGCCTATCTAGAACTCTGAACTCCCCGTGCGTCGTAAAAAGAGTCCTTTTTCCAGAGTAGTTACTGTCAGAACCCAAAACCATTACCATGGTATAGCCGTTTTTCTTAAATATTTCAAAAATACTTTGAGCACCAGGAAGAAAACCGCGCTTGGAATGGTAGCTGTTACCATCCACAAAAGAGGGAAGCTTGAGCGGCAACCCAAAGTGCCATCCCGTCATTGCGGCAATTGTCCAACCAGAGTTATTTAGGTTAAGCATATTATTGGTATGCAGGGAGTTAGAAAAGTGTCCCTTTAAATGGCTTTCGATAGGTTTTGTGGAGATGTTGGGATCATAGAAACTTGTTTCCATGGACTCAGCAAGGACTACTACAAGATCCTTTTTGAATGAGAAAGTCACATCGTCTATTTTTGGGTAAAAAATATTTTTTTCAATGAAATCTTCGGAATGATCAAAGAAGTGAGAAGATATAAATTGACTTAGCTGAGTGCGTTTGTCCAAACGATGTACTTGGATACAGAAAAAAGACAGGCTCAAAAGTGCTACGAACAAAAGAAAGTAAGAAATTGTTAATTTCCTAGACCATCTCTTTAAACATAACAGAAGGATTTTTAGAGCCTGTTTAGGATGTTCTGCAATGAATAAGAAAATTTGAGCGATTTCTTCGAACTTGGTGACAAAGAATGACCAGATGGCAGAGTAGAGGACAAACTGAGCAACGTATTTGAAGGACGACCTAACGATGTTCAAGTCAGCCCCATTGTTGTTATTAGTGGCGTTCCACAGTAACTGTTCAAAGGAAACATTACCAAATGATTTTGTGAGCCACTTTATTCCAAAGTAAATAAGAAAAGACAATATGCCGAAGATTATGGCTACTGTTTTAAGAAATTTTCTTCCAGTCATGATCTGTTCACAGCGTTAAGATCTTTTTAGGGGTTGTTGAATTTGTAAGAATATCGCTCATTACGTCAAAATAGTGGCTGGATATACCCGCCATTTTTATGAGAGTTCTGGCACCTTGAATAGCATAGATAGCTTCAACAACGGCTCCGACTTTATTTTTGGCATCCGATAATGTCATTCCTTGCCCTAATAAAAATCCGAATTTTCGATTTCTACTATGTTCGCTTAAGGAAGTTGCAATAAGGTCTCCAAGACCAGCATAACCATAGAACGTCGCCAGATCACACCCCAACGACTTGCCAAGCCTTGATATTTCTTGCATCCCTTTAACTATAAGGGTAGAGCGGAAATTGTCTCCTAATCCAAGCCCATCAGAAATTCCAACCGATACTGCCACGATATTTTTTAATGCAGCTGCTAATTCTATCCCCTTCATATCTTCTGTTAGTTCAACGGAAGCATTAGTAGATTTAAATATTTCTTTGACAGAAATAGGCAGGTATTCATTCTTTGAATTGAAGCCAAGCGTGAGATAAAAAGGCAAACTCATTATTACTTCTTCAGCATGAGATCCTCCTGAAAGCACTCCAACATTATCAAAACTCTCGAGAAGGATCTGTGACATGGTTTTACCGGAGCTTGGCTCTATTCCTTTGGTTAGAGAAATTAAACCTTGATTTGTTACAAACGGCTGAATTGCAGCAGCAACTTTTCTGAAGTGTTGGGAGCTCGGCGCAAGAAAGATTAGGAAGCTGTTTCTTACAGCTACTTCTATTTCTTCATTTACCGTTAAAAACTGAGAATTATTTGGAAGATATTTAGGCTTAGAAGTCCTGCCAGAGGCAGAAATTAAATTCACGAAGGTGCCAGTCTGTGCGAGGATACATGCCAAGGCTGAACCCCATGCGCCCATTCCAATTATGCACACTCTTGTGGAATTTGACATTATTTTTCCGATAAATTAAAGAGTTACTCATCCTCAAAGGAAAAGGATAGTACCATCATTAGCAGATTTTCTTTGTTTATAAAATCTGAAGAATTGTTTCCTTTTTCATTCTCACTAGATGATAACTAACTTAACTATCGAACTAAATATTCGCTTGAGTCGAACCACAATAAATTTTTAACTTCTCGCGGAACCTCTCAGGATACAGCCCAGAAATGTAACAATACGTGAAATGAGGTTCACTTTTTTAGTTTAGAAACGAACCCGGGACTTGAAAGTAGCACTGAAAGTTGCAATGATGGCAATCTCATATGAGTCGATAAGAACTTCAAAAGCGGTGCTGATGAATTTGCTCCGAACGGCCATAATCGCTTCTACGTTGTTAATCGTTTCCCCTGCTATCTATTCTTTGCCATCTCATTTTTAACGACAAGACTTTATCAAAAATGTCCTATAAAAGATGTTTCAAATCAATAAGATTTTCCATATTAGAGAAAGGGGAAGAAGGCAGCTAATGTAGAATCCCTTGATTAAAATGCGCAACTTGTCTTTATGTCTTTAATCCTGTCGATTGTTATTCCGGTTTACAACACAGAAAACTTCCTTTCCGAGTGCTTAGAAAGCTTGAGAGGATTATCTAGCTTCAGAGACAAAGCCGAAGTCATTGTCGTCGACGATGCTTCTCCCGGAGATCCTGAAAGAATCACCCGCAATTATGAAAGCATCTTAAACCTTAAATATTTCAGACATCAAACCAACTCGAGCGTATTTCAAGCAAGAAAAACAGGAATAGAACATGCGAGAGGACTGTACGTCTTGTCGCTGGATTCTGACGACTATCTCATTTCGATGGATTGGGCTGAGCTGCTGAAGCGACTCGAGGGAAGAGGTCTTGATATTTTGCAGTATGCAATCGCAAGAGAAAAAAAAGAGCTCTTTGATCTTGAAGACAGGAAAGTTTCCTCGGATGATGTTTGGAAGATTTTCGTTGAGAGCATGCACTGGCAGCTCGCCGGTTCAATCGTAAAGAAGAGTCTCTTCCTTAATCTTTTCGATAAACTCTCCTCATACGACGGTTCGCAGTACATAAACATGGCCGACGACCTCTGTTTCTCCGCCGGCTTGTTTAATGTTGCTAAAATTTTTGAAACTCACAGCCGTCTTGGGTATTACTGTTACCGAACAAATCTCCAGTCATTAACGAAGAGCAAGTTCGGAGAGGACAAAGAAAAAACAGTACGGATCGGCAATGATTATCTAAATTGTCGCCTGATTGCTAATCATTTTCTATCAGACCCAGCTCGCCAAAAAGACTTCCAAGCCTTACTCGACTCTAATATTCCCTGGATCGTTCCAAAGATCCACACGAGTCTTTCAAATCATCCGGAGCTTTGGGGTATTTATGCCAAAGCCTTCTCCGAAGATAAACTTTTTCAGTACGTCCTCGATAAAGATATTGATTTGTGCTTGAAAATTGTCACAAGCAGCGGAGAAACAGTTCATGCAAAACAGCCGGTTAAAAATATCGCTGTTTTGAGAGACGAAGAGGAAAACAACACAGAAGTGCCGTTAGCAGAAATTCTCTCGGAGCGTTTCAATTTCTTTTCGATTTGTTCCGCTACACGAGGAATTGTCGAAGACTCTGTTCCGCGGAACACGCTTGTTATCAGCGGGGAAGAGGACAACAAGGTTGCAAGGTTGAATCTTTGCCGAAACAATCACATTGACACAGTGCTTATTGAAGACCCCGATAGTCAGGACACTTTCAAAGAAATCCTCTTTCTTAAATATCACCGAATCAATGTACTGGTCCGCGAAAACAAACCATTTTCTTACCCTCTGTTCGTTGGTAAACCTGAACTGTTGGTTATGAAAGAGAAGGTATATAAAGCTTGCGATCTCTTAATTTGTTCAAATGAAGCCGATTCTCTTTTTTCGCGAGGTTTAGGAATCAGCAAGGCAATTCATCTTCCGGCGTTTCCAAAATCAGCTCCAGTACCGAGTTCTCCAAAAACAAGTGCCGGCAATCGTATCTTGCTAATAGGTATACCTAATCCTCTTAACGGCATAAGCGATTTGATGGAAATCATTCGTTATGTCTGTAACCGCAGCGAACAGATCGTCTTTGAAGTTTTCGATGCTTTTGTCTCTTCTTACGATAAAAGTCGATTTACAAACGAGTTATCGGAGTTCATTGAGAAGGAAAAGGTCGTAATCTTAGAAGCTGCTGAAGAGGTCGGTGAACGAGTTAAAAACGCCTCGTTGCTTCTTGCTTCCTCAAGTGTTGAAGACAAGGCGGTCTACGTTGCACAAGCTCAATCCGTTGGTACTCCAATCTTGAGGATGAGTCCTCATGCCTTAAATATCCTGGAGCCGGGACAACCTTTCTTCAGTTCAAACCTCAACGAACGAATTGGTCAAAAGTTACTGGAAATCTTCAGCGACATTCGTTCTTTTGAGAGATTTTCGGCCTCAGCTCATGGGATTGTGGAAGAGGAGCTGGCTAACACGCTTAAAGATCAGTGGATTAGTCACTTAACCAATCTTCATTCCTTTGTAGGTTTTCCGTCCGATTCGAATTTGTCTCGTCTTTCGAGGCAATTCCAAAATGGCTTGGAGTATGTTGATTCCGCGAGTCCGTTCCCCTTGACTCAACAGGCTTCTGACCATGCTCCAGCTCAGGGATATATGGATCCCGTGATCCAGAGAAAGCTCAGAAGATACGACAAGATGGTTAGCGTCTTTAATAAATTCTTCAGGCCTGGAAGCCTTAGGAGGAGACTGTTAAAGAGGCTCTTGTCAAAACTTTCTGCGTATGCTTGTTGAAACGCTCGCCATTCGTGTCGTAAAGAAAGAAAAATCGCCTAATTAAAGCTGAGCAGAGAAAAGTCTCTGCCACATAGCTTTTTGGCAGAATGGCAAGAATCAAAAAAGAAATTTAAAAGCGGTACTTAGAGTTCGGTTGCTTCTCCGATACCGCCTTTATTAACACTAACGTCCGATAAAAGAATAGAGTTTCTTCTTAATACTCTGTTTGAAATGCTCTTTTAAAGATAACTGATAGACAGGGGTTGGTGCCTCTACCACTTCAGATTCTCTCTCGATCTTAAAATTTCCATGTTTCACATCGAGGAAGTAAGGGGAGAGCTCATCGTTGTCAATATCCTTCAGCAATTCTTGCATGAAGTAATACAGTTTGAAAAGCTCTGTTTTCGGGCATCCATAACTGGCTCCGGTTAGAAAATCATCTATAAGCCGTCTTCTTTCAGATGAAGTCAATTTCTTGCAGTCTTTAAGGATTCTTTCTAGAACCAAGACTCTTTGTACAGAATGTCCTTCTTGTTTGGCAATAGTGTTGCTCATGATTGAGCCGGGTCTTCTAACATAGTTATAGAAGACGACATCGGAGAAGAAAACAGAATTTGCTTCCTTCATAAACATCCAATGCCAATAGTTATCTTCGTAGAAAACTCCTTCAGGAAATCGCAAATCAATTTTCTTAATGATCTCGGCTCGGTAGATTTTGCTCCAAGCGACGGCCGGCATTGCAAAAAGATCTACCACGGATATTTGTTCCATTCCTATCGCAGGAATGCTGAAATATCTGTCATCAGAATCTTTTAAAGTTTGAAGGGTCTGATATTCAACAAGGGGAGAGCAGACAATAACGTCACAGTCTTGCTTTATATTGCGGCACTGTTCTTTTAATTTTTCCGCATTGATGTAATCATCACCGTCAATGAAGATGACGTAATCTCCGGTCATGACGTCTAATCCGGCGTTTCGTGCAGAGGATAGGCCGCCGTTCGCTTTGGATATTATTTTGCAGATACCGCAGGGAAACTCTTTAGCGAAATTATTTATCATCGATAAAGAATTGTCAGTGCTTCCGTCGTCGACAAGAATGATTTCAAAATTCTCTTGAGTTAACGGTTTTAATGATTCAAGGCACTTGCCAAGATATTTTTCAACGTTGTAGGCAGTAACGATAACTGAAAACTTCATTCCTTACCCTTGGATTAGCGTATTAGAGGTTGTTAGCAGGGTTTATTTTATAGGTTTGTTATCTATTTGATTTTACTTAATTAGTTAAGTAACTTTAAAGATTGAATTTCAATTTAAAGAATGAAAATTGAACATATCACCCTTAATTTTGGGGCCAATTGAAATATTTAAGAACAATCTTTTTGGGTTAGAAATGATGGAACTCTGTTTTTAACTATAATTTCGGGCTTTAGACTCATGTAAACGTAGTTGTCCCCTCGGTTAACTTCGTGGGTCGGAGCCCTGAGCAGGACCGGGGCTCATTTGTTCCATTGCTAACAAGGACGTTGAATGATTATTACTGGTGGAGTCTGGGGAATTTATTTCTTGCAATTCTTTTGACTTTGACCAGCCACTTCAGCTCAAAGGTTATAAGGAAACTATGCCTGTAATGTTCTTTTTAATTTTCTTCCAGGCTTAGGGTCCTTTTTCTTTAAAGGTTAAAACTTTTCAAAGTTCTGCTCTTTCCGTTTCTAGTAATGCTAGAAAAAATAGAAAATCTCCTTCGATTTCCATGCTCCTTATTCCTTAGAAACACCATTGAGGAAGTTCTTTGGAGATAAATTTGGGATTCCCCCAAGAAAGCCCTTTAGGTAAAGCTTCTTAAGGTCATCTCCGTAGCGGAGATCTTTGATTGCTTTTAATTGTTTACTATCAGTAATTGTGTGTCCAGAGGTGCCTCCATTGGCTGACCTTTGAACCATATACATTTCATCTCTTCTTAGCAACTCGGTATCAAGCAAAATAGAATCGTGAGTGGTGAAAGCGAGTTGTGCAGAAATTCCTGGGCAGGCTTCTGAGAAATCTTTTAAAAGTTTTTGGATCAGTAATGGATGCAAATTTTTATCGATTTCATCAATGAACACGATCCGAGGATAGGGAGATCGCGCCATATCATAGAAATATGGGAGTAGTTTAAGTAAACGGCGCGTTCCCTCAGACTCTTGCCCCAAGGAAAATTGACAGTTTTTTCCGTTGTCGGTCCTATGATTGGCAATTAGGCTAAAAAAGTGAGGCTCGCCGGAAATAATTTTTACCATAAGAACCTCTTTTTCCGAGGCAGGAAAAGGAAAAGATGCCCCTTCAGGCATGCTTTGAAAAGCTTTCTTTAAAGGAACAAAAGTTTCTTCTCGGAATGCAGATGCTGGATCAATCTCTACTAACTGTAAACTTTCTATGCCAGTATCAAAAAAAGGGATTAATTTCGAGACATGATTTGTAGTTTCAGAATCTGAAATTGAAGCAGTACCCTCATTAGAGACAATATTTAGACAGTTTGAGAACCAATGATAAACGGCACGAATGGCGCGGCCCCAAGATAAATCTTCAGCGGATTTCCCGACAGCTTGTTGTAATAAGCTATGCAATAAAAGCGAGTTCTTTCTCAACCCTGCAGATATAACTTTCAGTACATTTTCATCGAAGTCAGTTTCAATTAAATTTTTATACTGGACATTTTCGGAATCTCGTTTAAATAAAATTTTCTTTTGTTGTCTTTTTGCCGATATCCATTTAAGTTGGGATAACTCCTCAAGTAAAAATTCCTTCTCGTTATATCCGATGCAATACTGAAAGACTTTTTGATCAATTATGAATTGAAACTTAAAACTAGTATTTTTGTTAAGGCATTCATCTGACAGTTTAAATGGCTCATAGGGTAGCGGTTCGTCAACTTGGAAATTCTTAAGAACCAAAGTGCGAGCTACTGAGAGCGATTGAATTAAGTTAGATTTGCCGGAGGCGTTTCCCCCATAAATAGCTAAACAGGGAAGAATGCGTCCGTTTAATACTTCTTTTTTATATAAACGATCTCCGTGAATTTGCTCTCTTCCTGCCATGAAAGATAATGTCAGAGGATCCTTAATAGATCGAAAATTTTCAACAGAATAATTAAGGAGCATAACGATACCTTTAATTTAGCAAGTTAAGAAATGAAATTGCAAATCTGGTAGAAAAAACGCGACTTCATCTCGATAGTCTACCAAATTTCAACTGGAGCTGGCAGATTATGCCTTTACAAACCATGATGTCGAAAAAAATAAGCGACTTCATGGTATACCGTGTAAATTTATGTTAGTATACGAAAGAAGGCCGAGATCAAACGATCCCAGCCTTCGGAAGAGGGTTGCTTCCAGAAGGGGAACCGCTAGTTTCGAAGACCTCGGTCCCTCGTTTCGGGGCAACAAATTTAACTACTTAGTCGGAGAATTTTACATGAGAATTCCGGTAAAAAATAGAAGGGGCACTTCTTTTTGGGATCATCCCTCCACGGATGACGGTTCGTGGCTTAGATATTGGATGACTCAGAAGGGAGTCTCATACCGCCCCGTTTGCGAATGCTGTAAACGGGTTCCCGCCGAAGTTGGCGGCCACGTGATTAAAGTTAACTCTTACTACGACAGGGACGTTTATATAGTTCCCCTTTGTAGAGCGTGTAACAACAGATCTCCGGACAATCCTTTCGAGGTGGAAAGCAGTATGTTGGTCAGCGCTGCCTCGAGCAGATTTAGATAGAAGTATTCTTAGCCTGAGTCTGCCGAGCAGACCAGAGCATTTTTGACGCATATTTCCCGCTTCTGGATCGTTAAGATCCGAGCGGGAATTTATTTTTGGGCTGCATGAAGGAATTTTATGAGAACAGAAGTGCTCACGACGGGTTAGCTACAGGGACAGTCTAGGATGGAGCAGAGGAATTCAAGCTAAAGAAGATTCGAGGTTTAGCGCCGTCATTTGGAGCACGGTTGTTCCGGACGATAAAATCATGAATCAACTATCTTGGAGACAAGAGCATAAAGACAATATTGAAACTCGATAGGACGGTTCCTTTTTCTTTGAACCCTCTTCTCAATAGGGACGTCGGATCACATTAATGCGCTTTATTCATCAATGTGGAATGGTCGGGTATCAATCTAATTCCATCGGACAGAATTTTCCTTGGGAGAAAGCCCAACAAGACAGATTTAGTGGATTTCTGTTGGAAACGATAATCATGAAATAAACAGGAGAAACCGCTGCGACATTGTTTGCATAAATTCTCCCGGTCTTTTTATCAATTGGTGAGAGTCTTGGCATGCATTCATCGTGGGTATGCCAAAGCCCGACAGGAACTAATCCCACTTTTGACCTCAGCAATCTTTCTTCGTCTTGACTCACCTTGTTGAAGTGAATGGATGATTTTTGTCTTTGATCTAACGGATGAGGACCGCTCGCGAAGTCGATCCTTACTTTCTCGCGGTTTACAGGATATGTGGCAAAAAGTTCACCGCCGGCTTCAGTTCTGTCTCCAAATTGTCTATGTTGAGAAAAGTGAGATACGACAGCCTCGGAAAGCTCTAAAACTGTATCTTTAAATCGGTATGAGAACATTTTCGAAATCTCTTTCCACGCAATGACTGAAGCAGTGAGAACCATTTGGCAAGAGGTCTGGTTTCTTAGTCGTAAAAGATCCCCCTTGACGTGACAGGTATTTTTCTGTTTTAACGAACGACAGAAAGAGTGGCTTCTTGAGTTCATTATCGATAGCCTCGATGATTGCCTCCGAGAAAATAGCATTGGCTTCCATTGCCGCCGCATACGAATAGCTTTGAAAAGTGGTGCATGTTCCTTGCTCGGTACTCATGACGCCATTTTGACCAAAGTCGAATACGGAAGTCTCCGAAACGAGATTAATGTCTAGGTTAATCCTGTAGTTACTCGGACAGATCAGTAGATGCGCTGCAGAAACATAAGGTTCGTACCATCCGATGATGATAGGGCGGCGAGAAGAAAGGGTTTGATTGACACGCTCTTCGATTCTCCAAGCACTCGGTTCTGCGGTGAAGTCGATGATCACGGGATTTGATAACTCTTCAAGCTTGGCCTTAAGTCGGAAACTGTTAACTGTATTATCAAAAGCTCCGCAAGAAACAAAGTAGGGAGATTCTTTGGTAAAAGTTTCTTCCATTTCGAGGGCTTTATTTTTTCTTAAGGCCTCTACGCCTAAATAGTGTCGTCCTACGTTGCCCGCTGAAAATTTATCAAAATCAATAAAACAAAATTTACAAATCCCTGACTTCAATAAAATTGCTGACACGCTGCTGCCGGCTGCTCCACACCCGACCATTACGACTTCGGTGTCAATACGTTTTTGGAGAGTTTTGCAGGAGTCGCGTCCCACCAGCCAGTTGAGATCTAATCTCTCGGAAGTCAGCTTAATGGCTTGATTGTTTCTTGGATTGAACCAGTAACTAAAACAACCACAGTTGTCCGTTTTAAGGATGACGAATCCTGGTTTTGCAAACAGCTTTTTGAGGGTTTTTCGATGATAGGAAAAAACTCTTGCATAACAAAAATCAGATAATTCTTCGAAAGTGGCAGGCCAGTCCTTCGGACATAACGGTTCCCCAATATTTAGGAGAAAGCCGCGGAAATATCTCTTCGGTTCTGCAGCAAAACTTGATAAAAATTTCCCAGCTTCGTTTTGTTTGGAGGCGGCCAAATAGATATTCCTGTTGGGAATGTGATAGATGTATAAATTCGAGCTCGCATTGCTTGGATTAAAACAAAGGAAAACCTGCCCCAATTTATGAGTTTGCCTTTTCACAAGTATCTCCCAGTAACTGCGAGCCTCACGTCGAAATTCGCTTTCATGGCGCCTTATGTCCTTGAAAAAAGGAATGGCCTCACGTTTTAATTTTTCTAATATCCAATTGATGCCGGCATCAAGTTGTGCATCTGTGAAGAAGTTGTGAGAACCGAGGCAAATGGTTCCGTCTGATTCAACGTGTGGAAATCTTAACGCTTGCCCGGGAAAGACAAGAGAGAGAAGATACCCGGCTTCGTTCCTATCAACTTGGAGGAGAAAATGCATCTCCTCCCCGAAGTGTTCAGAGATTTCTTCAGAAACTTCGGGGAGTTCGTATATGAGAGACGATTCGGTGATTTTCAGAAGTTTTCCTTTCTCACCGAATTTCTTGCTTAGCCTTAAAATTAATTTTTCCACTTTTAGTTAGGCAAGTCCCGGCGTATAAGAAGGAGAGGCGATGTAGGGAGCGCCGCCGAAAAGAGGTTTGTTATCATCAGGGTCGGTCTCAAGCGGCCCAAACGCTTCTGCTACCGATTTTTTGAGAAGCTTTTCATCGTTCGCCGATTCCAAGATTTTTACAATGTCTTTTTCTAGTTGGTCAATCCAATTGAAAAAAGCATCCTTTCGCTTTGGGTGTGTGTTCCATTTTTCAGCAAAATTTTCTCCGTCAATAGTCGGATTCTGGACAACCCACAAACCTCTGGATTTTTCAATCAACTTAGGCATGAGGCGAATTACGTTGAGAAGCCTTTCAATTTCGTTCAGTTGTCCTCCATAGCGATAAATCTCTTGAAGACCTACGTAGGCCATTGCTGCCAACGTTGTGATGATGCATGAAATAGGCTTGTCGGCCGAAGCAAGATTCTTATTTTTATAGTAGAAATAATCACGATGCCTTTTTAAAAGTCTAACCGCCTTGCGCAGAACGTCTGCTTCGTCAATGTGTTGATTTGGAATAGGCTCCACCGAATCAGTTAAGGCATGCCTAAGCATTGAGCTCCTACAGCAAGCTTCAAACCAATCAGCATATTTGTCGGGGTCTGAACGTTTCCAGCTCTCTGTTTCTCTGTCCACAACATATAAAAGGCCATCGTCTAACTCGACAATAGGAGTAAGTTCAATGTAGAACGGAAAGCCATTCATTGGAATTTTTATGCACCGATTTTTATTCTCAGCTGTAGGGTATTTTATTCGCAGCGTGTCGGAGTACTTATCAAAAAATTCCATCGGATATTCTTCTAACCCTTTAATACAGGTGGATCGGCTGAAAGAATCTATATCAAAATTTGTGTTGCCTATACCCGTTATGATGGTCTTAATTCTCGCGGAGCCCTGAGTTTTTATTTCTGGGGATATTGAGATGAGGTGATTTTGAAGGTGTTTTGCGATTTCCTGGTACTTTTTTTCAGCCTCTTCAATCTCTCCTTCTTTGATAGCTATGTGCTCTAAGACGTTGTTGAGGAGCTTTAAAAGTCCGCCTTCATCGTTTATGTTATCAAAAAGTGAACGGTTCTCTCGCAGAGTATTAGATGAAAGGCTTACTAAATTCTTATATTTTTGGACTTCCAAACTTGAAAGAGTGACACTCATAACTTCCCCTTAGGATGTTTATTAAAATTAGAGAAAACAGGCCCAACTGTATTTTCCCCTCCTAATATTATTATGTAGGGGCAACTTAATAAATTTCAAGGGAAGTGAGGAAACTATGCCGAGAGGAAAAAGGCCGTCAAAAGATACTGAAATAAGACTTTGGGCTGTTACTGCTGGGATTTGTGAGTTCCCCGGTTGCGGGAAAAACCTTTTCGAAGAGGCATTGACGCAAGGTAAATTAAAAACGGCTCAAATGGCCCATATCATCGCTTCTAGCGAAGGAGGGCCACGAGGATGCGGAGAGTCTCATAAATTTTCCGATGAATTTGATAACTTTATTCTTCTCTGCCCGGAGCACCATCAATTAATAGATAAACAGCCTGGAAAATATTCTGTTGATGAACTACACAGGATGAAAGAACAACATCGTGAGAAGGTTGCAGAACTTAGAAAGTCCCTCCAGTTGCCGGCGGCTTCGGTAATTTGTTTTGTTTCACAAATTAATGACAAGAATGAATGCCGGATAGAGCCGTTGAAAGCTCGAAGATCGATTTTTCCCATCTTTACCTATGATGGTCTTCCGAAAACGTTAAGAGTCAAGATTGATTCTGAGGTGTCGTTTGGCTCCCCCTTATATTGGGTGAAGGCAAAGGAAAAAACATACAAAGAGTTTCAAAATCTAACGCCATATTTAGAAGAACAAAAGAATCTCGCGGTTTTCGCCCTCGCGCCCATTCCTTTGTTAGTGTACTTTGGCAGCCTGCTCGGAGATAAATACCCTATCAAAGTTTTTCCTGTAGGAAGGGTCGAATATGGATGGCAAAGTAACTGCGACCCTCTGGATTTTAAGGTCGAAGAATTTGAAGGCAACGATCCGAATTCGCCTAATGCGTTATTGGTAGTGAATGTCACGGGAAAAGTGGACTCGGATCAGATAGAGCAAAAGGTTAGCAAAGTTGTAGTTCTTACAGCTAGTCGACTAGGGAAAGATGTTTTGATGAACATTAAAAGCATGGATAATTTCGACCGGAAATACACGGAAGCTTTAGAAAAACTAAAGAACTTCAACTTGATTTATGTTGCTGCGGCGACCCCTTCTCATGTAAGTGTGGAAATGGGAAGGGGGTTATTGAAAATACACCCAAAATTGCATGTGCTTCAAGGCGCTAATGGGAAGTACCATGAAACGTTTGATATCGAAAACTAATTAAAATCTTTCCAACGCTTAGCCACCCAAAGCGGCATTGAATAGCTCCGTTGGGACTGTTTCAGAAATGGGTGGCTTTTTTCGACTTATGTTGTTTTACTTTATTGAAAGTTGCAAAAGGCCCAACTTCCGACGTACTTAGTGGATAAACGCAAGAGATTCCTTTTGTGAGACTAAGCAAATACCGCGGTTTCTATTGCTGAAAGAAATCCCTTAATATCTTTAGATCCCAGTTTTTTATAAATCTCACTCTTATACTCATAGACGGTCCAGTCTGAGATTCCCAATCTTTCAGCGATTGCTTTGGTCGTGAGACCGTCAGCGATGAGTTTTGCGACTTCTTTTTCTCGTGAAGAGAGGGTGTTGAAACGCTTTTTAAGTTCTTGGATGCTCATAACCCCTAAAGAGCTTCTCAAACTTTCTTCGCAAGCTTTTGAGATGGTTTCCAGCAGGACAATCTCGTCAACGGGTTTTTGCAAAAAATCAAAGGCGCCGGCCTTTAAAGTCATTACGGCTAAGTCAACATTTGCGTGTCCCGTCAAAATAATGATCGGAAGAGAGATCGACCGGCGCAGCATCTCAGCTTGCAGTTCGGGGCCGCTCATGCCAGGCATTCTTATGTCAACGACAGCGCAGCCCGGAACAGAAGGGGAGTCTTCCGTTAAGAATGACCCAGCATCAGGATAGGTTGAAACTTTCCAGCCGGCATAGGAAAGCATCATCTCTGCCGACTCCCTTAAATCTTTATCGTCGTCAACAATTCGAACGAGTGTTTTGGCTTGTATCTCTTTAATGTTCATTTTCAAATATCGGGAAAACAAAGATCACTTCAAGACCGCGAGGCTCAAGGGCTTTAAACTTCAACGAACCGCCGTGGTTGTCGACAATAGATTTAACGATGGGTAAGCCTAAACCAAGTCCTTGCGCTTTGGAAGAATGAAATCCATCGATTAATTTTGATAAATCTTCCGAGCTTATGGTCTTGGATTTGTCAGAGACCGAAAGCACGGCTTGTGCCTTTTCCCGTCGTAGACAAATATTGATTTCACCCGTCCCGTTTTCGGAGGCTTCGATAGCATTCTTTAATACATTGTAAAGAGCAAGCTGAAGTTCTAGTTTGTTCCCCTGAATTAAAACGTCTTCTTCTGCGTGTACATGTACAGCCGAGGAGGAGTTTGAGATTTTTATTTCGTTAACCACTTGTTCAATAATAGTTTTCAAGGAAAGAGATTCAGTGCGGCGGTCGTCTTTCGCGTAACGATAGACATGATCGACAATCGAGCTGATCCTTGAAACCTGTTTTTTGGCTTTTGAAATTGCCTTTTCCGCGATTTCAGAAGAGATTCCTTCCTTCTCAAAAACCATGTTCAAAGTGAAAAGGCTGTAACTCAGGGCGCTTAAAGGCTGCCTCAATTCGTGGGCAACCATATTAGAGATCATTCCTAATGTGCTTGCCTTTTCTAAGTTAGAAAACTTCTCTACGATCCGCCGATTCTGTCTTTCGAGGTTGACTCGGTTAACAACTTCTTTTTTCAATTGTGCTGTTCTTTTTGTTACCAAAGCCTGAACTCGCGACAAATGTAGGATCAATCCGAGAAGTCCGACGAGGCTGGCTAGAAGGAATGACCATGCTTTCTCCATAAAGCCTCTGAGTGTCCAATGGTTGAGATACTCATACCTTCCGGTCTTAAGAGATTTATAAAGATCATCGATCTGAGAAAAGCTATTGGCAATTTGCCAATGAATACCCATATCCGTTTCAGGTTTAGCAGTAAGTAGCGCAGCAGAAATTTGTGTTGCAACGTCCGACGGAACCCATTTCATTGCGCCTAAAGTCCAATTCGGAAAAAGTCTTGAAGTATGTAAACTGTGAAGAGGTGAGTTTTGAACCGGCTCTATGACTTTAAATTTCTTTTGCTCTTCTTTGGGGAGCATCTCGATGCTGCATGCTCTAATTAATCCTACGTCTTTTCTCCCGCTTTCAACTGCAGAAAGTACCTTGTGGACTGGGTAATCCACACGTTCCCAGTTAGAGAAGAAATTTTCGGGATTGATCTTCCTGTCGGTCAAAGCTGATAACGGAAGCTGGTTGTTAAAGTACATATCCTTCAAGCCGGAAATTGCAGTCTTTCCTTTTAAATCTTCAATGGTGTTGAAGTCTTTCCTTAAGGAACTTACGACAAAAGCTCCGGCGACTGCTCGGTTGGGATCTGGTGCAACATTGGTGGCGATGGTGGAGAGAGGATAGATTCCGTCGGGAAGGAGAGAGGCATAACAGCCGCTGGAGCCAAAAATTAAATCTAATTTTCCTTCCCGAGCTTCTTTAACCAGCTCGTGCGTTCTAAGAATCTTCGTTTCTACCTTGTAACGAGGAAGGTTGGCCTGAATGATTCTTGGAAGTTCTCTGAGCATGTAATCATCAGACTTGTTGAACTGTCAGGGCTTGTAAAAGCCATAATGCCTAAACGAACCACAGGCTTTGTTGTCTCTTGAGACTGAACATCGCTAAACGCCGGCAACACGAGTAAAAATAAGCAAATGAATTTTCTGAAATTCATAAAATGACTGTCCCCACGGAACTGCGGGGACAAAAGTTACTTATTAACGGGCTCTGTTATTTTAACTTTCCGATCGCCTTAAGCATGTTCTCACTGGAAACTTTACCAGAGGTGAATCCCCAAGAAATGTTCATTCCGGGAGAAGAGTCGTCGCCATGCACTGCGTTAGCAATTTCGCCTGCCGCATAGAGGCCGGGAACAGGTTTGCCGTTTTTGCCTAAAACCTCTAATGCTTCATTGACCTTGACGCTTCCCATGGTAGTGGCAAAGCGAGGCTGTTGTTCAATGATGTAATAAGGTCCTTCTTTCTTAATAGTCTCTTTCATGAATGCAGCGGGACGACCGAATTCAGCATCTATGCCGGCTTTGACGTACTCGTTGTATTGATCAATGGTTTTAGCGAGTTCTTCAGCATTGATCTTGGCGTGATCTGCAGCTTCTTTAAGCGTTTTACCGTGAGCAAAAATCGGGGGAGTAGAGCCGTTTGCTTTCAACCACTTGGAAATCTGTTCATCCGTGATTCCCAATGTATGAACACCCGCTTTAAAAGCAGTAAAGGTAGGTTCGTCCATAACTAAGAAAAGCATTCCTCTAGGCTGTTTTTCTAGCATTCGCATAATGTTGTTATTAGATGCCTTCTCGTTAACAACTCGTTTACCGTTCACGTTAACAAGAATTCCGGACTTCAGCCAAGCTCGATAATTTCCTTGGATGACAGAAGCAGCTCTTCCCGGAGCCGCTTCGACCCCGTTCGGATATCTCTTGCCGAACTGCATTAATTCAAGAGGGACGCCGATTTCTTCTGCCATCTTATGGCCGTCACCGGTTGATGAAACAGGGCCGTAATAAAGAGCGGATTTAAGGGGTTCAACCAGCATGTCTTTATTAGCACCGTATCCTCCGGTAGCGAGTAAAACTGCATTTCCGTTGATTGTGTAGCTAGTTCCGTTTTTGCCTTGCGCTTGGGTTCCGATAACTCTTCCGTCCTTAACAATCAGTTTGTTGGCCCTTGTATTCGTCAGAACCTCGATTCCATCGGCCTTAACAGCCTGTCTTAATGATTCTGCCATCGGGCCGCAGCCATTCTTTAAATATAGAGAGCGGTCAAATTGGAACTCGGCACGATATTGAAGTTTTTGATTAATAAAATGCAGCTTAAAGCGGTCTATAGCCCAATCCGCAGCTCGAGGAGATTGCTCGGCTAAAGTTTTCAAAGAGGAAAGGTTGTTGTAGTTGTGTCCGTTGCCGATTAAATCGTAGACAAGTGCCTGTGGTGGATCATTTTCAACGCCTTTTTGTTTCTGCAGCTTCGTTCCTTGAATAGCATATTGTCCGCCGCAAATTGCAGAAGCGCCTCCCGTGAACGGCATCTTTTCAATGATGATGACTTTTGCGCCATGGTCAGCAGCGTTCACAGCGGCAGACATGCCGGCTACTCCCCCTCCTATGATCACTATGTCAGCTGAAAGAGTTTCTTTCGCAGCGTGTTGGTCGACTTTTTTAGCTTTCAGTGTAGATGGGTCAACTCTGGCTTGTTTAATACATTCTGACACTGCCTGAAATATTGCACGGCTCGTCATGGATGCGCCTGATACACCTTGTATGTTTGTAGACTGAGAAGAGATGATTTGTGCAGGCAGTTTTTCGATTGCAACAGAACCGATGCCTACTGTTTCTTTATTAGTAGGTGAGAT